>Ga0265780_10009886_pt1 | contig 11403 bp, 10 predicted proteins | sample P1T30metagenome_FD_192432 | JGI IMG/M metagenome (GOLD analysis project Ga0265780, IMG submission 192432) | Plant litter microbial communities from East Loma Ridge, Irvine, California - P1 T30 | ecosystem: Environmental > Terrestrial > Plant litter > Unclassified | place: USA: California... | reverse complement strand
GACTCCGAAGACAACGATGCCCAACTGGAGTCCCTCGCAAAGACTAAAGAAATCCAGGAGTGGAGAAGATCTGTCATCTTCTCGGCTTGGTTCGCACTTCCTGTGTTCTTGATAAGCATGTTCATTCCCATGTTCCTGCCATTCCTCAACTTTGGCGGTATTCGTCTGATACCTGGCCTCTATCTCGGCGACGTCATCTGCTTGGTCCTTACTATACCTGTCCAATTTGGTATCGGAAAACGTTTCTACATCTCTGCGTACAAGTCTCTGAGCCACGGCTCTCCCACCATGGATGTTCTGGTAGTACTGGGTACCTCAGCCGCCTTCTTTTTCAGCGTCTTCTCCATGTTGGTCTCACTCTTGGTCTCCCCACACACCAAGCCGACCACACTGTTCGAAACCAGCACCATGCTGTTCACTTTCATCAGCTTAGGTCGCTATCTTGAGAACCGTGCGAAGGGTCAAACGTCCAAGGCCCTTTCCAGCCTCATGTCGCTAGCTCCGTCCATGACCACCATTTATGCGGATCCCATCGCTGCGGCTAAAGCTGCTGAAGGTTGGGATGTTGCTGAAGAGAAGTCGGAACGCACCTCCACTGATGGCAATGCTGCTGAAGAAAGGGTCATTCCTACCGAGCTCATCGAGGTTGGCGACGTTGTCATCCTTCGACCGGGTGACAAGCTTCCCGCTGATGGCACGGTCACACGTGGAGAGTCGTACCTCAACGAGAGTATGGTCACTGGTGAAGCTATGCCAATCCTCAAGAAGAAGGGCGCACTGGTCATGGCTGGTACTGTCAATGGAAACGGACGTCTGGAGTTCATGGTCACACGAGCCGGCCGCGACACTCAGCTCAGTCAAATCGTCCGCCTCGTCCAGGAAGCCCAAACGAGTCGGGCTCCCATTCAACGCCTGGCCGACATTGCTGCTGGTTATTTCGTTCCAATCATCATCACTCTCGGCCTCGCAACCTTTGTCGGATGGATGGTTCTCAGCCACGTCCTACCCTACCCACCCAAAGTATTCCTTGATCACGCTAGTGGCGGCAAGTTCATGGTTTGCTTCAAGCTCTGTATCGCTGTCATTGTCTTTGCTTGTCCATGCGCGCTCGGTCTTGCAACACCCACCGCTGTCATGGTCGGTACTGGTGTTGGAGCTGAGAATGGCATTCTCGTCAAAGGTGGTGCCGCTCTCGAGACTGCCACAAAGATAAATCATGTTGTCTTCGACAAGACTGGCACGCTCACTGTTGGCAAGATGAGTGTATCTCAGGCAGACGTTCAGGGAGGCTGGGCAAGCCCTGATAAGAAGAATCTTTGGTGGACTCTCATTGGACTTGCGGAAATGGGCTCAGAGCATCCTATTGCTAAGGCCATTGTTCTCTCCGCCAAGGAACATCTCCGCCTCGGACCCGATGGTAGCCTAGATGGCTCAGTCGGAGACTTTGAAGCTGTCACCGGTAAGGGTATCATCGCAACGGTCGAAGCTGCCCTCTCTCGTGAGCGCACCCGCTACAAGGTCCTCATTGGTAACACTGCTTTCCTCACCTCTGAAGGCGTCAACGTTCCCGACTTCGTAGAAGAGCCGCTCACGCCTGCTGCGAACGCCAGACCTCGTGGCGGACCTCAGAACCGATCTGCTGGTATCACCACGATCCATACCGCCATCGGCAACACCTACACTGGTACATTGAGCATGTCCGACACCATCAAACCCTCAGCCCGTGCCGCAGTTCTCGCCCTTTCTCGTCTGGGCATAACGTCTTCTATTGTTACTGGTGATACCTCTGCTTCTGCCCTTGTCGTTGCAGCTGCAGTTGGTATCGACCCCGCAGATGTGCACGCTTCCTCTACCCCCGCGGACAAGAAAGCTATCATCGAAGACCTCCAGTCGCGCGGCCAAGTCATCGGTATGGTCGGTGACGGCATCAACGACTCCCCAGCGCTCGCCTCGGCCGACATTGGCATTGCTCTTTCCACTGGTACAGACGTCGCCATGGAGGCTGCCTCCATCGTCCTCATGACCAACACCGATCTCCTCTCCATTCCGGCCTCACTAGTCCTCAGCCGCGCCATCTTCTTCCGCATCAAGCTTAACCTGGCATGGGCGTGCATGTACAACTTCATTGGTCTTCCTTTCGCAATGGGCTTCTTCCTTCCATGGGGTCTCTCGTTACATCCCATGGCTGCCGGTGCCGCGATGGCATGCTCATCCGTCAGCGTTGTTGCGAGCTCTCTGCATCTCAAGTTCTGGCACAGACCTAGCTGGATGAAGGTCAGCGTCCTTGATCCTGGTGCGCCAATCGATGAGAAGGAAGCAGAAATGGAGAAGATGGGCCACAAGGGCCTCTTTTCCACTCTCAAGGATTGGGTCAGTGATGCGTGGGCCGCGAGGAGGCGGAACAAGGAGGAGACAAGTTATATGCCTTTGAGGGATATGGAGCAGCAGTAATCTCGTTCACGCGTATTTGAGCAGATGTTGTTAGTATTGGCGTAGCGTTTAGGATACCACCTTTCCTTGGTTCTTTCCTTGTCTGTATGTCATCGCATTTCCGTTGTTCCTAATTGGGAGTCCCTGTATATAGCTCTTGACTCCCGACACTGTTGTTCAAGCCTCGTATGAATCCAATCCGATCTATGCTACAGCAACCTTTATGTCATGTGAAGATCAAATCTGTTAACTCAATGACATTACTCGTTAAGCTAGCAAACATATAGGAAATCGTGATGCGATAGCCCAGATACTTACCTGAAGCAGCCAAACGTCGGCAGCTTGCCGTGCGCGTGACGAAGTCGCGAAAGCGCGGCGGGCCAGGGTCCACCAATTGGCGTCACAAAGATAAGGCCAAGATGAACAACACAACACCGCAACAGCCTTCCCACTAGAATCCGCCTTATTCGCCCATGCTCGCTTCGTGGAGCTTACTCGGAACACACATGCGACCGTGAATAGCACCGAATCCCACGTCCTACATACGCCCGCCGCCAGAAACGTCAAACGAGGCCGCTGCCGCCGTTCACCATGGGCAGGAACCGAGCCGTGTCGAATGCGTCGACGCGGAGCAGCGAGCCGCCGTTACAAGTAGGTATGGGCACTTTTTGAGCTTGGCAGGACTGTTGCTGAGTAGACGCAGGAGTTGGGGAGTATGTATGATTACCTGGCCAAGGTAGTGCTGTTGGGACCCAGCGGCGCTGGCAAGTAAGTTCGCGATAAGAGCGAAGACATGTACCAAAACACCGAATAACCAAGAACGCGTATAGATCCTGCCTCCTCCACCGCTTCGTAAAATCCGAATGTAATCTTACCCCCCATCTCCTCCCCACCGCCATCAACACCCCCACTAACACCCTCCCTCACTCACAGGGCGCGTCCTCTCCAGCCAAACAATCGGCGTAGAATTCTCCTCCAAAATCGTGCACATCGCCGACCGCCGCCAGCGCTCCCCCTCGTCCCCCTCGTCGCGCAAACGGATAAAACTCCAGTTATGGGATACAGCAGGCACAGAGCGCTTCCGCTCCGTCTCGCGGTCCTACTACCGCGGCGCCGCAGGCGCTATCCTCGTATACGACGTAGCCAGCTGGCGCAGCTTCGAGCAGTTGAAGACGTTTTTGGATGATGCGAGGGCGTTGGCGGGACCGGATATTACGATTATACTGGCGGGAAATAAGGCGGATGTTGAGGATGGGGGGGTGCCTATAGGCATGAATAGTGGTGGGGGAAGTACAGGTGGATATAGCAGTTATGCCAGCACGCCGTCATCGGAATCTGGTCTCCCTCCACCCACGCCCTCGTCGCAAGCAAGTCGCACGCCCTCACTCAACGCCAATCTCCACGCGAGCTATACCGTTGCGCCAGACGGCCGCGAAGTCCCCGCCGAAACCGCCTCTCGCTGGGCTGGCCAGAACGGCATCCCCGTTGCTGTCGAAGTCTCCGCGCTCAATGGAGAGAACGTGGAAGAGCTGTTTACTAGGCTCGCGCGTATGATTCTCACAAAGATTGAACTTGGAGAAATCGATCCTGATGATCCGGCCAGCGGGATCCAATACGGCGATTTGGGATGGGATGATGGGGGCGGGAGTGTTAGGAGTGGGTTTGGGGATGAGGGGGTTAGGTTGAGGAGGAGAGGGGGAAAGAAAGCTGGTGGTGCGTTGGGGGAGTGGGAGGATGTTTTTAGACTTGGTGGGGGTGGGGGGAGGAGGAGAGGGGGGTGTTGTTGATACAATGGAATGGAAGATGGGAGTACGTTAATGTGTGGACGTTTCTTTAGGAGGTGGTAGCGTGTGGATTTCGGATTGTGTAGTTTGTATATGCGGCATACCCACGGTGTTTTTTCTTTGGAGGATATATAGATTGACGATGTAATGCACATGGAAGGATCTTCTACATCCGTTCTATTGAAACTTCTGTTGCGATTGAGATGGTTTTTCGAATTGTGTAGTTTGTACATGCGGTCTGCTCTTGTGTGTGTTTTTCCCTGGATATATGGATTGCTTGAAGATGTAATGTGGATGAAAGGATCATAGGACGAAGGCTGATCAAACGAGCTCTTTTGACTTGTAAAACTTCACTCAGCGAAGACGAGGGATTCAGGGTTTGCCCTGCATTACGATTGTTACGTATGGCTACCTGACGGCGTGCTGTCGTCTTGCCTTGCATCGATATTCCGCCGTCATAGGGGACCTTTGACTTCCGCGTCCGCTGAGATGTATTTTCTTTTTCCAGAGTCCTGAGCTATCGTCTTTGCAGACATGTTGGTATCTAGCCGTTGAGATGTACATCGTGAATTGACGCAACCTATATGCATCATGTTTCTTCATTCAATGCGTTGCCAACCATCCACTGATGCAACATCGCATCCAGTCTACCTCACGATCGCGCGCTACTCGGGAGCTACATGACGATCACATGTCATCCACGATGTCGGGATTACATCGGGACATTGTTCTCACCACCTGCATCGATAGTTCTTACGTCGGGGCAATAGTCGGTCGGGCTTGATGCAAGATCAACGGAATCCCGTACCAGACTGAACACATATAGCTTCAACCAAAACTTGGACATTTGAACTATACTACGGTCGGTGGGCGCAAAGGTTTTGTGGCCAGACGCGGCGACGTGAAGCCTAGCGCGATCTCGCGCATGCGCGGATCTAAACGTCTGGCGTGTCGTCATCATGAAAAAGGATAATGCATGCGCACGCGATCACGCTCCAAGCCACTCCCCACGCCCATCCGAACTCGATCCAGCAGACTCCCGATAGCATCCATCAATCCAGCTTCCTGCACTCCGAAGAATTCCCACAGTATGCCCATATCTTGCATGCTGACGCGCTGGGGAAACTTCTGGATCCGCCGTAACGCGTCCGAAACCTCGGCATCTCTATGTCGCAAATTTACATTTGCCACAGTCATGGATGGCACCGGCGGGCGGGCTAAGCACTCGGGGGTCGCGTGCCCTTCCGAGGATGGACGCCCCAGTGCCCTGGCAGTAGCGTGTTAGCATGGGCTTTGTGCGTCACTGGCATGTTTCTTCAGATTTCCATGATATAGGCGTGCGTGCGGCTCCGTTTTCTGATCTAGACTTCCTCCACTACTTTCACCCCATTTTTACGGCCTGTTCGTTTCTTTACTAGATTTACGACCCGATTGAAGATTGATTGTTACGGTTTCTGACAATCATACTGTCGTTCTCACGCGCTTTTAGATCTCTTACCCGCGCTCTCCCCTCGCGACTTCCGCTTGGAACAGCGAACCCGCTTGCGATTGCCGATATGTCGTGGCTCCATCGATTAAATCCCACGCCGGGCTTCCCGCCGCATACGGGACCGTACAAAGTCGGCTCCGTGGATGTAGAGATACCCACAAGCGACCTGGACAGTCCGAGCGCGGATGCGCCTCCTGCGGATCTACCCACTGTCGCTTTCCGCATCTTCTATCCGTGTAAACAAGACAGTAATGAGAAGGCTGTGAGATGGATACCGAGTCCGCAGAGGGAATATATTAGTGCTTATGCGAGGTTTCTGGGGGCGAATAGCGCGTTTGCGAGTGTTTTCTCGTAAGTACCGTGAGATGCGATTGGGGTGAGCATGATACTGACAGTTGTCTAGATTGATGCCACAACTGCTCTATTACATCTCCATGCCTGTACACCAAAACGCCGAACTCCTCGCTCCACCGCCGAAGTCCGATCGATGGCCCGTCATGATGTTTTCCCACGGATTGGGGGGTACACGGAACGCATACTCGCACATCTGCGGGTCGCTTGCAAGTCACGGAATCGTAGTGGTAGCAGCAGACCACCGCGATGGCAGTTCGCCTCTCGCCATCCACCACACACCGGAAGAGAAGCAGAAGACGAAGCGCGTCGACTACCGATCCATTGCGCATCAGGCGAGCACAGAAGTATACGAGGCACGAGACGAACAATTGAAGATACGGCTATGGGAATTGGGCATGGTACACGATGCAGTCTTGAAAATCGACGAAGGACGTAAACTCCATAACGTAGCCCAAGACCAACCCAAGGGAAAGAACCTCCTCAGCATGTTCTCCAACATCCTCAACATCCACGAGCCCGGTTCCATCAGCTACGCCGGCCACTCCTTCGGCGCATGCACGATGGTGCAATTCGTTAAATCCGTCTACCACCGCCCTTCAACCCCAACCACAAGCTACAAACCCCTCTACACCCCCTCCTCAGACTCAACCCTAGTCCAACAAATCACACCCCGCAACTCCGTCACCCTCCTCGATCTCTGGACGCTCCCCATCCAAAGCCCCGCCACAAGCTGGCTCCGCTCCAAACCCATGCCATGCTACGATTCCCCCTCTGGCGGCAAGAACCTGCTAGCCATCGCCTCGGAAGGCTTCTACAACTGGTCCTCCAACTTCCGCGAAACGAAATCCATCTTATCTCCTCCTTCTCCCCAATCTTCGAAACACACAAACCAACCTGGTCCCCACATCTTCTACCCCATCGCCTCAGCGCACCTCTCGCAATCCGATTTCGGCGTCCTGTTCCCCTGGGTCACAACCAAAGTCTTCGGTGCGAAGGAACCTGAACGCGTACTCAGGCTCAACACACGCGCGATACTGCAGATGCTGAGGGAGAACGGGGTGAGGGTTGCGAATACGAGTGCGGCGGATTTGGAATTGGAGGATGAGGCTGGGCCGCCGGCGAAGAGCTGGAACTTGGTTAATGATACTACGATTTTGAGTAGGACGAAGGATAGTGTGAGGGGTTGGGTTAATATTAGTGTGGATGGGGGGGAGGAGAGGGTGGGGGAGAAGGTGGTGAGTCCGCTGGAGAGGGTGGGTAGTAAGGGGAAGGGACCAGGGGATGCGGTGGTTGAGGGGGAGGCGCTGGGGCAGGTTGTTGAGGGGAAGGCTTGAGGGGGTGGTGGATGTGATGTGTGCATGATAGGAATTGTAAATAGAGGGATGGCGTTTGGCATAGCGGTTTTACTGTTGTTTTGGACTAGACATACCCGGGTATATAGAGACGGTTTTGTAAATGATGACATGTTATTCAGAAAAAGATGTTTTTCGTACTGGAAAGAGACAATATCCTACAGCCCGAGACAGTCTTGACCTCTCAATTTTGATCGTTGGGAAGCTATTTATGCGGCGATTACAGACTAGACTTGATACGAAAAAACTTCCTATTTTTATATACACCCCAAGGAAACTACATGTGCTGTCGTTGTGCAACAGACGTCTCTGTCGTCGACTGACCAGTTTGCTCTCCTGCATTCTCGATGAGTGAACAACGGGTATCCTGAGAAACGCCTGGAGTAAAAGACAAAGGAAAGTAAGGGAACGGTATATCCGCCATCACCACCGCCGTCGCCGTGCCATCCATCCACACATCCACTCGACCTTTGTGTCTGTCGCAGTGACAATGAAACCGTGAAACACACTCCAGAACAACCCATCTCCCGCCATGAAGACGTGACAACACGACAAGACATGGCGCCACAACCCCCCATTCCCATTCCCATCCCCATCCCCACCCACATCTCAACCTACCACCCAACACCAACACCCTTATCCTTCAACCTTCTAAACTCCCTACACTCATACTCCGTCGGCCTCTTCGCCTTCCCCTGCCACCTTATCCCCTCCTGCCCCTCACACCTCTCGAGCCGAAACCGATACATCGCTTTCTCCCTATCCACGCACGTATACCCCCTGACCACATAAAGCCCATCGTACCTCAGCCCCAGCTCCGGTCGGAAAGGGTTCTTTTTATTCAGTTGCGCAGAGCGCATGACGCGGATGGGGTTGAGTAACTCGGCAGATTTAATCAGATGAGCGGTGTTCTCCGTAGGCGTGCCATTGCGGCCTTCGGTGCCGGAGTATTCGATGGTGTCACCGTTGTCGACGTCGTGGTATGGGTTTCCGCCGGAGAGCACGATGGAGTAAGCGCCTTTATCGCGCTCACCGTAGATACCGCCTTGGGCTGATCCATGGGCCCCGTCGCGCACTGTGCAAAGCTGCGTAGGCCACCACTGACCAAGCACCAACTCCCCCTCGCCATAGTACTTTGCGGTCGTAGGAAACTGAGCACGGTACGTCTCATCCAGGCGATCACTCGTCCTGTTATCCCCTTTATGCGGCGCAATACCGCGCAGTATATCTTGATTCAAATCGCCTTTGTACCAGCGCTTGTACAGTTGATACGCATCCGCCTTTAGATCCCACGGGAACTTCGTGCCTGGTTTGAAGATGCGGGGTAGACCGTAGTCGGGGCTTAGGGTCATGGCTTTGCGGAGTAGTACGGTGTTGACTTGCAGGTCGATTTCGGCTTTGTGAATGAAATCGCGGATCTTGTCGTAGAGGGCTTCGAGTTCGATCTGGGATTTTCCTGGCTTCTCACAATCTGTCAAGGCCGCTTTGAGGGCTTGGAGGGTTACGAGGGCGAGGGGACGTTTTTTTGTCATGGCTTCCATGCGCGGGTCTTTGATGGTGATCGAGCTATACCATGCCGGGAGGGACTTTGCGATTGGGTATTTGTCGTCTGGATCGTCTGAGACAAAAAGGTCGTTTGATGGCACGATCTCCGAGTCTGCGTTGTTTGTTGGCGTCGCTGGTGTTGCTGGCGTTGCGGCCCTTGAAGTTGTAGCAGACGTTCGCTCCCGTGAAGCGCCTGCAGTCGATGATTCTGCAAACGTCGCACTCTTTGGCTCGTCTTTAAGAGGGTCCTTCTTCTCGCCTTTCAGAGGCTCCCTCTGCTTCCTCATCTTCCACAAACTCTGAACATCGATCTGCTCGTTCGTCTCCTTCTCTTGTGGCCTCTTCTGAGTCGGGGTTGGAGTCGAAGACCTAGGCGGCGCCTTGCCCAGCTCCTTTGTATTTACTTTTAGCTTTTTGTGCGTGTCGGCGTTCGGCTGCGGCTTCTTTTGAATCTGAACTTGGACCTTCGACTTGCTCGGCTCTGTAGCATTCTCTTTTGCTTTGTTAGAGGTGTCGTCTTTTGGCTTCTGGGAGACGGCCTCCTTCGCCTTGGACTTGTCTTGAACTCGAGGCTGGAGGTTGTCTTGGACCTTCGCTTTCTTAGCCGGCGGATCGACAGGCTTCGCACCGGGAGATGTTGGAAGCTTACGCTTTAGACCCTGCTGCGCTGGCTTGATGACCTTGGGCGTGACCGCGATGGTGTCTGCCGCGACAGGTTGCTCTGCATTCTTGAACGGGTTCATTTGATGCTTTGCTCCTAGCTCCGTCATCTTCTTGCTCAGAAGGCTCATCCTCTTCTGGTGCTCCTCGTTGTTCGTTTTCTTCTGCTCCTTCGTCTTTTGTAGGATCCTCGCGACGGCTTCTGGTCCAGTACCAGACGCCTTCGCAGCATTCTGGGCTTTCTCCAGCAGCCATGCTGAGGATTTGGGGACTTCGTTTTTGGTCGCTGCCATGGTGTTGCAGTTGATATTCTGCGAGGTGGGGTGGTCGTGTGTTTGTTTACAATGTCAGGCGCCAGCTGGCGTTTGCCATATATGTGCCGCGCTACCTCTAGGCTGCAACAACAGACGTGCGGGGTAAAAGAGAGGAGCAGTGAATATGGATACTAAGGTACTGTGGATGAAGTGGAGTGTAATAGACCTCCGGTGCTAATCCGCTGCGGCCTTGTGGCAGCACGCGTGCGGGTAATTCTGAGTCTTTACTAGACCCTACTAGAAGCTACGGTATGTCCGCGGGACAGCTGCAACTGTAATAACTATCAACTATGGTAGCTTTGGCATCGAAAGTTGAGACGATGCTGAAGATGAATGGGAGGAAATGGGTGAGGTTTTTATAGTATTCGATGGTTGACCGCAAGTGCTCGATGTCGCGGATGCCACGCTAGTCTCGCATTATCGTCGCGCCTTGATTGGCTCACGCGATATCTCGTTCGACATGGGTGTAGGTATCTCTCTGAATTTACTTTAGACCAAAGTCACAAGACAATGTACGTTAGAGTCACTAATGCCTATAGCATGCATATACGAGGGATGAAAGCGATGATCTTACCCCGAACAAGTATATCTTATAGAAGAACAGTCAACCAATGCATGTTATAGTCAGAGTATTACGTGTCCAGAGGCTATGCAATGCACATATGATCTGATATAAAGAGTGAGTCACAGTAGTCTAGATAAACTTACTTGTTGGCCTCTACATGGGGTATGGTTCAAGTGGAACAGGACAAAGTATCTGACGCAAGCCTGAACATGACAGTTATGCCGACACATTGTGATACTGAGTTATGCTCTGGTTATGCAACAGTCTGAAATATACACCACATGCTAAGGCAATGTAGATACAGAACTTGATATATCGTATGCCTTCAGCATAGCGTATCAGCTCACCGAGAAACGAATACATCTATGTATTGAAGTCGCCATCACTCGCATGAACAGAACAAGAAAAAAGATTCAGGGAAACATGCTGCATTACATTGCACAGCCATATCCCATCACAGACGGCGTGTCTATCTCTTCTACAGACACATGTCCATATGACCCAACACCGAAACATCCGATACAGTACAAAAAACACCCACTCTACTCATCATCACTCTCCTCCTCCTCATCGTCCATCTCCAAATCCTCATCACTCAACCCCTCGAGGTCAACCTCCTCCTCCTCCTCTTCTTCCTCTTCATCCTCACCCGCCGCAAACTCCTCTCCACCCTTCTTATCATACTTCTCCCCCTCCTTCCTCTTCCTATCCTCCGTCTTCCTAGCCTCCTCGAGCAACTTAGCCTTCTGCTCCCGGCTCTTACGCTGACCCGCCACATACGCTCCAAGCGGACTCTTATCCCACTCTACATCTTTCAAGAACCCTTCGACACCCGCACGGTTATTCGGCGCAAACTCAACCTTATTCCTCTTCTCCTCGACCCAACGGGAATTCGCCTCTAGTTTCTGGA
>Ga0265780_10009885_pt1 | contig 11403 bp, 12 predicted proteins | sample P1T30metagenome_FD_192432 | JGI IMG/M metagenome (GOLD analysis project Ga0265780, IMG submission 192432) | Plant litter microbial communities from East Loma Ridge, Irvine, California - P1 T30 | ecosystem: Environmental > Terrestrial > Plant litter > Unclassified | place: USA: California... | reverse complement strand
AGCTGGCGCTGGAAGCTGCCCCGCCCCGCATCCAGGTACCGAGAGCCCCTCCGACATCATCACCTCCACCTCTTGAACTCTTTGCCGGCGCCTGCAACCCTGTCCATCGCAGTTGCGCGACCTATGAGCTTTGCGCTATCGTCAGCGGACGTCTTTTGAGATGGGGCCCGATTCGGCGGCTTTCGCGTCGAGCTTCGCGGTTGCTTTCGTTCGTCAATGTCGCAGCTAGCTTCAAGTGCACTACTTCCCTTCTTCGAATAGCTTCGCAAGCTTGTTGTGTCCTTTCCTTTGGAAACCGTGAAGTCATCTTCATCTTCGTGTGCTTGGTTCTACGACCGTGACATCTTCCGTCTGAAGCTTGCCCAATCTCGACTCTAAACCCTCTACAACGTCCACGTCTCATCAGACGGCACCATGGCATCTAGCAAGGGCGCAGACGCCTCCACGGTTCCCGTCCTCAAAGATCTCACAATCGAAAACATCACCGAGAATGTGCATCGAATAAACTCGCAATGCGCAGACCCGCGCCTCAAGTACGTCATGGAGCGTCTGGTGTCGCATCTACACGACTTCGCACGCGAGACGCGCCTAAGCTTCGATGAGTGGATGGCAGGCATACAGTTCCTTACCCAGGTAGGACAAATATGCACAGACGTGCGACAGGTAAGTTTCCATCTGATCCTCGTGATACAAGACCAAGACACCCGAGCTGTACTAATACGTTGTAGGAATTCATCCTTCTTTCAGACATTGTCGGCCTCTCTCTCCTCGTAGACTCTATAGACCATCCCAAACCGGCCTCCTCCACCGAAGGCACAGTCCTCGGTCCGTTCCACACGCACGACGCACCCTCCGACTCCAACGGCACCTCCATCTCTGCCGATCCCGACGGCGAGTCCCTGCTCGTCCTCTGCACGGTCAAAACCACGAACGGCGAGCCCGTATCAGACGTCAAGATCGACGTGTGGGAAACAGACTCCAAAGGCAAATACGACGTGCAGTATGAGAACAGGGGTGACAAAGCAGATGGCCGTGCGGTTATAAGGAGTGACAAGGATGGCGTATTCTGGTTCAAGGGTATCGTACCCGTACCGTATCCAATTCCCAACGACGGGCCTGTTGGCAAGTTGCTTGAGAAATTGGGTAGGCATTGCTGGAGGCCTAGCCATATGCATTTCATGTTCGAGAAAGAGGGTTTCGATAACTTGGTTACGTGAGTCTCCTCTTCAGACCTCTTCGTTTGCACAGACTACTGACGCCATGTTTAGGGCATTATACGTCCGTGGTTCCGACTACGAGACGTCCGACGCCGTCTTTGGTGTCAAGGAATCTCTCATTATCAGCTTAGATACCGTAACAGCTGAACAGGCCAAGGAGTATGATGTTAAGGAAGGATCAAAATTGCTCAAATACGATTTCGTATTGGTAACGGACGAAGAGACGAAGCAATTACGACATGACGAAGCGGTAAAAGCAATGAAGATGTTGGGACGGGAGGGAATGATGATAGTCAATGGACTGTAAGTAATTGCCTATGTACGAACTGCATGTGAGACAAACACTGACTTCGTACACCCATCTTTAGGCCTGTGCCTGAGGTCGACTAGTCTGCAAAATAAAATGGAATGTTATGAGATTCGGGGTATGATAACTAAGGTCTCGCTAATTTGAAAGAAAACGTATCCGCTTGGATAACCACAAGGCTTCGAGCCAAGGTAGATGCAACCTGGAAAGTAACGCCAAGTACGCTGTGTGAAATGCGAATGCCAGAAAAAGAAGAGAATCCTCCACATCGTAGACCGACTCGATGCCACAGAGTCAACTGCATCTAGCTAGTGACCCTTCTCACCCACAGGGCGCTCCCGTTCGAGTTCGGATCATCCCTCTCCCTCTTCTTCCACGCGCGATGCAACTTGAGGCCAACATCATGCTCCTCCCTGCGAATCTCATCCAACTCCTCTTGAAACGCCTTCTTCCTCTCTTCCGCGACCCGAGCCTTCTTAAAGTCGGTAAGCAGCGGGTTAGGCGGCGCAGCATTGTTCAAGTCCTTGAGCAAACGATACACATTGTTGCGACGAATGCGTAGATCTTCTTGCTGCGATTCCAAGTAGGCGATGTGGTCGATGGCACTGAGTTGGGAAGGAGGTAGCGGAAGCGCCTTTTGTGATTTTTGTGATGAGTTGGAGAAGGTGGAGGAGGCGTAAGGGGATCTCGGGCTCGGGGTGTAGACTTTGGCCATGGGTGCGGGTTCCCTATCTAAGGGGGGTACGGGGCGGCGACGGTTTAGGATCGAGGAAGCGGCCGATATGGGCTCGGTTACGACGCGCTTTCCTTGCGAAGACGAGAGTCCGTTGGGCGGTGAAGGTGGTGGTGAGTGTTGGTATGTCCCCGTACTGTTATAGGTAGTCCACGAAAACCGGCTGATGGGTGCGTGCTTGTCCTTCTCTGATGTCTCTTTGTTGTATGGCGGCGTCGCAGTCCGCAAGGTGGGGTAAAGCGTCTGTTCTACTGGCTCTACGGTGGCCGGGGACTGGTTCAGTTGAGTGCGATTGGTTGGTGTGATGGGGCTCGGGTACGATGTGCTTATACCGAGACCTGCTGAAGGTGAGGTTGGAGAAATGTGACCGCTTCGAAGAGGCGTGTTTTTCCCTACTTTGAGCGGGACAATGGGTTTAATGCCGTCGTTGTAACGCATATCGTTATCGCGTGGATCCTTGGGCGCCATTTCGGTTGTTACAGTTTGAGTGTCAGGCAGCTTGGGTGCAGAATCAATGGCAGCTGCAAGCGCGTTTGACCTCGCTTGGTCCGTGCTTGGTGAAATCGTCTTGCGTGGTATTTGAAGTGGTTTGTCTGCAGGCTGGTATTTGAGCGGAGGAGCGATTTCTGATCGTCCCGTCGCTCGGCTCCACGGCTCCACGGGCGGTGGTGAGCGCTTCGACCCGAAGCGGCCAACGCGCTCCCCAAAACTTGTGTTCTTTTTCTCAGGACCACTGACTGAAACCTGATACCCCATGGGCCTAGGGTCTGATGACGGCACACCTTTCGCATAAGAGCCTGGATCGACTGAAGCGGCCTTCCCTGCACTATTAGGCTCGCCTGAATACTCATCCCACTTCACTTTCGCGTTTGGCGCAAGCTTGCCCTCCCAGAACTTCTGCTTAGGTGCTGGTGGAGCGTCACCATTTCGTAGGACAGATGGCGCTCTGCGTAGGACGGGAATCTGGCTGCCCGCGCGGGAATCGTCTTCGAGTTTTCTGCGATCGTCGTCCATGGGTGACACGTCACGCATCGAGCGGAATCTTCGCGGTAAGTTGAAAGAGGAGTACTGTTCCGGTTCCGGAGAGCTGGGAGGCGATATGTCTTCGTATGCGGAGGGCGATCTGCCGGTGGGGTTGTCGTTATTGTAGCAGAGTGTGTCTTGTGAGTAGATGGAGGAGGCCGTGGGTACTTCTGAGGCTCTGTAGTTGGGAGGTTCCTGGGGAGACAATAAACTGCGAGACAATTAGCGGTGAGTGAGCAAACGAAATTGCGATACTTACTGCGATAGTTGAGGGAGCGCATAATTATGGTGACTGCCATTTTGCAGGTCGGTCACTTTGGGATTGCGCTTCAATTGATCCTCGTCATAGGTGGTTTCAAGAAGTACGGGGTTTCCTATTTGCGCATGCCTCTCCCTATCTCGGACGGCGCCCTGTAATCGTTTCCACATTATGGGCGAATCTGCATGAAACGAATATTAGCCCGGCTCGATATTGGTGCAAGTATACATAAGCATCATGAAGTATGGAAGGCGATATTCTCAGCGGCTCCGAGCTACTTATTTCAGGAAGCCTCCCCTTTTCGCAGCAACCTTGAGAGCCATTGCACTGATTGCATGATTGTTGGATGCTTTTTGAAACCCATCGACATGGCGAGACTTGGCCTGGTTCTAGATCTGGTGGAGATGGTTGTCGGTGCGGGCGATAGGCGAGAGACATGGACCGTCGATCAGAGATGCGGAGGGCCACTACCAGATGCCTTTACTGTATCTGAACGACACAAACACCAGCTCTTTCTGTGCAACCTGGCATTGCGTCTCATCCAGAACCGGATTGCATGGCAAGCGCATAAACCAACGGGCGATGTCGAGGACGCAGGTGCCAAGGCCAAAAGACCTGATGATGAGATAAGGAATATGAGTACGTACCGGGTGTAATTATGCGTAAAGGGAGAGGTGTGGAGTTTGTGTTGACTGTTTGTGTTGTTGTTGTGGTAGATGGCAGCAGGTTAAACAAAGAAACAGCACGTAAGCTTCAAGCCGTGAATCCTTCGGGCCCTGCAGCAGCACCGAGGGCGTAATTTTGGTAAATGAGGGAGGGCGACCAAGTCGAGGTAGAGTTGTCGACGGGTATCAGTGCCGGCTCAGTGCATCTAGGAGAACACCCCACAAACACTCGCGAACTGCGCCTCGACCAAAGCGCCAGCGGCAGGATATCGCACCGGTGCCGCAAGTCTTTGTCTTCACACAGCGGTTCGACAGCAGCGAATTGGTTTGCGACACAATGTTTGGACGGGATAGGGCCGAGGCGCAAGAGGCGGCGTGGGCGAATCAGCGCGTCCCAGGGCGGTGGAAATGAATCGCTGTCGCGCGTTTCAGGGCTGGAGAGGGCCCTGTTTCAGAGGCAGCGCGGCAGGGATGGGCTGGGTGCGGCGGCGCGATGCTCAACGTCTGCGCGCAGATGGGCGCGTGCTTGCGGTTGTGCGGTCACGGTGCAAGTGGAGTCGAAGTATCTAAGATTACCGTCATCATCCGTGGTTGTGCAGGCCGGTGGCTATGTCTCACATGCACCGCCGTGCTTCCCAGCTGTGATGGCGCCCCTTTGACGGGCAGATGCAGGCCGGATGCGATTCGATGATCTTGTCTGTACATATGTCTGGATTCGGCCCTTGCATGTCAAACCGGCGGACATCCGTGATAGTTTGACATGGATGGCTGGTTAGTGCTGAGAGAGTCTTTGGGGTTGCATCATCGGCTGTCATGTCGATTGAGCTCCCCGCGCCGTTCAAAGCTCCAAGGCCGACCCTCGACCACGCCAGCACCCTTCACTGTCACCCCTCTAGCACAGCTGTAGCACACCACCCGCAGCCATGTCAGATGGTTAGTCTCTACAAGAGCCACCTTCTGGGGCAACGTCGCGCTAACCGCAATAGCACTCCCATCACCTCTGCCGGAGCCAGCGGCAACCCACGCGTAAGCAACCAGCTCCGCTCCTTCACCAACACCTCGCTCACAGCCCTCCAGCGCCTCCGTCTTCACCCCGATAAACATCATCCTCTTCTCTCTCCTCGGTCTGCTCGTCTATCTCCGCCTCAAGCCAGCCGCCCCGCAAACCCTCCCGCGGGCGCCGCCGCCAACCGTCTTCCGCACCTTCACCCCGCCCTCGCTCTTCCCCTACAATGGCTTGAATAATATGCCCGTCTACCTCGCTGTCCGTGGCCGTGTCTTTGACGTCACATCCGGTCGCAACTTCTACGGACCTGGTGGCCCTTATGCAAACTTCGCTGGCCGCGATGCCTCAAGGGGCCTGGCCTGTGGCAGCTTTGACGAGGACATGTTGACCAAGGATTTGGACGGACCGCTGGACACTCTCGAGGGTCTGGATGCCGAGCAGATGGATGCGCTGAGGGGATGGGAGGAGAGATTCGAGGAAAAGTACTTAGTTGTGGGCAAGCTGGTGCCTGTCGGTCATCCTGAGGCCGAAGACACCAAAGCGTAGACTCGACAAGGCAGACGTCTAGCAAGGCTGTTGTGGAAACTAAAGCTGCTTCATTGAGGCTGAAGGATTGGTAGCAGTTCGCCATGCGTCGCCGCGCATGGTCGTGTAACGGTTTACGATCCGATAAAACCGCCATGCCATATATACTACAAGCCTGTGCCAAAGCAACTGCATGTACACGGATCCAGCCGGAAGGCACGTAGGCAAGGACTGAGGGGGTTTCTCAGTTTCGAAGGGCTTTCTAACGTGAAATCAAGCATCTTCATATTCTTGTAACGGCTCATCGTTCGCCTTGACACCTAGTATTGGGTCAGTCTTGAGTGAAGATTAACGAATGCATGCTTAAACATGGCCTGTCCCTTGTACAACATCTTAGCGTAACCGCCCGAATGCGGGGTTAGCTCTGATAGGCAATCAAATCCCACTTGCTTCAACACGACTGATAGCAGAGTCACCGCGCTTGTAGCGTCTCTTAGTTCATGCTTCCATACTCTCCCCGATGTCATAACGACGCCCTACGTCCTTGGCAGGCGCTTTAGATATCAAATACATCCAGACCATCTGCTCGACACGTCTTGAAAGATAGTCGAATACAACCATGGATCAACTTAGTCTTGTCAATAAGCCGCTAGCATGGTTATTCTGGCTGGCGGGAGTAATCGTTCTGGCATTGTTCCAGCGAGATCGACTACAAAAGGCTATCAGTGTACGAAGTCCCCAGTATTGCATCTTCCCTTAATGACATTGACACCAACCGGTAATTCAGAGACCTTCGCGGTCGCCGACAACATCACCAAACACCAACAAAATCGAGCCTATAAACCCAGAAGCCATATACAATGCCATTACACCGCTCCCGAACTTCAACCTCGAAACAGAAGCACCTCTCAAGCTTCGTCCGTTCAAACCGAAGTTTCACATGACTATGGGTAGCGTCTCCATCATGAATCCCAATCACCCATGACACGCACTGACAACGCTGCTATGACAGCCCTCGAGAACACCACTCTGAATGACCTCCTAGCAATGGATAACACCTACCGCACGCGTTTACAAATACGAACAGAACTCCTCAAAGCAGAACGCCACGAAGTCCTCGCGTGCAACCCAGAAGCCGTCCCTGCAGTCCAAGAACTATACGAATGGCTCATAGGAACGTACCTACCCCAACGCTTCCCAAGCCTATACCGCATCACGGAATCAGGCAAGCATCTGCGGAATCACGTCACAGATACCCTCATCCCACTACACATGGCCAACGGAGAAGAAGCACTAGAGATCCTAGGTGCGAACATTGACACAGAATTCCTGCTACTCACTCCCTCTCCTTCTGCATCTTCACCCATGACTCCGGCGAAATACGTACTAACAGCCTTTGTAAACTGCTTTCCAAGCGGCTTCAACACACGCTCAAAACTCGGCCAACTCCTCGCTGACATCCACGCTCCCGTCCCCGGGTACGCGGCAAAGCTAGAGAAGAGCATGGATCGCTTCTTTGCCAATCTACCCGTGGGCAAGATCGTTAAGCGGAGTAATTGGAGCATCAGTACGAATGGGGAGCTGTTCTGCTTGGAGGGTAATCATATGAGTGAAGAGGAGATGCAAAGAAAGCAAGAGGTGGAGGATGTAGAGGATGTTGATCTGAACAAGTCGGTAGTAAGGTGCGAAAGGCAGACGCTGCACCGTTTACCAAAGACTGGAGCACTGGTCTTTGCGTTCAAGGTACGTTTGGCTGGCTTTGTTAGCTGGATTCGGCTAACGAGAACAAGACCTACCAGTATCCCCTACGTAAATTGAGGGACGAGGGAAGTGGGCAGGTTCTTGCGGAAGCTATCGACGGCTTGGGCCTGGGCAGCGTACCAGCTATGACTATCTACAAGCGTCAGGTCGTTTGGGGTGATAAAGTCAAAGCGTTCTTGAGAGGAGAGATTGACGCTTGAAGTATAGACAAGGTGTATGGCATATTGATTATTCCACCACATGCATCATGTTCACTGTATCGTGAGATACCAGGTGCCGAGTATTATACATGTGAACTAGCTTTCCACCTCATCACCTTTCCTCCACCGAAAATTTCATATGGATTGGGAGTTCTTCTAGGGACGTCCAAGGCCGATTCGATAGGAAGGCCCACCCACAAGTCAAGTGCACAGCAGCACGTACTTTTCGATCCGAGTCCACCACACATCTGCTCCATTGATTGTCGTATAACTAGTAACCGTGAAGTAAACCATGGTCGAAAGTTGTAAATGAGCAGCGCCGTGAGACTCAAACCCAGTGGTGCCCGACCCCACGGTAAATGTGTCCTACTCACTCCGTAGACCGATTACCCTTGTCTATGTTCTCCGCAGGCGCCATCTTCGATACTGGAAACCAGTCTGATGGCAGCCTATAAGGTCCTGTGTTAATTGTTCATACTCCATACACCAAAGTCCAAGCCCTTGCCCTAGCCGTCTTCTTCGAAGACGGTCCATATTTTCACGCTCGAAGCAAAGAAGCAGAACAACGCCAAAAGTCAAGAAAATTGCAACGCTGAAATACATGTTGTAGAGCTTACCGACGAATAGTGGAGGTACCAACTGGATTGCCACGTTTCATCATGGGTGGCTTGACGACAGCAGACTTTGCAGGTGTGGCGGTCTTAGGCGCGGGATTCTTACTGGCGAAGAATTTGTGCGCGAGAGCTTCCTTTGGCGATAGACGCTTTTCGACGTTCATGTGTAGACTTGCGCTCAACAGATCCGCAAGATCGTTCAGCTCGCCCACGGTAGGTCCTCCAGTGGAGATGCTTCGGGCAGCTTCATGAACCCGCGTCTTCATATCGCGGTTGATCTTCTTCTGCTGTTCAATTTTGCGGACAGAGAGCTTTGGCTCGTTAGCTTTACCTCTTAGAGAGACAAAAGCGCTTACCTTGTTGTACTGATCCACCTCCCGACTGATGAACTTCAGCGGTGGCCCCAACTCAAAGTTATCGAGAATATTGTTGACGAGACCCTTCTTGAGCAGCTTCTCACTTGGCCATCCCAGACAGTCCATGAAAGACTTGATCATCTGGTTGTTAGACCGTCCGGTAAAGAGGATTTTACCAGTCCATAGCTCATACACAGTGCAACCCACAGCCCACATGTCGACAGGATAGCCAACCTCCATACCAAGTATGATCTCGGGTGCGCGGTAGAATCGACTAACGAGGTACTCAGTGCGCTCGATCACGTCTCGCTTGTCGACAGCGGTACCGAAATCGGCGAGCTTGATAGTTTTCTTGTCAGCAGAGACTAGGACGTTGTCTGGCTTCAGATCAAGGTGGATGACCTGACAGTTCTGCAAGTGCTGGAGACCAAGAAACATCTGACGCGCATAGATGCGGACAGCTGGAAGTGTGAGGCCGTGGCCGTTGGTCTCTTCCTTGAGCAGGTCTCGCAAGTTCTTCGACATGTGTTCGAACACGATGCACAGATGGCCCTTGTGGTCGAAAGAACCCAATAAGCGAATAATGTGACGCTTGTCCTGTGGGTCTGCCTCGTTGACTTTGCGCAGGAAGTCCATCTCCTTCTGACTGGCTCTTCTCATCAAGTCGTTCCGGCGAATCATCTTGATAGCGACTATCCTGGGATTTGAATCTCCGGTGTCAGCCCTGACTTCTTCAGCTTGTGCGACGTTGGCAAAGACACCACGGCCAAGACCCTTGATCATGCGATAGCGTCCACCATCTACTAGCTCGTTGCTGATCAGCTTGTAGTAACCTTCGGGATCGTCCCAATTGTCGAGCAGCTTCTCGTCAAGCACAGTGCCTTTCGCAACAACAGCCTCCTCAGTTCCGACATCTTCTTCCTCGTCTTCGTCATCAGAAGCGAACATGTCGAACTCTTTCTTTTGTTTCTTGACAGGTGCTACTTTCTCAGCTGGAAGTGTAGAGAGGGCTTTCGGGTCGGTCTCGCGGTACGCATCCGAGGATACTTCGGTGTTCTGGTTCTTCTTGGCAGCGCGATCGCGGTCGTCCAGCATGTCCTGTAGCGGGTCGTAATCCGCCGCGGATGGACTCGCTACCGCAGGACTGTTGCCCTCGCTGATTACGTTCTGTTTGTCGATTACCATAACGTCTGGTGAAGCTGGTACGGAGTCGAGGTCGCCATTACGGGGCGATGCGAACGGTGAGATGGGACTGTCGGCGTGGGCCGCTGGCGATCCGACATTAGGGGTTGCCGCTTCAGATGCATTCGTCAGCACAGCCTGCTGAAGCAGACTGTCTTTCGGCTTCTGTTGCTCAGAAGCAGCGGCGCGTATAGCAGCCCAGCGGCGACGTTTCTCTTCACGCGATTCTTGAGTGGGAACTTTCTCTTCGACAGGGGCCGGGGTGTACTCAGTCGTATCGTCAACGGAGGTCCTATTGCAGAGTCAGTTGTGTAGAGGAATCATTTGGCACTGGGTACACTTACATCTCAACATCTTCTGTCACGCTTGCCTTGTTCGCCTTGGGGCGTTCTGACGGTGCCTGTTGCTTCTGTGGCTGCGACTGACGAGACTTCTCGCGCTGCTGATCTCCGTGACGCGAGTTCTGTGGTCGCTTGTCGGTAGGCAGCGGCTCTCGGAAGTCTGGCACGGGGTTGGGGTTCTCGACTTCGGCGTATGATATGGGCCTGGCGTGTGATCGGTCTGGTACATCCTTCTGTTCCTTGACAAAGCCTCCCTGGTAAGATCCTGGAGCCCGTCGAGGGTCACCGTGTCTGCCACGATCAGCATGATACCGCTTGTCAGGACGACTGCGCGGCGGAGAGGCCTTGCGCTTGTAGCCCCTTGCATCATTCCCAGTGTGGTCGGCTCGGCTTCGTCGATAGGGCGATGGCGATCGGTCGACGGCGCGGTTCCTCCGATAGGGTGACGGAGAGCGTGATGGGGTGCGCTTGCGGCGGTATGGCGAAGGGGAGCGACTCAATGCGCGGTAGTTATCATAAGCACCATCCAGTCCAAAGGACCTGCTTGAGCCGTTAATCGCAGGTTCGTCGCGCGAGTTGACTGTGTTTGCCTTGTGTCGGGTATCCAAGACCTCGCCCTCTGAAGCTGAACTTGAGCGAGACGCTGCCATGTTGGCTCTTGCTGTGATGCTGGACCGCGCTATCTTGCTTCAGAAGATAAATTCTGGCGTCAGCTTGCTTCTTGTTGATGAGAAGATTGAGTGTCTCTATCACTGACTGTGTAGCAGAGAAGGAGAGACAAGCGCGACCGCACCGAGATGGTGAGTAGGAACGCGCTGGTGATGGGTGAATTCGTCGTGGTCTCGTCGCGGTTGGCTTCGCGATTCAGCGGGGAAAGTGCAATGAAGTCAGAGCTTTAGGCATTACATAAGCAGGCACGTGACTCAACCGCCCTGACAACTCATCCATCAGCAAGACCGCGTTTGCTTCTCCAGACCAGCGCTCAAATGTTCTGGATATCATCTCGGCCGATTGGTCAGGTCATCTCATGCAACAACATGTAGTGGACTTTTGAGCCGTTGGAATGTTTCCCAAGCCCGCCCGTGTCTGGTACCTGACGAAGTGCCCAGGTGGACTTACCCGTACATACTCTACTCCGACGTTTATAGAATGACCAACCCTACGAAAGACTTCGTAGCGGCTAGAACAAGACGTCTGCTTTGACCAGACGCCGC
>Ga0265780_10009884_pt1 | contig 11404 bp, 6 predicted proteins | sample P1T30metagenome_FD_192432 | JGI IMG/M metagenome (GOLD analysis project Ga0265780, IMG submission 192432) | Plant litter microbial communities from East Loma Ridge, Irvine, California - P1 T30 | ecosystem: Environmental > Terrestrial > Plant litter > Unclassified | place: USA: California... | reverse complement strand
AGACTCGGCATTTCCATCCAGCTGGATAGCCTTTACTAGTAAGTGTGGAGCACGCTAAGTCTTGCTGCAATCGAAGTGCCCTGCAACATTGATCAGAATCATTGAGCAGCGAGTGCACGATTGTTGGCGTGTTTATGTGTGCAGCCGAATAGACACCTGCCCGGGTATGTCTAAGAGTGGGGCGCAGATCCATCCCAAGGCCTGCACGGATGCAAAGATGGAAGAGCGTGTCGCACAGCCATGCTCGGATGGCATCTGAACAAGCGAATGTTCCAAGGACATGATCAAACTGATTCTGGTGGCGATGTTGTTGGCTGGCTGCGATACGCGCGCCCGGTACGAGGACGCCAGCGCCGAGACGCGTTCCATGGAAGTAATTGGGGTGCGCTATGAAGTGGTGGGGCCTGTGCAAGCCCATGGCTTCCGCCAGCATTCGCAGGCGGCAGTGGAGCGCGTGTTGCTCATGCCGCCGCCCGGCGTGGAGGGGCCTGAGATCGGCTTCCGTGTTCCTGTGCGTCAGGGATCGACGGTCACGGTGCGCAAGGTGGTGCGCACCAACCGCTGGATAGGCAACAAGATGGACCTCGAGGTCAACCTGGAGGGCACCACGCTACCGGTGACGGCGCCGGTCAGCATCGGACTGATTCGCGGAAATGAAAGAGACGGAAGCCTGCAGCGGAATCCCAGCTTCTACCGCAGGCTTCCTTGAAAACAGGTGATGCTGCGCCGCGTGTCCGGCTTCGACGTCGCAGATCAGGTCGGCGCTTACTGCAGCGCGCGCGCCGTCGGGTCGGCCGGATGCGAGGCCACGGTGCGGATCTGGGTGCCCTGGTGCAGGGCGTTGCGCCAGCCGTCGGCGTTACGGGTCCAGACCCGCACGTAGCGCCCGCGCTGCGGCGTGGACGGCAGGTCGACCGTGGTGACGCGGTAGGTGCCGGTGACGATGGCGGTGCCGCCATCGACGATCCGGATCTCCATCTCGTCCACGCCATAGGCGCGGATGCTGTATTCGTCGCGCGCCAGCGCCTGCAGGAATTCGGTCTTGGTGCGGACCCGGCCATTGGTTTCGACATGGTAGTAGTCGCCGGCGATGAGCCGGCGCAGCGCATCGACGTCGCGCTGGGTGAGGGCCTGGGCGCGCTGGCGCTCGGCTTCGCGGACGCTGGAAGCGGCGGCGGCGGCCTGGACCTGGCCGACCGCGACGGCGCCGCGCCCGGCCTGCTCGGCGCCGGCCTGGTGTGCCAGGGCGGGCAGGGAAGCGCAGCACAGTGCGAGGCAGAGCTTGAAGCGAAGCGACGAGCGCGGCATAAGCGGAAATGAAAACGGGCGCGAAATCGGAAGCGAAATCGGAAGCAAATAGCACTGCGCGAAGCGAAGCGCGGGGACGAAAGCGATCGGTGTGCGCATGGGTGGTTCCTGGTGACAGTCTCACCTGATTATAGGACGCTGGCGCGGTGAGAATGTCACACATTCTCACGATCTCGCCACATTGTTGGTCTTTAAGATACTGTAATTTAGTGTAGGCAATTGTAAATCTGTTACAGTTCTGCCTGCGCCGATATAATCGACAGTAGAGTAACCCTGTTGTTAAGCCTGTCGGCCCAGCACGCGTTATCGCGTTTTTGCTGTATTTTCGCTGTTCCGGCAATCCTGCCCGCGCCGCCTGCCGCCACTGAAGAACGTTTATGCCTGCCGCCCCACTGCCACCCGACGAACTTGACCGCCTGTCGCTGCTCGAGGCCCTCGAGCTGCTCGATACCCCGCCCGAACCGGTCTTCGACCGCATTACCCGGCTGGCGAGCCGCCTGCTGAACGTGCCGATGGCGATGTTCTCGCTGGTCGACGCCGACCGCCAGTGGTTCAAGTCGCGCATCGGCCTGGATGACGCGCAGACCCCACGCGAACACGCCTTCTGTGCCCACGCGATCGGCATGACGGCGCCGCTGGTAGTGAACGATGCGCGCCAGGACCAGCGCTTTTCCGACAACCCGCTGGTCTACGGCCCGCCCAACATCCGCTTTTACGCGGGGGTGCCGATCCGCACCACCGCCGGGCTGGCGATCGGCACCCTGTGCGCGCTCGACACCCGGCCGCGCCAGCTCAGCGCCGACGAGGCCGAGGTGCTGAACGACCTGGCCGTGATCCTGACCAAGGAAGTGCAGTACCGCGAGCGCCTGGCGGTGGCGCGCGAGCAGCTCGAGCAGTCCAGCGCCGTGCTGGGCGCCAGCGAGGCGCGCTTTCGCAGCATCTTCGAGGTGGCCAGCGTCGGCATCGCCCTGGTGGCGCCGGACGGCGGCTGGATCAGCGTCAACCGCGCCCTGTGCGCGATCGTCGGCTATGCCGAGGAAGAGCTGTGGGGCCTGACCTTCCAGCACATCACCCACCCGGACGACGTCGCCTCCGACCTGCATCTGCTGGACGAGCTGCAGCGCGGCCTGCGCACCCAGTACCAGATGGAGAAGCGCTATATCCGCAAGGACGGGCGCGTGGTCTGGAGCAATCTGAACGTGTCGGCCAAGCGCAACAGCCGGGGTGAAGTCGAGTATTACGTGGCGGTGGTCAAGGACATCGATGCCGAAAAGCGCGCCCAGCAGGAAATCGTCAACCTGAACGCCGACCTCGAGCAGCGCGTGGCCGAGCGTACCGCCGAACTGCGCGCCAGTGAGGCGCGCCTGAGCAGCGTCATCGAGAATGCCAACGACGCCTATATCGGCCTGGACGAGATCGGCATCGTCACTGCCTGGAACCGCCAGGCCGAGGAAACCTTCGGCTGGCCGCGCGCGGAAGCCGTGGGCCGTCCGGTCGAGGCGCTGATCGTGCCGCCGGACCTGCTGCCGCGCGGGCGCATTGAAGTCGCGCGCCTGCTGTCCGAGCAGGCTGCCGACATGGCCGCCAAGGGCGACGGCCGCCTGGAAGTGCCGGCGGTGCGGCGCGACGGCTCGGCGCTGACGGTCGAGGTGCGCATCCGCGCCCTGGCGCTCGAGGGCCGCACCGTGTTCAGCGCCTTTCTGCACGACATCAGCGAACGCCGGGAGGCGCAGGAGCGGCGCGAATACGAAAGCCGCCACGACGCCCTGACCGGGCTGTTGAACCGGCGCGCGCTGATGGAAGCGCTGCCGCTGGCCCAGGCCCGGGCCGGACGCAGCGGCAAGACGGTCGGCATGCTGTTCATCGACCTCGACGGCTTCAAGGCCGTCAACGATTCCCAGGGCCATGAAGCCGGTGACATCCTGCTCGGCGTGATCGCCGAGCGTCTGCGCGCCGGCGTGCGCCGCACCGACAGCGTGTTCCGCCTGGCCGGCGACGAATTCACCGTGCTGCTGGAGGACATGGCCGATACCTTCGACGACGCCCACATGGTCGCCGAAAAACTCATCAACAGCATCGCCGAGCCGGTGCCGCTGCCGGGCTACGCGGTGCGGGTGCGCGCCAGCATCGGCATCGCCCTCGACCTGGCCGGCAGCCCGCGCCAGCCGGAAGAGCTGCTGAAGGAGGCGGACCAGTTCATGTACCAGGCCAAGAAGGCGGGGCGAGGGCGGGTCTGCTCGTCGAAATATCCCTGCTGAGCGAGAGCAGCGCGCAGTAACTTGGTGGCGCCGCTCAGCGCAGCCGCAGGTTCGCCCAGTCCAGCGGCTGGGCCATGAAGAAGGTGTTGCAGTCGGCGGTCGGGTAGGAGAATTCGAAAGCGACCTGGCCGTTGCCGTCCACACCGAGCAGGCGCGCCGTGCTGCGCGCATTCAGGGCCGAGTAGGCGACCAGGAGGCTGCCCCCGCCAGCCTCGTAGACGCTGGAGCAGACGTCGGAAAACACCCGGCGCTCACCCTCCCAGGTCCAGACTTCGCGTGCGGTGCGGGATTGCTCGTCGATCCGATAGCGCGATGGCGTGCTGTAGGGGCGGGTGGCGCCGGTGGGCGCGCCCAGGGGCTGGTTCAGGCTACGCAGGCCATTATTGAACAGAAGCAGTTCGCCGTCTGGCGTGAGCGACAGCGCGTGCTGGCCGATCGGCGCCTTGCCCTCGACCACCCGCAGCGCGAGGGCGCGCAGCGAGGGATAGTTGACGTACCAGTGCTTGGCCGTGTCGCCCAGCAGCCAGCGGATGGCGCCGCTGTCGTAGTCGAGCTTGACGACGAAGTTCTCGCGGCTGGAGATCAGGAGCGAGTCGTCCGCTGGGTCGTAGATGGCCGAGTTCATGTGGAACCAGTCGCGGCCGTCGCGCACGAAGTTGGACGGATCGTCGCCCTGCGCACGCATGTAGGCGGCGAAGATGCGCCCAAGGTCCCACTCGCGCAGCACCTTGCCCTCGGTGTCGATCTCAACCAGGATGTCCTCCACTTGCGCCACCCCATTTTCCACCGCGTCGAGTTCGGCCAGCATGCCGGTCTTGCCGGGCGCCAGGTCGTGGTGGAACCAGGTCCATGCGACGCCGCCCGTCGACGGCCCCAGGCGCACGCTCTTGACGCCGCCGTCCAGTTCCATGCGGTACAGCTCGGGCGTGTTCAAGCTGCCGACGTAAAAGGCGTCGGTATCGAACATCGACGTGAAGGAATTGCCTACCTGCGTGCTGGCCCAGCGCATGTGGCCGTCGGTGTCGATGACCACCGGCGAGGTGATGCCGTTCTTGAGGAGGATGAAGTCGAAGCCGGGCGGTCGCGCTCTGCTGCGCGCCTGAGTAAGCTCCGGCCTGGTGTAGACCTGGCCCGGCCCAACATAGGCGCTGGTGACGATATCGACCCGCAGGGCGTGCCTGGAGCCGTCGCGAAAGCGCAGCGTCATGTCTACCGCGTTGGCGTGCGCCGCATACAGGCCGAACACCGGCAGCGCAAGCCGCCGCGACGCCGGGTCGTAGGCGCCGCGGCGCTCCAGCCAGCTGCGCTCGATGCCGACCGCCAGCGGCCTTGACAAGGTGCCGGGGCGCGGCGCGATGGCGTAGTCCACGCCGGCCAGGTCGGCATAGTTGGCGAGCTCGATGCTGACCCGGGCAATGAAGACGCTGGCGCCGGGCGCCTGCAGCACGGCGCCGATGCCGGCCAGTTCGGCTTGGGTGGGCCGCTGCTGGTCGGGGTCGTCGCTTCCGCTGCAAGCAGTCAATAGCAGGGACAGCAGCAGGGGCAGCAGTAAGGTTTGCAGCAAGGCCCGCACAAGCGTCATCGGCGCAAATGGCGCGCTCTGATACAGGACGGCAGGGCGTGGGCAGGCAGGCATCGAAGCTCCCTGTAATCGCGGTAATCCATGCATGAGTGTTCCGGATTCGACGCCAGGCATGGCGTTTGGTTCGCGCCATCCGCGCATGCCACCGTGGCGCGCAAGCGGCGTGCATGTTGTGGATAAATCGAGACGCTTGACCTTCCCACCGTGGGAAGCACTATCCTTCTGGTATGAAGACGGAGGAACGATGGACGTAACAAGAGAAGAGGCGGTGCTGCGCATCGGGGGCATGAGCTGCGCCTCCTGCGTGGGCCGGGTCGAAAAGGCCTTGCGGGCGGTGCCCGGGGTGGCCGACGCCAGCGTCAATCTGGCGACCGAAAAGGCGACCGTGCGCGGCGCCGCCACGGCGCAGGCCTTGATCGACGCGGTGCGGGCGGCCGGCTATGAGGCCGCACCGAACCTGCCCGCGGCCGGGACGGCGGCGGCGCCGCATGGCGCCGCGCCCGACTGGTGGCCGGCGGCCGTTGCTGCGCTGCTGAGCCTGCCCCTGCTGCTGCCGATGCTGGCCCAGCCCTTCGGCGGCATGCCGATGCTGCCCGGCTGGCTGCAGCTGGCGCTGGCCACGCCGGTGCAGTTCTGGCTGGGCGCGCGCTTCTACCGCGCCGGCTGGAAGGCGCTGCGCGCCGGCAGCGGCAACATGGACCTGCTGGTGGCGCTCGGCACCAGCGCGGCCTATGGCCTGTCGCTGTACCTGCTGCTGGCGCCGGCGGCGCACGCGCATGGCGCGCCCCACCTGTACTTCGAATCCTCGGCGGTCGTCATCACCCTGGTCCTGCTCGGAAAATGGCTGGAAGGGCGCGCCAAGGGCCGCACCGTGGCCGCTATCCGCGCGCTGGAAGCGCTGCGCCCCACCGATGCCCTGGTGCGGCGCGCCGGCGCCGAGCTGCGCGTGCCGCTGGACGATCTGCGGGTCGGCGACCTGATGGTGGTGCGCCCCGGTGAACGGGTGCCGGCCGACGGCGTCGTCGAGGAGGGCAGCAGCCATCTCGACGAATCGCTCCTGAGCGGCGAAAGCCTGCCGGTGGCGCGGGAAGCGGGCGCGCGCGTGGCCGGCGGCGCGGTGAACCTGGATGGACTGTTGCTGGTGCGCGCCAGCGCGGTCGGCGCCACCACGGTGCTGTCGCACATCATCCGCATGGTCGAGGACGCGCAGGCCGCCAAGGCGCCGGTCCAGCGCCTGGTCGACCAGGTCAGCGCCGTGTTCGTGCCAGTGGTGCTGGCGATCGCGCTCGCCACGCTGCTGGGCTGGGGCCTCGGCACCGGCGACTGGCAGGCCGCCCTGCTCAATGCGGTGGCGGTGGCAGTCATCGCCTGTCCCTGCGCGCTGGGCCTCGCCACGCCAACCGCGATCATGGTCGGCACCGGCGCGGCAGCGCGCCACGGCATCCTGATCAAGGACGCGGCGGCGCTCGAGAGCGCCTACGCGCTGGACGTGGTCGCCTTCGACAAGACCGGCACCCTGACCGAGGGCAAGCCAACCCTGGCGGCGCTCGAGGGACCGGACCCGGCGCGCCTGCTGGCGCTGGCCTGGGCGCTGCAGCAGCACAGCAGCCATCCGCTGGCCAGCGCGGTGGCCGATGCGGCGCGCGCCCGCGGCGTGGCTCCGATGCCGGCCAGCGCGGCGGCGGCGCTGCCGGGACGCGGCGTGCGGGCCGAGGTCGATGGCGCCACCGTCTGGCTCGGCAATGCGCGCCTGATGGCGGACATTGGGCTGGACCCGGCGCACTTGGCGGCGGCCCGGCGCCACGAAGATGCCGGCCGCACGGTGTCGTGGCTGGCGCGGCGCGCGCAAGGAGACGCGGGCGTGCCCGAGCTGCTCGGCCTGCTCGCCTTTGGCGACACCCTCAAGCCCGGCGCTGCGCGAGCGCTGGCGCGCCTGCACGAACTCGGCATCGAGACCGTGCTGCTGAGCGGCGACAACGAGGGCGCGGTGCGCCTGGCCGCCGGCCAGCTCGGCATCGTGCGTTTCCATGCCGGCATCCTCCCGGGCGACAAGGCCAGGATCGTGCGCGAACTGAAGGCCGGCGGGCGGCGCGTGGCGATGGTCGGCGACGGCATCAACGACGCCCCGGCGCTGGCGGCGGCCGACGTCGGCATCGCCATGGCCAGCGGCCTCGACATCGCCATGCAGGCGGCTGGCATCACCCTGATGCGCGGCGACCCGGCCCTGGTGGCGGATGCGGTGGCGGTGTCGCGGCGCACCTATGCGAAGATCCGCCAGAACCTGGGCTGGGCCTTCCTCTACAACGTGGCCGGCATTCCGCTGGCGGCGCTGGGCTACCTGAACCCGGTGCTGGCCGGCGGCGCCATGGCGTTCAGTTCGGTGAGCGTGGTGGCGAATGCGCTGCTGCTGCGCCGCTGGCGCGCGGCGCCATCCCGGCAGCCGGTCCGGACGTTGCAACAGATCGACCACCCGCAGGAGGCCGCAAGGCCATTGGCAAACGAAACGACAGGAGAAGGAAAAATGATGGAATTGACAGTGGACGGCATGAGCTGCGGGCATTGCGCCGGCCGCGTGACGAAGGCGGTGCAGGCAGTGGACCCGGCGGCGCAGGTCGCGATCAACCTGGCCAGCCGTACCGTGAAGGTCGACAGCACGGCGGACGCGGCGCGGATCGCGGCGGCGATCGACGCGGCCGGCTATCCGGTGCTGGCATCCAACGCAGGCTAGCGCGAGAAAAGAAGCCAGCCAAACACAAGCGACAGGCCCACAACATGGATTTTTGATATATATTTGTATATACATTGATTTAACGCAGAAACAGCAACGGGCGGGCGTAAAAACGGCGTAGTTACGACGGTGTTGTCGGCATTCCAGGCGGGCATATGCGATACGGCGTATTGAGCGATCCGGCGGAATCGGCCGCATCACCGGATTCGGCGGACTCGGCAAATTCGGCGGATCTGGCGGGGCAGCCCCCGACCGGCGCGCCGATGCGCACGATGTTCGCCGTGCTGGTTTGCCTGGCGCTGCTGTCCGCCGTGCTCGCGCCGCTGGCCGCCACGCCGATGGCTGCTGTTCCAGCCTTCCTCCCGCTGGTCCAGTCGGCGCTGGTCGGCAGCACCTTCCTGAGCGCCATTTTGCTGCTCGGCCACGTGCTGGTGCGGCGCGCCTGGCCGCTCGCCATCCTCAGCGGGGGCTGCCTGGCCACGGCGCTGGCGGCGCTGGCCTACATGCTGGCCTTGCCCGGCGCCGGGCTGGAACCGTTCCACGGCGGCCGCAGCCAGCTCGCGCCCTGGCTGTTCATGGCCTGGCATGCATCCTTCCCCTTGGCCGTGCTCGGCTATACCGCCGGCAGCGGGCGCGCGCCGCCGGATACTCTCCCACGGATCGCGGCGCCGCTGGCGGCGCTGTTCGTGCTCGCGCTCGCGCTGCTGTACGCGGGCGGTGTGCGCTATCTGCCGGCGCTGGTCAATGGCGGCGTCTTGCTGCCGGCGTTCCGCTGGCTGGGGCTGGCCGTGCTGGCGCTGACGCTGCTGGCGCTGTGGCGCGTCGTGCGCAAGCGCCCGCGCGCGGCGCTCGACGTCTGGCTGACGGTGGCGCTGGCCGCCTGGGTGGGCGCGCTGGTGTTCTCAACCCTTCTAAGCACCGGCCGTTACGACCTCGGCTACCATGCCGGCCGGCTGTTCGGCCTGGGCGGCGCGTTGTTCATGCTGGCAGCGATCGCGATCGACAACGTGGCCGCGCATGCGCGCCTGCGCGCGCGCATCGACGACACCATCGACCAGACCGTCCAGGCCCGCGCCCGCGCCGAATCGCAAGGCCTGCTCGGCGCGCTGCTGCGCGGCTTGCCGGACGGCGTCCTGATCGTCGACGCCGAGGGCCGCTGCAGCATGTCCAACGAGGAGGCGGCGCGGATGGCGGCGCGTTTCGACCACGCCGGACGCGGCGGCGCCTCGGGACCGGCGGCAATGCTGTTGCTGCTGGAAGAGCCGGTGCGGCGCGCCATCGCCGGCGAGCCCTTCCGCGACGCTCTGCTGGGCAGCATGGGGGCGGATGGCCGGCGCGTGTTTTCGGTGAGCGGGGCGCCGCTGCGGCAGGAAGCGCAGGCAACGGCGGCGGCCGTGATCGTCGTGGTCGACATCACCGAGCGCACCGAGGCCGGCGCGGCACTGGCGCGCGCCGTCGACCAGACCAGCTATCTGGTCGAAAACACGCCGCTGGCCGTGATCGAATGGGACCGCGACGGCGTGATCCGCCTGTGGAACCGCTGCGCCGAGGCGCTGTTCGGCTGGAGCGCGCAGGAAGCCGTCGGGCGCCGCATCGACGTGCTGCCGGCGGTCCACGAGGAGGACGCCGGCAAGGTGGCCGGGGCCATGGGACGCCTGCTCGATCCGGCCACGCGCTACCACAAGTCGAGCCAGCGCAACCGCAGCCGCGACGGCCGCGTGCTCTACACGGAGTGGTACAACTCGGTGCTGCACGACGACAACGGCGGCATCGACCGGGTGTTTTCGCTGGTGCTCGACGTCAGCGCGCGCGAAGAAGCGCTGGCGGAACTGAAGGAAGCCGAGCGGCGCGCCGACGCCTCGATCGCCAGCCTGGCGCATGCGCTGCGCAACCCGCTGGCGCCGATCGCCAACGCTGCCGCGCTCTTGCGCGCCAAGACCCTCGCGCCCGCGCGCATCGACTGGATCGCGGCGATGGTGGGGCGCCAGGCCGGCCAGATGGCGCGTCTGCTGGACGAGCTGCTCGACCTCAATCGCATCAAGCGCGGCCAGATGGCCTTGCTGCGCGCGCCGCTCGACCTGGGAAGCCTGCTGCGCGACGCCATCCAGGCCGCCATGGCGCCGCTCGAGGCCGGGCGCCATGCCCTGGTGCTGGACCTGTGCGAGAAGCCGCTGTGGGTCGAGGGCGACGCGGCGCGCCTGCGCCAGGTACTGGCGGCGCTGATCGACAATGCGGTGCGCTACACCCCGCCGGGCGGACGCATCGTGATCGGCTTGCGCGAAGAGGGCGGCGAAGCGCGGATCGAGGTGCGCGACAGCGGCATCGGCATCGAGGCGGACATGCTGGAGCGGGTGTTCGACGTCTTTGTCCAGGCCGGGCGCGCCGGCTCGGCGGACGGGGACGGTCCGGAGATCGGCGTCGGGATTGGATTGGGGATGGGCCTCAGCCTGGCCAGGGGACTGGTCGCGCTGCACGGCGGACGGATCGTGGCCGGGAGCGCGGGGCCGGACCAGGGCGCTGTGTTGACGGTGTGGCTGCCGGCGCTGGGTGCGCAGGCAGCGGCGCCTACCCCCGGAACCGGACCGGATGCGGCCGATGGCGCCGGCGCTCCGCTCGCCAGGAGCGTCCTGATCGCCGACGACGACGTCGACGCCGCCGAGTCGCTGGCCCTGCTGCTGCGCTCCGAAGGGGCGCAGGTCGAGGTGGTGTACGACGGCGCGGCGGCGCTGCGCATGTACCGCGCGCGCCCGGCCGAGATCGTGGTGCTGGACCTCGGCATGCCGGAGATGGACGGCCTGGAAGCGGCCAGCATCCTGGCGCGCCGCAAGCCGCGGCCCTTCCTGGTGGCCGTCACCGGGCGCGGCCGCCAGGAAGACCGCGCCGCCTCGCTGGCGGCGGGCTTCGACGAGCATTTCACCAAACCGGTGGCGGCGCAGCAGCTGATCGACTTGTTGCGGCGGGTGTGATGGTCAGTGGTGCCCCGACGGCTTGCGGGCTTTCAGCGTGACCTCGGAAGGCGCCGGCCCGGGCGCGCTCGGCGCCGCCGGCACTTCGCCGGTCCACTCGCGCGCCACCGTCCCCGCCGGGTGCTTGTACCACCCCGGATCGCGGTAATCCCCGCGCGCCAGATCCTCGCGCACCTTCAGCACCGTGAACATCCCGCCCATCTCGATGTTCCCGAACGGCCCCTTCCCATCCATCATCGGCAGGGTGTTGTGCGGCAGGCGCATCTTCATGTCGCCCATCGAGCCGCCGCGGTCGCCCATCACCATGTAGCCCGGCACCAGGTCGTTGATTCTACGCGCCACGCCGCGGTGGTCGACCCCGGCCAGGTTCGGCACCTCGTGGCCCATCGCATTCATGGTGTGGTGCGACTTGTGGCAGTGGAAGGCCCAGTCGCCCGGATTGTCGGCCACGAACTCGATCGCGCGCATCTGGCCCACCGCGACGTCGGTGGTGACTTCCGGCCAGCGCGCCGATGGCGGCACCCAGCCGCCGTCGGTGCCGGCGACTTCGAAGGTGTGCCCG
>Ga0265780_10009883_pt1 | contig 11405 bp, 15 predicted proteins | sample P1T30metagenome_FD_192432 | JGI IMG/M metagenome (GOLD analysis project Ga0265780, IMG submission 192432) | Plant litter microbial communities from East Loma Ridge, Irvine, California - P1 T30 | ecosystem: Environmental > Terrestrial > Plant litter > Unclassified | place: USA: California... | reverse complement strand
TTGCATATCTTCAACATTACACACATTCCATTTGCTAATATTACCATTAAATATAGCACCAGAAAACATGCCATTCATATTTTTAACATTAAAAAGATTCCAATTACTAATGTCGCCATTAAATTCTGACTCAGCAAACATAAGTTTCATATCTTCAACATTAGAGACATCCCATTTAGATATGTCTCCATTAAATTTGGATCGACAAAACATTACTGTCATATTTTTGACATTTGATGTATTCCAATTTGATATGTCTCCATTAAATTTGGATTCAGCGAATAAACCACTCATATCCGTAATATTAGAAACATCAATATGGTTCAAATCACATTGATTTCCATTTAGTTTAATTTCTTCTTTAATTAAGTTCATTAACCCCCCTTTTTCTTTGGGAGCTTTATTAAATAATTTGAATTGAGTAAAAATATTTTTCATAAGATAATCAAATTTTATCAAACAAAAATTAATAAGCAATTTTTAGCTTATTAAAAAAGCTCCAGGTGGAGCTTTTCTTTATCCAACAATTACGTCTTTTTCTTTAATCAAAGCAATTCCTGCCTTTGCACGAAGTTCATTACATTTTGGATTGGGCATTCCGTTATCATCCCATACCTCATATTCACGACATGGGCTAGGACGATTAGAATAAATATTGCACTTAATTCCTTCTTTACCTGGAGTTCCAATTAAAGCTGTGCAACGACCTCCCGTTTCTGTTCCCTTCATACAAGCAAAAAAATCATTAATTTTTGATGTCAATTCATTTGGAACAAAACCCATTGGCTGAGTATCTAGCTCTCCACAGTAAAAAGAAATACGGAAATGATTACAGCAAAGACCACAATTCAAACATGGATTTTCTTCGCTATCTTCCATGTCAATAAAAACACGACCATCATCTTGTTTAATCTTAATATCACTCATTAAAACCTCTTGCTAATATTGTTTATAATGAGTGTATTTTAACATAAAATTATTTAAATAAATTAATTTCTTGCAGTAATTTTTTGAAATTTTTATCTATTTCTTTATGTTGTTTTTTGGTTAAATCACAAGTTAATTCAATATCACGCTGTAGATCTGAAATATTATTACTTATATCAAATATAAAACTTGAGTTTAAATTAAGAGGATATTCTGCTTTTTTATTTGCATTTTTAATCTTATCTAAAACGAATAACATATCTACAATAGAGTCATCAAAATTAGATGTAGCAATTAAATCATAAATATATGGGTATTCTACATGTTCGAACAACACACAAAGACGATGAGCAATGTAACTAAAATAATTAAGCAATAAGTTTTCATGTGTTAAGTGCATGTCTATAGTCAGTTTCTCAAAATCAATATCTTTTAATAAATCAAATGTTGAACGTACCCCTTTAGGTAAAGAACAATCTAATCCATCATTAATAATTTGAAGGAAATGTTGGGTTTTACTTGTAGAAAATTGATCTAAGTAATTTTGTGAAGTTGATCCCGCATAACGATAAGAATATTGGTCTTGACCAATGCTATTTAAAACATCTACTTTTTTTGTATGATTATTAAAGTTTTCTATATCATAACTTAAATCATATGGCTGTTTATAATGTGATGAATAGCCTTTATCTAAGTCATAAATAATTTCCCAGCCATTTTTTTTATGGATTAAATATATTTGCTCATAATCATCTTCATTTTCTTCTGAATCAATTGTGTCAAAAAAAAAGAACATCATTCTCAATTCCACGATATTGCCATTTTTTTTCAGGATTAAATTCAGAAACAAACATCAGTGCATTTTCGGGATAATTTTGCATAAATCACCTCAATATAAATAGATTACAATATTATATCACAATTATTTTTTAAGATTTGAAGTTATATTATCTTTTTGTTATAATTGTAGCATTATGAATAAAACGCCTGAATTCTTATTTGATAGAACTCTTAACAATGAAGAGTTAAATTTTTGGACTAATTTTTTGGATAACTTTCCTTTCCATCGTCAAGCTTATACACAAGCTTTGATTAGTTATTTTTCTAAAAATTTTACAGAAAGTATTGATTTAGATGAATCTTATAAAACTATTCAAGAATTTAAAACTAAAGAAGAATTAGTTAATTATTTTAAAAAAGATGGTGCTTCTATTCAATTTATCGAAAACTATCCTTTAATTATTGATAAACTAGATACATTCTTTCCAAACTCAAAACCTGTTCAATTATTTTTAATGAGTCTATATGTTGGCTGTATTCAAAATATGAATTTTGAAATAAGTTCTACTGGAATCCATATTTTGCCAACTGATAGAAAAATTAAAGTTTCGACTTATATTCCTGAGTTAGCTTTTATTGTAGATTTCATGGGGCAAAGAGCTAATGAAATATTTCCAAATCTTAATATGAAATCAGTTACAATAAGTGGGGAAGTTGCATTAAAAGAAAAATCCAGTGATGAATCATATGTAATTAAAGTCGAAAATAACATAGTTAAAAGATTTTTAGTTACAGAAAAAGAAAATATTTTTGAGTTTGGCTATGATTTCTCACAGAATTCAGATGATAGAAAGGATATTTATTCTCCTTTACAATATGAGCAGAAACGATTACTTAGGGCTATTCAAGATTATTATCTAAGAAATTCTTTAGAGATTAACTCACTTAAGCCTAATAACAAATTAAAGATTTAAACAATTAAAAAAACAATTAAGGAAATTATGGAATATCAATTTATAACACATGGATCAGAAAACTCGTTAGATAAAGATGTTTATGTCGTAATACCACAATCTTTGCCTATGAAAGAAGCCAAAAAGCTTTGTGATTCATTTGCAGAGATTAATGCTAACTTAATTACTATTGAAAATGGAAAAGTAAATTGGGTATATAAAGGGACAGTTGATGAGTGTAATAACTCTATATTGGCGACCTATAGCTTACATAAACAAGATGTTGATTGTCCTGTAACTGAAAAGGCAGAACGTGCTTATGCTCAAAAAATGCTAAGAACAGTTCGTGGCTTACTCTCTTATGTTTCAAGAACTGAACTTAGGGAAACAATAAAGGCTGCTCTTGTTACATCTAATATGGATGAAAAAATTGAAGCACTTAAAAAAATCAACTTAAATGAAATTACTGATTTTGGTAAAAGTCCTATTATTGAAACCTATAAGTTTTATGCTTTTCAAATGGGGCAAACTCGTGCTTTATTAGAAGACAATGTAGAACTGTTTACTAAAAATTCTGTGGCACAATACTATCCAGAATTAAGTGATTACTTGGCTCGTAAAGAAGCATCACCTGAAAAACTACAACAATTTTTGGAAAATTTAATTAATTTTATTGAACAAAGCTATAAAAAGGTAGATGATAAGCAATTATATTTTACTGTTTTTCATGGTAAAAAAGAAGTTGTTGATGTTCGTAAGGAAACCACTCTTCCACCTGTAGTTATTTTTGATATTGATGGCACATTAATGAATGAAGAGCATCGTGCTGAATATCGTGATAAAAAAGATTGGGCTACTTATTTTAGCTTATGTGGACAAGATACTCCATTTCAGCATATTGTAGATTTAACAAAAGAGTATAAGGATAAAGGATATGAAGTTTGGATTATGTCTGGAAGATATATCACAACTGAAAAAGATACTTTGGAATCATTTGAAAAATGTGGTGTAGTTTTTGACCATATGAAACTTCGTGGTGAAGGTAATTTCATTCCTGATTATGTTATTAAACCAGCTTGGGCTAGAAAACATATTGGCCTAGAACGCATTGAAGCTGTTTATGATGATAGCCCAAGAGTTATTGATGCTTTTAGAAAAAAGGGTTTAAATGTTATTGATGTGACTGCTATGCCTTTACCTGATGGAAGTACACACTATAGAAAGCCTAAAGTATGAACGAATTGGAAATTCTGCGCAAATTCATGATTGAGTTTGAAGATGATTTTATTCCATCTATTAGTTTTGATTCTGAACAAGGATATAAAACTAATTTCAGATCTAGTGAAAAAGCATCTTATGCAAAAAGAATTGGTGCAGAATTTATTAAGTATAATATTCCCTTTGCTTCTTTATATGATATAGGACATGGGAAATATGATTCTGCTGTTGATGATTCTGAAGTTCAAAAAAGTTATATTGAATCTTGTAAGCAAACACCTAATCAAAATTTTCTAAAAAATATTCTACCATTTAATGAACAAAAAAATATTTTACTTAAAGTGTTAAATAAAATTGATTTAAAGTTATTGTTTGATAATCCAATTGGTGAAAAAAGATTTACTAATGAAGATTTGAATAAATTAAATTTCTTTTTTAATATGATAGATGATCTAAAGAATGCAGGCTTAGATAAACTTCATATTAATAATGAGCTAACTACTCTTATAGAATCACATTACAATCGTGGAGAAGTTACTAATCATAATATTGCCATTAGTTTTATTTATAATAATTTTGCATTTAGTGAAGAATTTATGAATACCACTTTTAAAAAAGCTTTTTTTACACACTTAACTACAAGCCAACAACATATTTATGATAGTTTATGTTGCGCAAATAACAAAAATAGCATAAAATGTAGCTATTATGATTTAAATAATGAACTTCCACCAAAGGAAGAAAAAAATACTAAAAAAAATAAAATATAGGAGAAATTATGCCGCAATGTTATATGATGGTTGGTGTTCCTGGAAGCGGTAAATCCACTGCTATTCAAGCTCTGTTAAAAGATATGCCTCATTTACAGGTTGTTTCTACTGATGATTATATTGATAGGGTGGCTGCTAAGAGTGGTAAAACTTATACTGAGGTTTATGCTGACAGTATTGATGATGCAACCAAATGGCTTAAAGCTCAAGTTCAAAAATTAATTAAAGATAAAGTAGATTTCGTATGGGATCAGACAAATGTTGTTAAATCTGCTCGTTTGAAAAGAATGACTAACCTTTTATCAAATAAATTTGAAGTTATTGCTATTGTTTTTGAAGTTCCTGTTGAGGAATTGCATCAGCGTTTGGATAAGCGTGCTAAGGAAACTGGAAAATTTATTTCTCGTAAACTCTTAGAAAACATGCTTAATGACTATACTCGTCCAGGATATGATGAAGGATTTAAATCCATTATTATGAATCAAAATGGTCGTTATGTTGAGCTTGAGAAACATCAGCCTAGCTTATCTATTTAAAAGCAAAGAAAAGCCCCTTTAAGGGGCTTTAATATTTTTTGAAAGATGCAATATTACTTTGAAATATAATGACCAATAATTATTGTTATTTTCTAAATTTAATGGAGAATACTATGAATTTATCTGAAGAAAAAATCTTAATTATTCTAGTCGCAAGTTTTGCGGCAGTTTTTTCATATAGTTTCATTAGAAGAATATTTTGGTCTAAAGATGAAATTGATGAAGCAACTCAATGGTATAATAAAGAAAAAGGTTGGGCTGTAAGAAATAAAGATACTGAAGATACAGCAAAATACATTAAGCAAAGTAGTAAATTATTTGGCATATTAGCTTTAGTATCTTGGCTAACTTTAATATATCTTTTAAATAAATACTATTAAAATTTTTTATACTTTAATAATTTTCTTTTTTTCTTTATTTTCTACTTTTGGAGCATTCTCAACATCTTTTTTTATTGCATTATAACGCCATATACTTTTGATATCCTTTTTCTTTGCTTTAGCACTTTTATTCATCATAAAATTCACTATTCTATCTTTTAAAAATGTATCTGAATAAAAACTATCTACCATTTCTTCAAATTCTGATGGTCTAAAAATTTTACCATTTAAATCATATCCTGCATATCGGACTAAACAAGATGTTAACCCTTTATCCATTGCATTATATTTTGCTAGATTTTCTACTGTTGTTGTTATCTTAACCCCATCAAATTCATGTTCAATAATATGTTTATTTAAATTAGGGATATCCATCTTTTGTAAATCATAATAATTTATTGTTGAACAATGCTTCATTAATAATTCAATGTTATCAGGTATATTTAATTTTTCATTAATGATATTTAATAAATTTTTATATCTATTTCTATTTGAACCCCAAGTATCCAACCCATCCTTCATTGCTTTAGTTTTTATATCTAATTGAGGTTTTTCTTTATCTAAAGTAATTCTAATTTTTTCAAGTTCTTTTTCACCTAGGTTATCTAAAAATAAATCAAAACTGAGATAATTAGCCGATATTGAATTTGAAATTATTTTATGCAGAGAATCTTTATCAATTTCAGTTCTGAAATTCCAATGACTACAAATAGAGTTGTCTTCAAAAAACATCATTGTAAAAAATTCACGCATTTCTTTTTGAATATCTGCATTACCATTCATTATTCTAATAATTCTGTTAAAAAAATAGTTATTATCTTCAATTTTTTTCTTCTTAATTAGATCTCTTTCTGCATATCGGCAAAACCATACCCGCGCTAATATATTTTGAACAGTTAATTTTTTATCTGCGAAAAATATATCTTGTATATCATTATTTAATAAAAAATATTCAGCATCAAAATTTTTTGCATCTTCAGAAGCATATATTCCACGTTGTACTAATGATATTTTAGGGTTTTTAATTTTTCTATTTGTTTTCATAGCTAATTTTTAAAATGTCATTGGAGTATAACTATTTTCTAGAAATAAAAAAAGCCCCTAATGGAGCTTTTTATTAAAATAATTATTTTGTTATTTTTTAAAGGATTTGAATAATCCTTTAATTTTATTGATTGGTTTCTGCAATACATGCATGACACCTACTGCTAAGAAGCCACCAGTTAAACCTACACCGATATCAATCAACATAGTTCCAATTGTGTTACCCCAACCATTAGCAGGTAACAAATCAGTTAAATGATGTGTTGCAGGAATACCATGAGCTAGAATAGAACCACCAACTGTAAACATTGCAATTGTTCCTAAAACAGATAATGCCTTCATAAACTTAGGCATACCATGTACTAGTCCTTTACCAATTAACTGTAGTAGTGAATTATCTTTTTGCATAAGATGCAAACCTACATCATCAGCTTTAACAATACCAGCAACTAGTCCATACACACCTACTGTCATAGCAATACCAATTGCACTTAAACTAAGTGCTTGAGTCATTAATGAAGCTTTTGCAGCAGAACCAAGAGCAATAACAATAATTTCAGCAGATAAAACAAAGTCAGTAGTTACCGCCCCATCAATTTTTTCTTTTTCAAGTTTATCGTGCTCTTCTTGCGTAAGTTGTTTTTGTTCTAGAGCATTTTCACTATGATTTTCATGTTCTTTATGGAACAATTTCTCAATAATTTTCTCACTACCTTCATAGCAAAGGTAAGTTCCACCAATCATTAATAGTGGAGTAATAGCCCACGGAGCTATAGCACTAATACCAAGTGCCGCAGGAATCAAGATTACTTTATTTTTAAATGATCCCTTTGCTACAGCCCAAATAACTGGTAGTTCTCGTTCTGCTTTCACTCCTGATACTTGTCCTGCATTTAGAGCTAAGTCATCACCAACAACACCCGCTGTTTTTTTAGCAGCAACTTTAGTCATTACAGAAACATCATCAAGGATAACACTAATGTCATCAATCAAAGTAAGCAAACTTGCACCAGCCATATTCTCTCCATTAATTTTTCAATAAGCTATTATAATCTATTGTTAATCAAACATACAGAATTAAATTATTTTTCATAATTATCGACAACTAAAACATTAAGAAATGTTCCAATTTTAGGATTATTTATTAATCCTATTTTCATATCTTCAATTGATACTGCAACTCCTTTTATTTGATTAGCAGATTTTTTTTCACATTGAATTGTTTGGAAGTTAAGATTTACTCTTTTATCTAATCTCTCTATTTTTCCATCTAAAATACATCCATTATAACTAGCTGCAATTTTATCCGCTCTTAAATTCAAGTCAAACCTATTCAAAGCCATTAGAATGGCGAAAATAACAGATTTGTGGATAGGTCACGGTCGACCTCAGAATTATCAGCTACTACAGTTGTTTCTCGTGACAATAATTTAATGCCATTATTCTCAAGGATAAGTTTCTTCCTTTTGAGGAAAATTCTATGCTTTTTCGCTTTTAGATAATTCTGCTCAATTTCTTTCCAATAAATACCATCTTGTTTCTGACTATTCCTTACAGGTAAGCCAAAAGGATAATGTTCACTCCTGCGGTTTGAAATTGTTTTTTCTTTGTTGGTTATCGTTATAGGCTTTCTTTCTATAACTTCGTACTTTTCTTTTGTTTCTTTATCAGTTTTTATAACTCTTACATTTTTATACTTGGTATAACTTAATAATCCTCTTCTTGCTATAACAAAACTAGCTGCTTGATGTGTTGTTAATTTATATTGATTTTGATACTTGAATTTACCAATTTTGCTTGTATAAGCTGGATTAACTTCAATTACTTCTATGCCTTTGTCAAAACTTCTGGATTTAATTAACTCTATTATCTTACGATAGGCAAAGCTTGATAGCATTACATTATACTTTTTGTTAAAGCCTGATTTTAGTTCAGATTTCTTCTGACTAAAATTTAACTTTTCAATTACAATTGGCTTATTAACAGATACTGCATAATCTGTAATCTGTTTCACAGCACAAGCAATATTATCTAAAGATTGTTCTGTTGTTTTATCTTTAATATTAAGTTGAATATCAAATGACTTATTCAAATTACCAAATCTATCTATTTCAGATACTGATAAATGATCTGCATTGATATCAATTCCAATTGATCCTATTAATTTATGAGTAATAATCTTAGGTTGTTGAATAGATTTATCCAATGATATAAAAACCTTGTATCCATCATTAGTTTTATAAAATCTATAGGTTAATGGTTGATACTTAGATTTATCTTTACCTAAGTTATTATTGATTGCATTTAATAAGTAGTTATTTTTATCATTATGTAGCTTAATATTAACAGTAATAAATTTATCTTTATGTTTAGGAGCATTTTTATCAATATTAATAATTAATTGATAAATATCATTTTCAACATGTTTAATTTGACAATTAGAGTTACCTGCTGTTTCAGTTTTAGTTCCAACTAGAATAAAAGTTTTATTTCTAGATTCAATCCAAGCTTTTTTCCAATCATCATGGGATTTAAACCTAGTAAGATTATTATTGGTATTAATTAAAAATTGTTGTTTAAATAATTTTTTAGAGCCAAAACATAAGTGTGGATTACCTGTTTTACCAATCTTATTTAGTCTAACTAATTTATTATTAGCTTTAATTAGCTTTTGATTTAGGTGAAAAATTTTAGAAATTAAACTGTCATGATTAACTTTATCAATCTTAGAGAGAATATAATCTTTCTTATTAATTTTATTGATAAGATTATCTAGAGTATTTTGTTTAGATTTTAATGATTTTTCTAAGGATTTAATATTATCTTTAGTGTCATTAAGGTAATCTTTATTCAATTCTAATATAGAATTAATATTGCCAAATAAATCAGAGAATATAGAATTATAATGCCTAGAATTAATATTATATATTTGCTGATAAGAAGATTTAAGATTATTAATTTTAGCAGAAGATAAAGAAGTGGTATTATTAAGCTTATAGAATTTAATAATATCTTTGTAAAGATGTCTTTTAGTATTATTAAACAAAGCATTAAATTGATCTAATTTCTGAATAGTTTCATCAGAATAATCAATTAGAGAGGCTGTTAAGGTTGTTTGCATTGTTTAAATAAAAAATATTAATGCATAATAATTAAAATAACAAATCATGTCAATATTAAATAACGAATTATGAATAGATTTTATTTTTACTGCTTAAGCCCAATTTGTTTGAATTTTTTTTGGTTTAATGACTTCTACCGTAATAAATGAATTATTTATACTTTTAACTTTTGTATGAAACATTAGTGCTAAAGGAGGAGTTGCAGCTAAAGCATTTAAATTTAATGCTGGAATAACTAAAAGTATAATTGATAAGATTATTTTATTTTTCATGAGTTTATATAAAAAAACCCATATTTTTATATGGGTTATAGAGATTAATTTAATTAAACTAAATTTTTAGCAAAAGTGGCGAAATCATTTACTGTTCGACCATTAGTTGACTCACCAATTGCCTGCATAGTCCAAATACCATTTTCCTTATAAACCTGTGCCATTACTTGTGCAGTATATGGATTTTTACCCGACAAATTATATTGGGCAAGTTCAGTATTATTAGTTTCATCTACCAAGCGGCAACATGCTGAATCAATTTTGTCAAAGGTTTGACCACGGAAGCTACTAATAACAAAAACAAGATGCTTTACTTTATTTGGTAGCTTTGTAAGATCAACCTTAATAACTTCATCGTCCCCATCTCCATCACCTGTTAGATTATCTCCACTATGTGAAACACTACCATCACGACTTTGGAGTTGACGGAACCAAACAGTATCAACAATATTCTTGTTCTCATCTAGGAGTAAACACGATGCATCTAGATCAATATTTTCTGGTTCAACACCAAAAAGTTTATTAAAAAAACCCGTGGGTTTTGCTGCATCCCAACCTAATCCCATAAAAATATGAGTTAGACCACCACTTGTTTTTTCTAGGGATACACTTTCTTTTTTATTCAGACTAACACTCATATTTACTCCTAAATTAAGTTAATTAAACAAGACCTTGAGCAAAAGCTGCAAAATCATGAACAGTGCGGCCATTGGTAGGAGCACCGAGGGCTTGCATAGTCCAAATACCATTTTCTTTGTAAACTTGTGCCATTACTTGTGCGGTATGTGGATTTTTACCTGACAGATTATAACGAGCCAATTCTGATTTGCTATTGGCATCAACTAAGCGGCAGAAGGCTGATTCCACTTTATCAAATGTTTGACCACGGAAGCTACTGATAACGAAAACAAGATGTTTCACCTTACTTGGCAGACGAGTCAAATCAACGCTGATAACTTCGTCATCACCATCACCAGCACCAGTTAGGTTATCACCACTATGGGAAATACTTCCATCTTTGCTTTTTAGTTGACCGAACCAAACAGTATCAACAACTTTTTTACTTTCATCTAGCATTAGACATGATGCATCCAGGTCAATACTGCCACCATCGGAGGAGAAGACTTTACTGAAAAAACCACCTGAGTTTTGCTGTTTGACAGCATCCCAACCTAGAGCCATAAAAACATGACTTAGACCACCACTAGCTTTTTCCAATGATACTTTTTCATTTTTTGAAAGATTAACACCCATGATTTTCTCCTTAAATTATTTATTGGATAAGAATTATATATGACTATAAAATTTACTGCAATTAAAATGTTTCGTATTTAATAATGTGAAAGAATTATACATCAGTTCAATAATTAGTACAATTAAAATGCTATCTTTTAGAGTTTTAA
>Ga0265780_10009882_pt1 | contig 11405 bp, 17 predicted proteins | sample P1T30metagenome_FD_192432 | JGI IMG/M metagenome (GOLD analysis project Ga0265780, IMG submission 192432) | Plant litter microbial communities from East Loma Ridge, Irvine, California - P1 T30 | ecosystem: Environmental > Terrestrial > Plant litter > Unclassified | place: USA: California... | reverse complement strand
GGCGTCACCAAGCTCGGAGATGGATTGGTCGCGTATATGGTTGGGCATGATGGGCATCGCCGTTCTGCGATTGACGATGACTGCTATGATGGACGATCCAGTAGCCTTATGCTTCACGTAGCTCATGGATCTCCACTCATCTACTTTACTCATTGATCGAACCGTTTCGTGACCTTGCGTCCAAGGTGTCGTGGCACGAGTTACCTCGCGTCTGTCTGACTTGCCCCGACCGATCGGAATTGCACTTGAAATCCAGCTTGGTGACATCATGACCGCTCTCGGTGATGGTAAAACACTCTCAACCTCTTACACAGTGTTCAAGTCAGGGAGCTTGCTCTGTTCCTTTGACGCTCTCATCGCCGTTGTTTTGGATACCTCGAACCTTTCACCTATTGGCTTCATCTTGGAGTTGCGGCCAAGATATAAGACCCCAGAACATGCTGGCTGCAAACACTATCTCCCCTTTTCATCGCCCCATCACTTCACCACTTTTTACCGCTTCACCACTACATCACTTCATTCTACCACATTCCTATATCACAACACCTTGTCTGACACTTGTCATCATCTTGCCACATCCCATCAGTCCATATATTCTGCACCCATCATTCTAGCACGCGTATATTTCAAACATGCCAGCTCGTCTGCCCTTCCTGGCAATATTATCCATGGGATTGTTGAGTCACTTTGCGATTGCGGACTTGAGCTTCCCTCTCACCACTCACACTGAAAAGTTCACTCACAAGCCGCGAGCTTTCGGTACTGGAAGGTCCCGACCAAGGCGACAGGATGTTGCGCCCGGCCTCGACATGCAAGCAGGTGACCACACGCCGATACCTCTTAATAGTCAAGCTTCAAATGGAGTCCTGTACACCATCGATGTCGATATTGCAGGTGTTTCTTTGCCTGTCCTCGTGAGTACTTCTCAACATGGTCTCTTGAGCCTCTGTACTTATTCGAGGTCGATACCGGCTCTTCGCAATTCTGGGTAGCTTCCCAGAACTGCCCGACTTGTACTGCAACCAGAATGGTTGGGGCTGCGATGCCAGTCTATGAACCCTGCGTGAATACGCCCATGAACTATCGTCGGTCCGAGCCTCAACTCATCCAGCTAGCAGACTGACTCTACAGTCCAAGGTCAAGTGTCTGGATGTATGACGACCCAGGACGTTGGCATTGGTGGATATCAATTACCAGCCCAGAAAGTGGTTGCCGCTCAAGAGTTGACCGGCGATTTTGCAAATCAAATCTTGTCCATGAGGTAAGTCAGTAGCCCCGTCCTAATCTCGAGCCGTGATAAAAGCTTACTCACCAGCGGCATTTTGGGAGTCGGGCGAGGAGTGAGCCACTTACAATGACTCCGATGCTGATAGACTAGTCTGACGATGGTATTTTCGGTGTACCCGTAATTCAAAAGCTTTACGACTCGGGGCAAATCAGCTCGCCAACTATTGGCTTCTACCTCAACCGAGATTGGCAGACTGGGGGTAGTGAGTCTACTGGGTGTGAGGATACTTATGAATCAGAAGGCGAGGTCTCCTTCGGCGATGTCACCAAATCGTGAGCTTGAACAGGGTGAGGCTGCTTACTCCCCAGATCTCACGTTGATGTCACCAAAAGCGTCAGATTACCCAGCACCGACGATCGACTTGGCTTATACCACGTTCGCATGGATGGCATGAGAATTGGTGCCAGTGAGGTGGTATCAGGTAGGACTGTCACTGTTGATACAGGCTTGACCAACTTGATGGTACCAGAAGAGGTAAAGATTAATCGGGCCGTCTGCCATCATGTATTGACCTCTCAGCTGCTCCCAGGTATCTATAGGACTCTCAACGTCGAGCAGGAGCCAGGCACCTACGACGGCTCTTACCTCGTCCGCTGCTCGAGACATTCTGGAGTGTCAGATTTGGCACTCGTCTTTGGCGGTATCAGCTGGTCGATCGAGTATCAGGACATTGTGTGAGTAGGGCAGCCATCATGCAGGCCACTTACGAGTCAGCGGCGCGGCAGTCTTAGAAGTACCAGGCTACTGTCGAGGAAAGATTGTGGCTACTGCAGGAAGTGAGTTCAGAGCTATTCATGGGGTCAACGTCAGGCATCACTGACCGCCAGGCAAGAAGGACTTGACCTGGATTGGTGCAGTTTTCCTGAAGAACGTAAGAGACGGTTCTCGCGGCTGTCGTGCCCAGCTGACGGATTCAGGTGTACACCGCTTTCGACACTTCGAATGGCTCTGTCACTTTCTACGGCCTGAAGTAGTATGTACGCGCAAGAGATCGGGAGTAGAGGACGCAGTGACAGTAGAGAGGTCTATGAATCCAGCATCTTCATACTTCCGAGATTCGGCTTTGGCCGAGGCGTCGCGTCGGCGCTGTTCGGCCTACACCTAAGTGGAGGCAACTCGCCCTGCAGCATATATATATATGTAGCAGCATGGCACGATAACGCTATCATCATTCTTCTCTATCCCAAGGACCCAAGCATCATGTCTAAAGGCACAGTTCATCAGATCGCAGCAGGTGGTTTCGGGACTGGAACAAATGACCTCGTTCGTGAATTCTTGCTACCCGCACTCTGATCAGGAACGGTCGCTCATGCGACTTCAGTATGATCGAGCTAGACCCACATACCCCGCTGAAGCCCTACAAGCCATCCATGATGCTATTCCCAGTTCCGAACCGCTCACTATCCTTGAGCCTGGTTCCGGCACCGGTATCTTCACCCGGCTCGTCTTGTCACCTCCAGCGCAATACCCCACTTTCAACATCAAGATATTGGTTGGTGTCGAGCCTTCAAGCGGTATGCGAGAGGCATGGCAGAAGGGAATCGATAGACTCCCATCTCAAGCCATTGACGGTAAAGAGGTGAAGAGCGTAGATGGGACTTTCGACGATTTCTCGAAGGCCGGACTTTCAGAGGGAACCGCCGACGCGGTCATCATCGCACAGGCTTTCCACTGGTGCCCGAATTACGAGGCCGCCTTGGTGAGTATCCTATCGCGAGCTCCACAAGTGATGGCTGATCGTGAAGCGCGAAGTTGCGACCTATCTCAAGCCTGGGCAACCCCTCATCCTGATTTGGAATCTCGAAAACAAGGAGAAGGAGGTTCCTAAGAAGGTCACTTCCTTCTTCGAGCCATACAATCAGGATACCCCACAATACTTCAAGGGGCTTTGGAGAAAGATGTTTGATACGGCCGCATACAAGGAGCTGTTTGAAACTCAGGAAGAGACCAAACATCCTTGGAGTGTCGGAACGACTGAAGACGGTGTAGGTCATATGTCATATCCATAGGGCTGCCTGACCTTTAGTTGGTGCAGACTATCATGTCCAAGTCATACTTGACTGAACAAAACCTCAAGGGTCAAGAGCGGGTTGACTTTGAGCAGAAATTAAGGAGTATCATTCAGAGTCTGGACAAGAACTGGATTAACGAAAAAGTAAGAGTGATGAAGGTACCGCTACTAACGCTGCAGAACGGCGTTTTCGAGTACTGTTACAACACGGACGTAATCATATGCAGGAAAAGGGCGTAGTACTGCAGAAGAAGCATGCATGCATTGGAAGTGATAAAGTGATAACAAGCAAGGGCAGAAACGGTCCGGAGAAGCAAAAAGAGTGCCTTCCGCGGTTCGAACGCGGGACCCACAGATGATTGCTTCTTGCAATCTGCTACTCTACCACTGAGCTAAAAGCACAACGGTAATAGCTTGCGTGCGCGATATCTAAGACGCAACAAACACAAAGCAGCATGTTCACTCTTGCAACTTTCTTTCTCTTGGGTTGTAGATTTGCCTTTCACACTCTCGCCATGATCCTCAGGGGATCCTGTCGTCGGTCTCGAATACTGTGTCTAGAGTATTGATTCCTACGTTATGGCATATCCGGCTTCGGTCGAGCAAGTGACCTCGTCTCGCCTACGTCAGAAACAAGCCAAAAGTCGTCCACCTGCGATAGAGCCGTATGACGTGCGGAATGACGATGATACAGACGTGGGAGTGGGGATAGGAGGACCTGTACTTGACTTCGGAAGGGAAGGAGGAGTGAGATTGGAAGCAGGTCATAAAGGCTGGAAGTGGACTTGGCTCAAGCAAGAGGGCAGCAATAATGTATTGACAGCGGCAGATGGAGTCTTGCTGTACCCAGCATGTCGCACGCCGAATGTAGAGCTGGAGGATGTGCCTACTTCCAAAGTAGCTGACTCTGCTGTGAGTATCCTCTTACAGCTCTGCGATTCCCCGCTTACTTGGCTAGGTCGACTACGTTCGCTCACTGCCTGATGTTTCGGAATATGCGTCCATTTCGGACCTCATCATGGACGAGCTTGCAAAGAAGGAGACCGAGGTAGCGGAGGGACATTACAGGGGACAAACCATTAGTGTCATTGTGAACCCAAGAGCAAAATCAGCCAGGCGTTTGCTAGCCTTTCCAGCGGGGCCAGTGGGATGTTATCTGAGTAAGTCTAATGAACGGCTTTGAAGGTCTAGCTGATACTAGATATTTCGCCTTTTCTACCTGCGTCCGATGCAAAGCGACAGCGACCTTACTTGACGACATTTCGAGCGAGTTCTCAGCCTGTTGAGAGGTTTCCAACCGAAATACTCTCGATAGTCTCTTCTCCTTTCCTCTCAGGAAGCAAGATAGACCGTAAGTCTATACAAAGGATACCGCTGACGCCAGGCGAAATGACTGCTCTCCTAGTACGACTGCAGGTGACGACACATATGCTGAATGTAAATCCCCATCGAGTCACATGCGTCGAGGACCAGTCCACAGCCGAAACAATAAGGGTCGGACAGCTCAATCATACCGATACAGAGGGCCGACGGCATGTTGATGCAACTTTGGATCAGACTAGCTGGAGCAAAGCCCTCATCGTGGATGAAGGTGGAGGGGTATGGATTTGGTGCGAGGAGAAAGTAGAGGTCAGTGAGAGGCTGGTCAAAACCATGAAGTTGTGAGTTTACGCTTGCGGATATAGCTAATCAGTCAGGAGGAAAATCAGAAGCTCAGTCAGTGATCACAGGCATGGCTTCTTCAGAGTTGCTTTCGGGTCTCAGCCTGGTACAGCACTGGTCATGTCTTCCCGCACATTGACCGTCATCGATTATGAGGTATGTCGATGGCCACGTGAGGGGGTCCTGGCTGACCGACAGACCGACAATCCGTCAGAGACTGTCATTATGGAATTGTCTGGGAGTGGTCGGGTCTTTACAGCCCTTGAACCGACCTGTTTGTTCCGGAGCGCAAGCTACACATGCGTTGCAACCAACTATGAGATACTTTGGGTGGATGAGCTCTCTTCTGGCCCCCCAGTCTTGACTTGGCGTCACGACATGGGTAGTGGGGCAATTCGCCAGTTCCACTTACAGATCATCAATGGTCCTTCGTCCGGTAAGTCTCGCTATGATATGCAGGACGGTGTTGACGGCCAGAATACACACTACTCTCATCGCCTGACTGTGCGGTAGTCATGGTGTACGACGTCCCATCATCCCCTCCAGCGCATATTCGCGGATCTCCACGCTGTCTGGCATTGCCTCGCACTGCACCACAAGACCGTATAATCAGTCTACAGAGCCTGGACCTTTCTGGGAAAGGCCGAATTCCTGGCGTCGATACACACCTGGTCGCTATCGATGAATCTGGAGGTATATCTTCCTTTGACATGGGCGATTGGTCGACAGATGGCATCGATGTCATGGACATTGAGGGCGATCAAGTCATGCGCAAGCAGCATCCGGAACCGATATGGGATGCGACGATTCGCAGTATTGCCCAAGGAGAAGGGAATGATCAGTCGAATAAGCCATGGGCAGAGAAGGCCAAGACGAAGCACAAAGTCCTTGAGCTTCGAGATGTATGGACCGGTACGTCAGACGAATAGCTCTATGCTGACTCCGGATAGAGCTCAATGTGGATGAAGGAGACTATGAGACTTCATTGAGCTATCAGACAATCGAACAGCATATCCGGGAAAGAGATGCTCCTCTCGATCACTTCGTCACACTGCAAGTCCAAAAGGTGTATTCCCGACCCGTGTGCTGATACTCCTAGGGCTGATCTCGCTCGGGATGCTGTCTCTGAAGAGGGTGCCGGTCGGACGCATGCCCTGCTGCCACTAGATATTGCCAGTGAGGACTTCGAGGACGATCTGGGCATCCTGACTACAATCGATCTCGAGAGACACGAGCTTCACAAAATCACTGCGCTTCCTCTTGGACCCTCGACAGACCCTTCGCGGGTGACTCAAGATCGAGTGGCCGACATCTACGCCATGTTCGCCAGGTCAGACCTGTCGCCGGTGGGTGATATTCAAGAACGATATCAAAGAGACGTACGACGCCTCGTACTCGACCTCACCTTGTCGAGTATGGTCGTGCACTCCGAGAAAATAGATACCACATCAGCCAGCTCAGTCAGGGAGTCGCAGGAACCGGAAACAGCGGACAACCTATTTGAGCGTACTGGGCAGCTGACATTGAACGATACAAGCGAAAGGCAGACTAGTCCACCGCTTCTTAAGTGGCTGGCACCGCGAGCCGACTTTGACGCCCAGCAAGACGCTCAGCCGCCAGACGTGAAGGCTCTAGATACGCCAGCATCTCGATTACTGCTGAACGAATGGTCTATCGGTGCGGATCCCACTCAATTCACCTGGAAAGACTGGAGAAGGGAAACCTCTGTGGTACCCACACCAGTGAGAAGACCAGTCCGCCCACTTCCTTCACCTCGAGGGTCTACTTCACAAACATTCGCTCAATCTCAACCAAATCCGCGATATCAACTACCAACTGTCGCACAGCCTCGTTCCCAGTGGGCTTTGCATGGCTCGAACTCCATCCCAAATATCGTGGCACATGGTCAGGGAACAAGGTCTTCTCCACCGCCTATACCACATTCCAGTCAATCATTTCCGGATCTTGGGGCTAGTACGCAGGCAGAACGAGGCCCATTCGGAGGTAGACCGGATAGTAAAGTGCGGAAGAAGTTGGTCAAGAAAAGGGTCGGAGGCTTTTGATGGCACGTTTTGTATGTATGTACATCTTACATGTGTATGTATGCACAGTATACTTGCAGGGAACGTGAACTTCCACCTCATCCGCATCCGGAAGCCTCTCAATTCTCTTAGTACTATACCCTTCGGGTCCGCTCGCGAATATCCCGGACCGCTTGCTCCTCTCAACCGCTAAGTGGTCCTGAACCTCCTGCCTCCCCAGCCTCACCGATCTGCGCTGCACTGCCTGCACGAGATAGCATTCCTCTGACATCGCCCTCAGTCACCTCTCTGATACTGTAACTGTCACCCTTGACCCCGAAGAGATCGTAGAGCTTAGCTGTCTCTGGCTTGATGGGGAACAGCCAGTGACTGTTTACAAGATCAGGATACACATTGTTTCCGTTATCGGCGCAGCGGGCTATCGCGCAGCTGATTATGGCTCCCTGCTCCCAGTCGGAGCGTCGCTTTGATAATGTTCCGATAGTTGAGCGCTGGCCTTCGTGGAGCATCAGGATGCGGCCGACCACTTGGCAAGCCAGATAAGCGTCATTCACAGCTCGGGCACTGATATTGGTGGTGATTTTCTGTAGTGCTGGATCCTCCAAGACAGTGCCATTGCGGAGACTCGTCCTCGGTTTGAAGCGATGACCAGGGACGTCTAATTTGAACATGTGGCGAAGTGAAGTTACGGCGCTTCTGCATGCATCTGAGACGTCATATCGTTTTCTGCCGTCGCCGACTGTGACGAAAGTCCCGTCTGGTTGATCTGCAATCCATCTTGTGAGTTCGTCGAGTTGGAAACACGATTTGCCGTGAGGCTTGCATCGTGCCTCTATTTCCCTTGTAGTGGCATCGATACCAAGGCGATCAGACAAGCCTTCTTCGCCTATATTCTTGATCTCATTATTCCCTTGACCGTCACGCATCAACAACCAGTATCGATCTGTTGACCCCTCTATCTTCTGCGCGAATGTGCTACCGTTCAGGGAGTCCAATTCGTTGTCATCTAGCGATTCACCCAAACGATACGCCTTGTTACAATCGAACCTGAGCTGGCTCATGCTCTGCTTGACTTTCCAGTTGGTACTGACAGATAGGATGCGAGCTCCTATCTTCAAGAAGGTTCTGGTCGCATCGTTACCACCCATGTAGGAAACCTTCTTTGCGTCCTCCGTGTTGTAAATGGAATTCAAGAGCGCGTCTTTTCGTAAACCCCGTTGATACTTATTCTCGTTCGCCTGGTCCCAGCACAGGCAGCTCAGACAATTTCTAGCTTGCGTAGCCAATTGGGGATCGAAGCCTTCGGGATCTGAGTTGCCGAGTGATTGCTGGAGGCGTTCGAGGCTTCGGACGATGTAGGTTGTTGGGAGATGCTCTTGGGTTGTGGCGGGTTCTGTCATGGTCAAAGATTGTATTCGTGACTGCAGAGTGTCAGATGAATTAGTTTACTTGTCAGCGGTCTCGTGATAGGTATATAGAGAGAAATCGTTAGGTCCTTGCTTCCTTATATCATCGCAGTACTGCAGAATCGGCTGTGGAAATGGCGAATCAACGTACAAGGGATCATTCGCTGCGAAGCCCTTCTCACTTATGATACTCAGGTCTTACACCTCGTGTGGCAGTCGTATCTGATGTTGTGAAATTCACACGAATGGGTGCCTCCTTTCACTTGCTGCCCCTGTAACGAGACCGCGGGCGACTCCCCGTTTAACTCCAGCCTTTGTTCTGAGGGGAACGGTCAATCAAGCATCAGCGCGATGCGGGGGACGGTTCTGTCCTTGGTGGTACGGCTGCATTCGGACGTCTACCCCGCTATACAGGATCTTATCATCTCTTGCGTCTGGCTACATTGGGGTTGGATCGCCCATGTCCGATTTTCGGTAGTCCATGACCCGATGATCTCCCTTTTCCGGACATACCGACAGTCAGAACCTCAGGTAGCCACTACCTCATCAGCTTCGTTCCCCTTCGGCATGAATCAGGGCAGACTCACATCAGGGTTGTCCCACCCATCAAGAGCTCCTTTAGCCATTTTCCTCTCTTCTTTCTGCTTTCTGATATCCTCACTCTTGACTGCATCCTGCCATTCTCTCTGATCTTCGCGCAGAATCAATCCGTTTCCAGATTTCTGTTGACCTTTGGCCTGACCTGCTTTTGAATCGGGAATGGAGAACTTGGAACCTCGGAGAGAGTATTGATAATTCTTCTTCAGGTGGACAGTCTGTTTACCGGTAGTACTAGATGTAGAAACGGTTGTTCGAAGTAGAGTGGCGTTTCCGCAAGAAGGGCAGAACTTTTTATCTAAATCTCGACATGTTCTGATATCAGTACAGCTCGAGGGATGTATGTAGAGCAAGGACTGACTTGAAACAAGCATGACACCTCAATACCCAGGACTTGACTTTATTGATCCTCTTTCCCTCTTCTCCTATTAATCCCAGACCCATGCTTAGCAGGACATTCTGAACAGCATAATCACCCGTCATACAGGCTGCTGCGAGTGGCGACTGATTAGACCCCGAGCCGGATGGTACAAGACCTAGATCTTTTGATCGATGTTTCGCGACGTTTGAGCTGTTGATCCATTCTCCGCCATCTGAATCTTCGTCGTCGAGTGGCGTGCTCTCGTATATTGGGTTGAGCGGTGCAGGTGACGAGTCGAGTTGTACTTGTTCCACAGCTTTGGTGACTTCCTCTATACGTTCTGAAACTTCGGCCGGTTGAGCTTTCTGCGCTGCGCTCTCGGTCGACTCGGGTGTCTCGGTGACTTCCGCCACTGGAGCAGTGCTCTCCCGAGTCTCCTTCTCCTTTGCCTTGCCCTTTCCTTTTCCTTTCCCTTGGTTCTGGACAGGTGCTGGGCCTTTCTTCTCCCCAGGCTGACTCCTCACATTCTTATCCCCATTCACCTCCAATTCGTATTGACAGGTAAGCGCAATTACGCTCAAATCCGTTTGACTGAGAACAGCGTAATCTCCCGTTCGTTTCGCGAATGCGACCACTGTCTGTCAGCGATGCAAACCAATTCATCAAGGGGCTCACCTCGAGCCATGACCTCCGGCTTTGGCATTTCAACCTTGACATCCACACCCATCAAGCCGAGTTGCTGGAAATGGGCACGTGACTTAGGGTCTCGCAATTCAGCAACCACCATCGGTGTCGTGTGGAAGGCTTGAGCAAGGTGTCGAAGAGGTGTAAGCGAAACAAGAGGTCCGGCATCGAGAATGAGGTGTTGATTGCTCGACCCAGAGGCAGATGAGCTGGATGCGGTGGGTTGAGGTGCTGGAGTGGAGCTCTCGGCTTGACTTGGTGCTTCGGTCGAAGCTTCTGTGGCTGGAGCGATTATTTGCGGTGCTGCTTGAGCAGGCTTTGCTGCTGCACTGTATGAAAGGACCATGTTCGAGTTGATTATTCAAGCAGTATAGAGCAGTCTGTATGGTTAGAGGATCAAAAATCCCATCTCGAGGTGGAGGTGAGGTTGATAAGCGATGACGTGGTATTTATTCAAGTGAGCCGCGCGTTGGTAGCAATGAGCGTTCAATCCATGTCAAGCTCTTTTTACCTCCCACTACTACACTCCTACTCCATAGAGGTTTCTCAGAATAAGGATACCAGAACAGATCTAAGAAGTGTATAGCCAAATCTCCTGCATCACCTGATCTCCTCTCACAGCGCTCTCGACCATGTCGTCTATCGGTACAGGCTATGATCTGTCCGTCTCGACATATTCCCCTGATGGGAGGTTGTTCCAGGTAAGCTAGTTCGGCCTGAACCGACCATCGAAGCTGACGAATCAGGTCGAATATGCCAACAAAGCCGTAGAAGCTGCTGGGTAAGTGTAATACCCAAATTCGAGGATCTCAATCATCTTCATTTCTTTCTGGTGACCACTGCGCAGAGAGACCAGAACTGATTGGCAGTGTCGCAATGGGACTAGTATGTACAGACGGTATTGTCCTCGGTGTCGAACGACTCCTCCACTCCAAGCTCCTCGTCAAAGGTTCAAATCGACGAATACAGTCTGCCGATGAACATATCGGTCTAGCTACCGCTGGTCTACTTGCAGATGGAAAACATATGGGAAGCAGAGCTAGGGAAGAATGTGCGAACTTTAGAGATACCTACAACTCCCCTGTGACCGTTGGTGTACGTCAATGTCTACTGAGGAGATTAATCAGAACTGTGGCTGATGAATAGGTACTAGCAGATCGATTATCGGGATACGTCCAGGCTTATACATGTTATGGATCCGTTCGACCATTTGGTATCTCAACTTTGGTCGCTGGTATCGACAAGACTGGACCCAAATTATATTCCATCGAGCCATCTGGAGTGTACTACGGATACCGAGCGACTGCTAGTGGAAAGGGTAAAGCTCTAGCCAAGACCGAGTTGGAGAAGGTCA
>Ga0265780_10009880_pt1 | contig 11407 bp, 9 predicted proteins | sample P1T30metagenome_FD_192432 | JGI IMG/M metagenome (GOLD analysis project Ga0265780, IMG submission 192432) | Plant litter microbial communities from East Loma Ridge, Irvine, California - P1 T30 | ecosystem: Environmental > Terrestrial > Plant litter > Unclassified | place: USA: California... | reverse complement strand
ACGAAAGCCCGGTCGCGCTGCTGAACAACATCGAGGAAATCGGCAAGCCGGTGGTGATCGGCGGCGACGAAGGTCCGGACCCGATGGTGATTCCGTCGATGAAGGTACGGGACTTCAACTTCACGTCCTTGTCGGACGCGGTGTAAAGAACGCCGGCGCCGGGAATCGTGCCGGCGCCGATAAAACCGGCGGCGCCGACCGTAAGGTGGGCACCCCGTGCCCACGCGAACGTTCGCGCCACGTTGACGCCATAACGATGCGCAATCGGACGCACCGTGGCAGCGCATCGGAAGCAGGCCACGAACCAAGGTAACAACCCGCACGTATCCGCGTGGGCACGGAGTGCCCACCCTACGGGATACGCCGCGGGACATGGAGACAAGATGGAACGACGTAGCTTCTTAAAAATCGGCGCCGGCACGGCGGGCGCCATGCTGGTCCCGATCTTCGGCAATGCCGTCGCCGCCGAAGACCTGCTCAACCCGATGGCGCTGAGCTTCAAGAAATCCCTGGCCGACGCCGCCCTGAACGCCGCCACGCAAGCCGGCGCGTCCTACTGCGACGTACGCATCGGCCGCTACCTGAACCAGTTCATCACCACGCGCGACCTGAACGTCGAGAACATCACCAACACCGAGTCGACCGGTGTCGGCGTGCGCGTGATCGCTGGCGGCGCCTACGGTTTCGCCGCCACCAACAGCCTGAACCCCGACGCCGTGGCCGCCGCCGCGCGCCAGGCCGTGGCGATTGCCAAGGCCAACGCCCGCCTGCAAACCGAGCCGGTGCAACTCGCGCCAGTAAAAGGCGTGGGTGAAGTCAGCTGGGCCACGCCGATCAAGAAAGACTGGCGCGCAGTCCCGGTCAAGGAAAAAGCCGACATGCTGATCGCCGCCAACAAGGCCGGCCTGGAAGCGGGCGCCAGCTTCATGACGGCGAACCTGTTCCAGATTAACCAGCAAAAGTACTTCGCTTCTACCGACGGCTCCTACATCGACCAGGACATCCACCGCCTGTGGGCGCCGATCACGGCCACCGCGGTCGACAAGGCCACCGGCAAGTTCCGCTCGCGCGGCGGCCTCGGCGCCCCGGTGAGCATGGGCTACGAATACTTCGACGTGCGTGCGCAAGACAAGGTGCGCGCCGCCGGTGGCGTGACCACGCTCTACACGAAATCGTACGACGTAGTGGAAGACGCCCGCCTCGCCGGCAAGCAGGCGCGCGAAAAACTCAGCGCAAAATCGGTCGAACCCGGCAAGTACGACCTGGTGCTGGCGCCCGAGCACCTGTTCCTCACCATCCACGAAGCTGTAGGCCACCCGACGGAACTGGACCGCGTGCTCGGCTACGAGGCCAACTACGCCGGCACCAGCTTCGCCACGCTGGATAAATGGCAGACGAAGAAATTCAAGTTCGGCGCCGAGCGCGTGAACTTCATCGCCGACCGCACCACGCCAGGCTCGCTCGGCCTGATCGGCTACGACGATGAAGGCGTGCGCGCCAAGGAGTGGGACATCATCAAGGACGGCGTATTGGTGAATTACCAGGCCACGCGCGACCAGGCCCACATCATCGGCGAAAAAGAATCACACGGCTGCTCGTATGCGGATTCGTGGAGCAGCGTGCAGTTCCAGCGCATGCCGAACGTGTCGCTGGCCGCCGGCAAGGCCAAGCTGACGCCGGACGAGATGGTCGCCGACGTCAAGAAGGGCATCTACATCGTCGGCCGCGGTTCCTACTCGATCGACCAGCAGCGCTACAACTTCCAGTTCGGCGGCACGCTGTTCTACGAGATCAAGAACGGCAAGATCACGAACCCGCTGGAAGACGTGGCCTACCAGTCGAACACCCAGGAATTCTGGAACGCCTGCAGCGCCATCTGCGACGAACGCGACTGGCGCATGGGCGGCTCCTTCTTCGACGGCAAGGGCCAGCCGAGCCAGGTCAGCGCGGTCTCGCACGGGTCGAGCACCACGCGCTTCAACGGCATCAATGTCATCAACACCGCACGCAAGATCGGTTGAGGAAAACACATGAAACAGCTGAACCAGGAAGAAGCAAAACGCATCTGCGACCGTGTCATGGGCTTTTCGAAAGCCGATGAATGCAGCGTCGACATCAGCGGCAACCGCGCCGGCAACGTGCGCTTTGCGCGCAACAGCATCTCGACCGCCGGCCTGAACGAGGACATGACCCTCACGGTCCAAGTCGCATTCGGTAAGAAGTCGGGCATCGCCCAGCTGAACGAATTCGACGACAAATCGCTCGAAAAAGCCGTGCGCCGCGCCGAGGAACTCGCGCGCCTGGCGCCGGAGAATCCGGAATTCATGCCGGCCGTCGGCAAGCAGGAATACAAGGCCACGCCGACCTTCGTGCGTGCCACCGCCGCCATCGATCCGGAATACCGCGCGCAAGTGGCGGCCTACAGCATCGAGGCGGCAAAAAAGAACAAGCTGGTCTGCGCCGGCTTCTTCAACGACAGCACCCGCTTTAATGCGGTGGCCAATTCGAACGGCGTGTTCGGCTTCCAGGAAATGACCGATCTCGCCTACACCTGCACTGTGCGCACCGAAGACGGCCGCGGCTCGGGCTGGGTGACCCGCTCGGCAGTCGACGCGTCGCGTTTCGACGCGAGCGAAGCGGCCGGCGTCGCGATTGAAAAGGCGCTGCGCTCGGTCGATGCGAAAGCCCTGGAGCCGGGCCGCTACACCGTGATCCTGGAGCCGGCAGCGACGTCCGAGGTGCTGGGCAACATGTTCGGCGCCTTCGACGCGCGCGATGCCGACGAAGGCCGCAGCTTCCTCACCAAATCCGGCGGCAAGAACCGCCTGGGCGACAAGCTGTTCGACGAGCAGATCAACGTCTGGGCCGACCCGTGGAATCCGGACGTGCCGGTGGCGCCATGGGATGGCCAGACCGGCCTGGCGCGCAAGCGTACCGACATCATCAAGAACGGCCGCATCGCCTCGCTCGACTACTCGCTGTACTGGGCGAAAAAGCAGGGCGTTGCGCCGACCGCGCGCCACGGCAACATGATCATGGCTGGCGGCTCGAAGTCGCTGGAAGAGCTGATCGCCTCGACCAAGAAGGGTGTGGTCGTCACCCGCACCTGGTACATCCGCATGGTCGACCCGCAGTCGCTGCTGCTGACGGGCCTGACGCGCGACGGCACCTTCTACGTCGAGAACGGCAAGATCAAGTACCCGATCAAGAACTTCCGCTTCAACGAAAGCCCGGTCAGCATCCTGAATAACGTCGATGAACTGGGCAAGCCGGAAGTCATCGGCGGCGACGAAGTGCCGTACCAGATGGTGCTGCCGCCGATGAAGGTCCGCGACTTCAACTTCACGTCGCTGTCGGACGCGGTGTAAATGGCAGCTTGAAGCATGGCACGTTTCGATTTTTACTTTACGCGCCTGATGTACGAGTCGGGCGACTGGGACGTGGACATCCGCATGCCCAGCAACGTGCTCAATTCGCTGGTCGAGTACACCACCCTGAAGGTGGACCCGGCCGAGCGGATGGTGTCGCTCTCGGATCCGAAGATGCTCGAAGCGCCGTTCTGCTACCTGGCCGGGCACAAGCTGGTGCAGTTCACGCCGGCCGAGCGCAAGAACTTCGAGCGCTACGTGAAGGGCGGCGGCTTCGTTTTTGTCGACGACTGCAACCATGACATCGACGGCCTGTTCGCGAAATCGTTCGAGGCCGAGATGGCGAAGATCTTCGGGGCCACGGCCCTGAAGAAGATACCGAACAACCACGCTGTCTATTCCAGCTTCTTCAAGTTCGATGGCCCACCGAATACCTCGGTGGAGCTGAACGGCTGGGGCGACGACCTGGTGCACGAATACCTGAAGGCGATCGAGATTGGCGGGCGCGTGCGCGTGCTGTACTCGAACAAGGACTATGGCTGCGAGTGGGATTACGACTTCCGCAACAAGCGGTTTCTCGCGGTCGACAACACCCGCTTTGCGGTGAACATCATTCAATATGCGTTAGGGGCTTGAGCAGTGGCTGAACAAGATGCGGTAGCGTGGAATGAAGCGGAAGTGGCAAGCCTGGTGGCCAAGACCGCCGCACTGAAGGCAAGCATGGGCCGGGTGATCATCGGCCAGGAAAACGTGGTCGAGCTGTTGATTACCTGCCTGCTGGCCGGCGGCCACGCGCTGGTGGAGGGCGTGCCGGGCCTCGGCAAGACCTTGCTGGTGAAGTCGCTGGCCCAGGCCACCGACATGCAGTTCCGCCGGGTGCAGTTCACGCCCGACCTGATGCCATCGGATATCGTCGGCACCGAGATCCTGGAAGAAGACCAGGCCACGCGCCAGCGCTCCTTCCGCTTCCAGCCCGGCCCCGTGTTCACGCAAGTGCTGCTGGCCGACGAGATCAACCGCGCGCCGCCCAAGACACAGTCGGCCCTGCTGGAAGCGATGCAGGAACGCTCGGTCACTTTTGCCGGCACCACCCACAAGCTGCCGCGTCCCTTCTTCGTGCTCGCCACGCAGAACCCGATCGAGCAGAGCGGCACCTATCCGCTGCCGGAAGCCCAGCTCGACCGCTTCCTGCTGCGCATCGACGTCGTGTATCCGACCGAAGACGAAGAGGTCATGATGGTGGCGGCGACTACCCGCTCAAGCTTGCAGGATGCCGAAGCCGCGATGGATGTGGAAACCCTGCTGCGCCTGCAGCAGCTGGTGCGCGACATCGAGATCGGCGAGCACCTGGTGCGCTATGCCACGCGCCTGGTGCGCGCCACGCGGCCGCAGGAAACGACAGTGGCGGCAGTGAAGAAGCACGTCGGCTGGGGCGCCGGTCCGCGCGCCGGCCAGGCACTGGTGCTGGCCTCGAAAGCGCGCGCGCTGATGCAGGGCCGCCTGGCCGTGACGCGCGACGACATTGGCGCCATGCTGATGCCGGTGCTGGCGCACCGCGTGCTGCGCAACTTCGAAGCTGAGGCCGATGGCGTGGCGATGGCCGACATCCTGCAGGCACTGCAACGCGAGATCAAGGTCGACTGAATTGGCTTCAGCAATGGGTCTGACAAGTTCCGCGCTGATCGCGCACACGACCAACCTCGACCTCGTCATCCGCCACGTGCTGGCTGGGCTGGGACAGGGCATCCACGCCGGCCGCGAACGCGGCTCCGGCGTCGAGTTCTCCGAGTACCGCGCTTATGCGCCGGGCGACGAGTGGCGCCGCGTCGACTGGAAGCTGCTGGCGCGCGCCGACCGCTACTACGTGCGTGAGGCCGAGCGCGACAGCCATGTCGCCCTGTGGCTGGTGCTGGACGCCAGCGCCTCGATGATGGAGCCCAGCCGCAGCATTCCCGGCCTCGACAAGCTGGCCTATGCGCGCACCCTGCTCGCCTGCGTGGCGGCGATCGCCCAGCGCCAGGGCGATGCGTTTGGCCTGGTGGTGCTGTCCGGTGGCCGCGTGCAGTTCACGCCCGCTGCGCGCGGTCCACGCCAGTTGCAGCGCGTGCTGGCACGGTTGAACGCGGCCCAGGCCGAAGGCGAGCTACCGGATGCTGCTGCCCTGAAGTCCGGCCTGCGCTTTGCCCAATCGCCGTCGCTGGTGTTCGCCGCCAGCGATTTCCTCGATTTTCCTTCTCCCTTGTCGGAAGCGCTGCTGCGCCTGCGCCACATGCGCCACGACGTGCGCCTGGCCTGCATCCAGACCGAAGCCGAGTGCACGGGCGGCTTCGATGCCGACCCGGCCTACCGCGACCCTGAACAGGACGGCGGCGTGTTCCGCTTCGGCGCCGATCTGCGCGAAGGCTACCTGCGCAAGCGCGAGGCCCACTTCGCCACGGTGACGGCGGCCTGCCGCGCCGGCGACGTGCCGCTGGTGAATGCGCGCATCGAACAGGCGCCGGGTGAGGTATTGCGCCAATGGCTGCGCCAGGCGGGACCACGGCGATGAACAGTTTGTGGTGGCTCGCTTTACCGACCTTGCTGCTGCCCATCTGGTGGCATCGCAAGAAGCGCGTCCAGGTCAAGGCGGAGCCCTTGGCCAGCGCACGCTTCCTGCCGCGCACTGAGCCACGCCAGATGCGCGTGTGGCGCTGGGCCGACGTGATCCTGATGACCGTGCGCTGCCTGCTGCTGGCCTGCCTGATCGCCTGGCTGGCCGATCCGGTGCTGCCGTGGCGCGGAAACACGGTCGTGGTGGCCGAGGGCACGGACGCCGCCTGGGTCGAGCAGCAGGTCGCGCAGGCCGGCTTCAAGGATGGGGCGCGCCTGCCGCTTCCCGCAGCCGAGGCCTTGAGTTGGGTCCGCGCACATGAGCGCGAATGGAAACCGGACGCGCGCCTGCTGGTGCTGGGCGATATCCCGATGCCGGCCACGCTGCCGCAGTTCCGCCATGCGCTCGAACTACGCACGCTGGCGACACCTGCCGCACGGAGCGAGGTACACGTGGCCATCGTCAGCGAGCGGGCAGGCGAGTGGCGCCGCATGTTCGCCGCCCTGGACGGTCCCCTGCGTGTCGTGGTGGACGCCGTGCCGGGTGCGAAAACCGAATTGATCGTCTGGGACAAACCCGAGGCACCGCCGGCATCCATGCGTGCACCGCTGTGGTGGGCAGCCGATGCCGCCGCCTTCCCGGAACTGAACAAGGCGGCAAGCGTCGACGGCATCCGCTACGCTGATAGCGCGCGTGGCCGTCTCTGGACGTCAAGCGCCTGGCCGCCAGCCGACCCGGCAGCCGCACGCCGCCTGCTGGAAACCTGGCGCAGCCTGCATTACGCGCCGCTCGCCTATACCGCGCCTGCACATACCTTTGCCGCATCCAGCGTGCCGGCAGCGCAGCATGCGGACGGCGCGCTGCGCGATTTCCTGATGATGGCGCTGGTCGCCCTGTTTGCCCTTGAGAGGATAGTGACCCATGCACGCCGACGCTGACATCGCCCGGCGCATCTGGCGTGCCGCCTTGCTCCGGCGCCTGCCGCTGTGGGTGCTGGGCGCCTTGCCCTGGCTGTCGCTGCGCCTGCTGCCCGGCCTGCTGGCCTGGGCTGCCTGGTGCATGTGGGATGGCGCGCGCCTGCGTCAACGCGTCAACGCTGGCTGGATCAGCTGGCTCGACGCAAGCGTGCCCGAGCTGGAAGACAGCAGCGCCTTATTGGTCGACGCCGACACGCCGCTGGCCCGTATGCAGCGCGAGCGCCTGCTGGCCCGCATCGCCGAACGCCTCGACGCGCGCACGGTGCGCGCCATCGTGCGCCGCCACGTCGACATGGGCCTGAGCTGGCTCGCGCCCTGGCTGGTGTTTGCCGCCATCGTCTGGTACTTCGGCCAGCAGGGCGCGGCGGCGTCGACAGCGCGAGCGCAGGGCAAGCCGGTAACGGTTGCCAAGGCCGCCGTGGTCCCGGAGTTGGTCGTCACGGCCATCCCGCCTTCGTACACCGGCCTGGCGCGCAGCGAAGGCGTACCGCGCCACCTCGAACTCCCGGAAGGCAGCAAGATCACGTGGTGCCTGAAGAATCCTGAAGCCGGCCAAACCATCCTCGAACTGAGCGACGGCCGCACCCTGAACGTGGGCGACAAGTGCGCGGAACTGAGCGCCACCGAATCCCTGTTCTGGCGCTGGCGCGGCGCGCGCTACACGCTGAAGGTGACGCCGGATGCTCCGCCGCAAATCACGGTCTCGCAACCGACCCAGATGATCCAGGAACTCAAGCCGGAGGCGAAGAACGCCGCCATGGCATTGACGGTGCGCGACGACTACGCCGTGCGCCGCGCCACCTTGCACCTGACCCTGGCGCGCGGCAGCGGCGAGAACATCAAGTTCACCGACAGCGAGCTGCCGATCCCGGCGTCGAACGATCCGCGCGTGCGCAACTGGTCGAAACAGTGGACGCTGGCGGAACTGGGCATGGAGCCAGGCGACGAGCTGTACTTCTTTGTGCGCGCCGTCGACAACGCCGCCAAGCCGCACTCCGTGCAGTCGCCGACCTATACCCTGCGCCTGCCCGCGCCGGAGCAGGAGGAAGAAGAACAGACCTCGGCCATGCCGATGCTGGTCAAACCCCAGAGCCTGCGCAGCCAGCGTCAGATCATCATCGACACCGAGCAGCTGATCGCCGACATGAAGGCGACCCGCATGGCAGCGGGGGAGGTGCGCGAGCGCAGCGAGGCGATTGCCGCCGACCAGGCCCAGCTGCGGCGTCGCTACGGCCAGTTCCTGGGCGAGGAATCGACGCTGTTCGGCGGCGAGGAAGAACACGACGACCACGACGACCACGCCGCGCCCGGCAAGCCGCTGGACGTGCTGCACGAATTCGGCCACGCCCACGACGAAGCCGAGAACGCAACGATGTACGACGAGGGAACGAAGAAAATCCTGCGCCGCGCGCTGGTGGCGATGTGGGACGCCGAAAAGGCCCTGCGCGCCATCACCCCGAAAACCGCGCTCGCGCCCGAACTCAAGGCCCTGGAAGCGATCAAGGAACTGCAGCAGGCCGACCGCATCTACCTGCACAAGACTGCTTTCGTGCCGCCGCCGATCAAGGAAGAAATCCGCATGACGGGCGACGTGGTCGGCGCCGCCAGCTACCGGCGCGAGCAGGGCGAGTCCCAGGATGCGATCCCGCTGCCGCTGCGTGAACTGGTGACGGCGTTATCGAACGAGGGACCGTTGCCGGCCCTGTGGACGCGTACCGCCCATGACTGGGTACGCGAGCGCCTGAGCGACGATGAACAGCGCCTGGCTGCCCAGCGCGCGATCCAGGACGTGGCGGACGGCTGCCTGCGCTGCCGACCAGGCTTGCGCGCCTGGCTGCGCGCCGGCATCGCGCAGGCGCCGGTGGTCCTGCAAGCGAAACCGGTGGCGCAGACGCCGTTCACCAAGGCCTGGAGCAAAGGAGAGCCGAAGTGAGTATCGAACTGCGCGCAGCCATTGTCATCATCGGCGCCCTTAGCCTGCTGCTGTACCTGTGGCGTCGGCGCCTGTTTGAAGCGCTGCTGGTGGCGATTGCCACCGGCGCGCTGTTCCTGCTGGCCACCGGCTGGAAGCTGCCCGGCGAACTGGGCGCCACGCTGGCCATCGACCCGGCGAAGCCGCCTGCAACGCTGGATGGCGTACGCGCCTTGAGTCTGCAAGGCGATGGCCTGCGCGCCGCGCAATGGCAAGACCTGCCGGCGCGCCCGCTCGCGTGGGCGCCGCCAGCAACCGACACGCTGCGCCTGGAATTCCCACGCCATCTGCCGCTGGGCCGCATGTTCACGCTCACCATGCAGCGCACGGCAAGGACGCCGGCACGTCTGCAACTGCTGGCCGAAAACGGACAGGTGTTGGCCGAAACGCGCGGCGACGGCGCACTTACGGTCGACTGGCTGCCGCCGCTGGCCGAAACCCTGGACCTGAAGGCACGCCTGCTCGATGCGCAGGGCAAGCTGGTGGCCGAAGGTCCGGTACCGGTCGTCGTTAGCGCAACGCCGCCGCTGCAGGTGCGCGGCCGCTTCAGCGCGCCATCCTTCGATTTGCGCGTGCTGAACGAGCTGCTGGCCGGCAGCCATGCCGTGATCGACTGGCAGGTGGCGCTCGGCAGAACCGTCACCCGTAGCGAAACCGCACGCGAGAAGATGGACAAGCCTGGCCTGCTGGTGATCGACGCCGCCTGGTTCGAACGTGCATCCGGCGCCGCGCGCAGCGCCCTGCTGGAAGAAGTGAAGGCGGGCGCCGCGCTGCTGGTATTGGGCGGGAACGCCAACGACAGCGCGGTCTGGTCGCGCAGCGTGCAGCTAGGGCTGCGTGCGCAGCCGGCCGATGCCACCGTCGGCTCGCTGGCGCTGACGGCGGCGCCCCTGAACCCGGCTGGCATGCAGGCTGGCGCCTGGACCGGCAAGGACGCCGTGTGGGCGCGTGCCTGGGGCCAGGGCCGCATCGGCTGGCTCGGCGGCGCCGACTGGCACCGCCAGGCGATCGCCGAGCCGCGCGCGCTGGCGCTGTGGTGGCAGGGCGTGCTCGACACGCTCGGCGTGCAGCGCATCGAGGAAGTGCACTGGCTCGATCCGCAGGAGATGCCGCTGCCGGGCCAGCGTACCGAGATTTGCGCGCAGGGCGTAACGGGTAAGGTCCACTTCCCGGCGCTGGACCAGACCCTGGCCTGGCAGCGCCGCAGCGACCGCGTCGACGCGTCCTGCGTGGCCGTGTGGCCGCGCCAGGCCGGCTGGCTGCGCATGGAAACGCAGGGCATCAAGCCGGCGGTGGGGCAGGTCTACGTGCATGCGCCCGGCGACTGGCCGCAGTGGCAAGCGGCCGAGCGGCGCGACGCCACGGCCCGTTATGCGGCGCGGACGCCGGTGGCGGCCGAGCAAACCCGAGGCACGCTGCCGGGCTGGCCGTTCGGCGTCGTGTTCGCGCTGGCCATGCTCGGCCTGTGGTGGCGCGAGCGGCGCTGATGGCGGCGTGACAATCCGTGCGCCGAGAGAATGTGAGCATCGAAAGTGTTTATGAAAACGATATGGTCAGCGCTTGTTTCTTTCCTTCTGCTGTTGCTGGTCCTGATGTTTGCCGCATTCGGTTTTGTCACCGCCAAGCCGCTGCCGATAAAGCTTTTCGCCATCGCCATGGCGCTACAGTTTCTGATTACGTTTATCAGCGCTACCTGGCCAGGGCGGCAAACTGCCGACAGACTCGTCAAGGTCTTGAATGTCGGTGCCGGCGCCGCATGCGTGGCAGCGATGCTCCTGGTGCTACAACACTATTTCAATACCGTTCCCTTGGGATGATCGGCGCAGGACGCCGTGTCGTAGCAAACGTCACTCCCGATCCGGGATGTGCACTCAAGGGCGCAACAGCCACAGCCACCCCGGAACCGTCGCCGCCGACAAAAGACTCGACAACAGGATCGCCGCGTTGACGATCTGCGCGCCGCCTTCGGACCGGTTGACCACGAAGGCGGCGTTGATGCCGACCGGGCAGGACGCCAGCACGACCAGCACCGTGGCCACCGCCGCCGGCAAGGCGAAGACGTACACCGCCAGCGTCATCACGCCCAGCGGCAGCACGACCAGCTTGGCGAGCACGATGGCGCCGGTGCGCATGCCGAAGCCGGGTTTCAGCGAGGCCACCGACGCGCCGAGTGAGAGCAGCGCGCAGGGCAGGGCGGCGGCGGCCAGCATGTCGAGCACCTGCATCAGGGCGGCCGGCAAGGCCACCTGTCCCAGGCTTAGCGCCAGCCCCAGCAGCAGCGCCGCCACGATGGGATTTTTCAACGTGTTCAGCACCGCGCCCAGGCGGCCGGCTGGCGCCTCGTCGTCGCCCAAGTGATACAGCGTGAAGCAGACGAGAGGATACCCTGGCGCGGCCGGGACTGGCGAAGCGTATGCGTGGTTTGACGGGGCGGAAATCAGCCCGCAGCTGCCATGACCGGCGCCGACGCCGGCGGCACCAGCTGCAGGCTGGCGCCTGT
>Ga0265780_10009877_pt1 | contig 11410 bp, 14 predicted proteins | sample P1T30metagenome_FD_192432 | JGI IMG/M metagenome (GOLD analysis project Ga0265780, IMG submission 192432) | Plant litter microbial communities from East Loma Ridge, Irvine, California - P1 T30 | ecosystem: Environmental > Terrestrial > Plant litter > Unclassified | place: USA: California... | reverse complement strand
ACACCAATGTCGCGAGCCTCGGCGGGCTGCTCGACGGGCACTGGCAGGTGCCGGGCTTCGCCGCCGATGATCCCACGCCCGGCGGCGCGATCGTGCTGGAACGCCTGACCGATGGACGAGGGCAAACCTATGTCCGCGCGGTATATCGCTCGCTGACGATCGAGCAGACCCGCGCTTCGACGCCGTCTCGACACGGTTCGCAACCGTATCGCTCGGTCATGCCGATCGCCGGCTGCGCCGCGCGTGGCGTGCAGGGTCTCTGCACCGAAGCGGCCTTCCTGCGCGTGTTATCCGCAAGAGAGTGACCGTCACGGCGGCGCTGCCGAGGCGTACCGTCGCTGAGCCTTCGTATGGACGGGGTCTCGTGGGCACGGGACCGAGCCGCGCGCAAGAGTGATGCAGGCCATTTCGCGATCGAGCGGAAATGGTGCACCCGACTGGATTCGAACCAGTGGCCTCTGCCTTCGGAGGGCAGCGCTCTATCCAGCTGAGCTACGGGTGCCTGGAGGCAAGCGCCTAGCAAAGCGCGGGGCGTTGCGCCAGCCGTTTCGTCAGGCGGTTTTCGCAGGCGGCGCGGGCGTCTTGGGTTTGTACGCGCACAGATCGGCGACGATGCAGCGCCAGCATTCGGGCTTTCGGGCCTTGCAGACGTAGCGACCGTGGAGGATCAGCCAGTGGTGCGCGTGCAGGCGGAACGGTGCCGGCGTCGCCTTGTCGAGCTTGAGTTCGACCGCGAGCGGGGTCTTGCCGCGCGCGAGGCCGGTGCGGTTGCCGACCCGGAAGATGTGCGTGTCGACCGCGAATGTCTCCGCGCCGAACGCGACGTTCATCACCACATTGGCGGTCTTGCGGCCGACGCCGGGCAATGTCTCCAGCGCGTCGCGATCGGCGGGGACTTCGCCGCCGAAATCGGCGATCAGCTTTTCCGACAGCGCGATGACGTTCTTGGCCTTGGTGTTGAACAGACCGATCGTCTTGATGTGCTGCTTCAACCCGTCCACGCCGAGCGCGACCATCTGCTCGGGTGTCTTCACGTCCTCGAACAGCGCGTGCGTGGCCTTGTTGACGCCGACATCGGTGGCCTGCGCAGAGAGCGCGACCGCGACGACGAGCTGGAACGGGTTGCCCGCCTCCAGTTCGGTCTCCGGGTGCGGATTGTCGGCGGCGAGCCGCGCGTAGAATTCGATGACGTCGGATTTCTTCAAACGCGCGATCCTCAGACGCCGAGGACTTCGGCCATCGTGTAGCTGCCGGCGGGCTTGCCGGCGAGCCACAGCGCCGCCGTCACCGCGCCGCGCGCGAAGATCGCGCGGTTTTCGGCGCGGTGGCCGATCTCGACTCGCTCGCCCTCGCCCGCGAACACGACCATGTGATCGCCCGCGACCGACCCGCCGCGTAACGACGCCATGCCGATCGTCCCCTCGGAGCGCGCGCCGGTCAGCCCGGCGCGGTCGGTGACCTTGGCTTCGGACAGCGCGACGCCCCTGCCCGCCGCCGCCGCATCGGCGAGCAGCAGCGCAGTGCCCGAGGGCGCATCGACCTTGTGGCGGTGGTGCATCTCGACGATCTCGATATCCCAATCGGTGCCGAGCCGCCCGGCCGCCTCGCGCACCAGCTTGGCAAGCAGGGTGACGCCGAGCGAGACATTGCCGGTCTGCAGCACCGCGATGTCGCTGGCGGCTTCCTTGACGAAGGCGTGGTGCGCGGCGGTGAGGCCGGTGGTGCCGACCAGAATCGGCGTACCGGCGGCCCGCGCGGCGGCGAGGTTGGCGGCGAGCGCGGAGGGTGAGGAGAAATCGACCAGCACGTCGGCGCGCTCGGCCAGCGCGGCGAGCGCGGCGCGGTCGGCACCGGCATCGATACCGCCTGCGACCGTGCCGCCGAGATCGGGCACCGCCGCCGCGATGGCGTGGCCCATCTTGCCAGCGCTTCCCAAGATGCCGATCGCCGTCATGCCCCGAATCCCGTCTGTCTGGTGTCGCCGCGCGCATGACAGAAAGCGCGGCGGGGGGACAGGGGCAAAGCGTATTTACCGCACACGGCACTCGCCTGCGCCGCGGGCGCGGACTATCCTGGCGGCCATGTCCGACATCCACAATATCGTCATCCTCACCGGCGCCGGCGTCTCCGCCGAGAGCGGGCTTGCCACGTTTCGCGGACCCGGCGGGCTGTGGGAGGGGAACCGCGTCGAGGAGGAGTGGTCCTCCGATAATTGATTATCGTCTTGCTGTTTCGATGGCGTTGCGAACCTTCCGCGATTGGGTCAAATCTCTGTCGATGGATTATTCCGACATCGACCCGATCATTGAGAAATGGGTAGCGCATCTCGGCTCGACGCTGTTCTCCGAATGGAACGGTGAGCCAGCCCGCTTCTTCTACACACCGGGCAATCCGCCCTTCGAATGTTTTCAGATCAGCGTCGAGAGGTCTGAGCCTCACAAAGTCGCGGTCTATGCGCGTGCGATTGACACAAACGACGATACTGAAAACGAATTGGAGAAAAGCTGGACGGGAGCGCCAGCGCAGCTTGATGCCATGCTGGCGGATGCTTCCGAAGCCATAAATGGCTGGAAGGCGAGGCCCCGCATCGTACCCGAACCGCCATCGCTGTGGTGATGACCAAAGTCCACAATATCGTCGTCCTCACCGGTGCCGGCATCTCCGCCGAGAGCGGACTTGCCACGTTTCGCGGTCCCGGTGGGTTGTGGGAAGGACACCGGGTCGAGGATGTATTGTTTATTCTAACGGCCTTATAGAGGCCCCGAGAGGGGTTCTTATGCGCGTTGTGCCTTACCTGCGTTGGTCGTCTGAAAAGCAGGGAGCCGGGTCTACAATTCCCCGGCAAACTGACACTATCACTGCCTACGCGGCAGAAAAAGGATGGACGCTTCCGCCCGTGAGCGAGTGGCTTCGGGATGAAGGAGTGTCGGGCTACAAGGGGCACAACCTCGCCGCAACGGGTGAACTTGGGAAGTTTACCGATCGAGTCTCTCGCGAAGGTGGGCATGGCATCGTGCTGCTAGTCGAGCAGCTTGACCGCTTGTCGCGAAAGCATCCAGCCGAAGTGCTGGAATGGTTCTTCAAGGTTACGAACGCGGGTCTCACCATAGCGCTCGCCGACAACAAGATGATGGTGGATCAAGCGTCGATCCGCAATCAGGCCGATCAGCTTCGCGCTCTGCTGGATGACTCTGAACGGTCAAATGCGGAAAGCGCACGCAAGAGTGTGCTTCTTCGCAAGGCGTGGAGCGCCATCCGCGACGGCATGGAAGTGCATGTCGAACGCGCAGGCCGGATCATCGCCGTGGATCATCTGGCGAGCGCCGCCAACCCGGTAGACCGTGGCGTGGATATCGTCATCAAGACCAAGCGCGGGACCGATACATACGAGCTATCCACGCTCTCTGCCGACTTTGACCCTACGGTCGGCGACATGCTTCATGAGAAGCAGCTACTTGGCACCGTCGTGCGGAAGGTTCACACATCGAGCACCGCACCGGCTTGGCTCGAACTGTCCCCATGTCGCCGTTTCTTCGAACCTGTTGCGGATCGCGTCGCGGTGCTGACACGCATTTTCACGCTCTACGTGGAGGGCATCTCCAAGACGGCAATCGCCCGTATATTGAACGGGGAAGGTGTGCCTACCTTCCGAGGTGGCGACGGCTGGGGAAGTAGCTCGGTGAAGGCGCTGATCGATTCACGTTCCGTCATTGGTGAGTATCAGCACAAGTCCCGAGCACAGGAACGCACGTTTGGCGATCCGGTCTTTGATTACTTCCCGCAGGTGATCAGCAACGAACTTTTCCAAGCCGCCAACGCACCACGTGACAGCCTCAAGCGGGAGGGTCGCGGACGCTCGATTTTGGTCCGAAACTTGTTCGCCGATCTCGCCCGCTGTGCGGAGTGCGGGTCGAAGATGTATTTTCTGCGAAAGCCTCGAAAGAAAGCGGGCAAAGACGACGCTTACCTTCAGTGCGCCGCCTATTTTTTGAACAAGCACAATGAGGATGGGACTCGGCGCTGCGGGGAGAGAATGATGTGGCATTACCGGCCTATCCTCGCGACTCTTTTGGACAATCTTCTGGCGAGCGCGTTGGATGATCAGCACTTTTCCAATGATGCCGAAATCTTGGCGCTTAACACGCAGGTCGCGGATCAGCGGCGAGTGATCGCCGACCTTGCCGTTCAGTTGGACAATATGACCGAGAATATGGGCGGCAGCACCAGCCCACGATTGCGCGCGCGGTTCGATGTCATGGAAGCGGAGGAAGCCGAGGCGAAGGCGGTTCTCGCCGAGCTTGAAGAGAAGCTTACCGTTGCACGCGGCGCGGTCGATCCGGCTGTTCATGTCAAACGGGTGGCGGCGATCAGGGCAGAAATCGACGATGAAGGAGACGATGGTCTCAAGGCTCGCACCGCTGTCAAAAACGCCCTCAACGGGCTCATCAGCGCCATGCTGTTTGACACCAGCGGGTTCGTTCATATCGAGTTGCTTGCCAGCGCCCGCTACCTCTCGATCCAGCACGGAGGCGAAATGGGTGCAGACCTGTCCCTCGCCGGTCGGGAACCTACGGAAGAGGAAAGGCCGTTCCTTGATGCCTACAAGCGTCGAAATGCGGCGCTGGCGCTGGTGTGAGCATTCCCGCTCATCGCCCGCAAACATCCCAACGCCATGCCCGTCATCCTGCTTGCCGAGGATCACGAGCGATGGCTGTCAGGGTCGATTGACGATGTGCTGGCGCTACAGGCGGGGCATCCGTCGCAGATGATGAGCGTGACTTGAGCGTACATTCAGATAGGGTTGGCGATAGCAGCACCTCGAAAGTTGATATCGGGCGCGCTGCGGCTACCTTTGCTAGTGGGGTGTAGATGCGCGAACTCAACGACTGGGCGAAGCGAGAGCTTTTCATCAGTGGCAAGCTTGACGAGGCCGATCCGATTTGGGGTCAGACCGCTCAAGTATATGAAAGCGCCATATTTGGGTGGGTCGTTTTAGGCGATCGCTGCGGCTCATTTCGGTGCACCCCGAGCTTGCGACAAATTCTCCAAGGATGGTCGGCGGAAAGTAAAGCTCATCTCACATCGTGGGTCACAGAGCGAAACCGCACTGGTGAAGAATTCCCCGCGTTAACCGATGACGTTTTGGTCGCGGCCCGCGAGAGGCGCGCGCTGCGGTTTGGCGCAAAAGTCGATCGGTTTTTCGCTTATCTCAATGAGCGACGATATCGCGTGGGACAGCCTCTCTGGGAATCAGGTAGTGTGGAGACGGCAGACAGTTTGGCTACCAAGCAAACGATTATGCGCTGGATTGAGGCCGCACATGATGGCGAATTTTGGGGCTTCATGAATGCGATTAAAAGCGCAGGACTGGTTTCCAACGACAGTAACCGGTGGCTGCTTACTGCCGAGGGACTTCTCCGCCTCGATGCGCTAACTGATCTTGGCGCTGCCAACGATCAGGCTTTCGTAGCGATGTGGTTCGGCGCGGAAATGACCGAAGCTTATGAAAACGGGATTGTTCCGGGTTTGGCTGAAGCCGGTTACCGAGCCTTTCGCATTGATCAGAAAGAGCATAGCAACAAAATAGACGATGAAATTATAGCGGAGATACGCAGATCTCGCTTTGTCGTCGCTGACTTTACATGCGGCATTATATCAAATGAGGGTAGTGCTGTCGGGATTCCGCGTGGGGGCGTTTACTATGAGGCGGGATTCGCGCAGGGACTAAACATACCAGTTATTTGGACTGTACGAGAAGACCAAATAAATCTCGTTCATTTTGACACGAGGCAGTTCAATCACATAACGTGGACCGATCCGGCTGATCTACGAGTAAAGCTTTATCGTCGCGTCGCGGCTGTTTTAGGTCATTTTAGTTCGACCATGTAGGTTCGCTACGTCCATGACCCGCTCTCGCCTTCATCAGCGTCACGTTCAACCAACTCATTCCTGCCTGATCTTGCATTATGCGGAATTCCTTTGCACGCTGCCCGATGAGTTTGCTCACTGCCCCGGCTCCAAGCCGAAGATCGCTGGGCGTGCGAAGGTTCCTGTCGTTATCTTGAACCGCCGCATTCGGTACTTCGGCAGCTAACATGAGAAAACGATCGATGGTGAAGAAGAAGTCTGGAAAAAAGCATCGTCAAACCGGTGATGCGCAAGTCCCTAATTTTACTGGGTCACTCGACGCAAAGGTGCCGAGCGAGAACATAGTCTACGTCGATCGAATTGCTGAAACTGGAAAGTGGTACGCCGTAAGCGAGGGCCATGATGGTGGACTATTTTCAGGGCGTGGCAACACAGAGGTGGGCACCCGACGCGCTGCCGGTCTGCGGACGCTTGCGCACCTCGAAGGGCTTGCCAAAGGTGAAATTTTGCATGCCACCGCAGAGGAAATAGAGGCGGCAAGGGGCGAACTTGCTCGCGTATTAGCCGAAGCTGCCGAGGCGGCTAGCGGGCATAACGGGGAGTTTCCTGCAAGCCGCCCGCGAGACATCGTAATCTATCAACTTAAAGTCGCGAAGGATTTGGTGGAGAGTAAAGCAGATAACAGCATTCTCATCCGATATGTCGCTCCTGTTGCCTGCTTCTTGGCGGGCGGCTACGCGAGCGGGATTTTGGGAAAGCTCGGTGAGCGCACACTTGAATTATTGGACAAAATAATGGCGAATTGAAAAGGCGCCTCCAGCTTGCCTTTTAGGGTTCGACCCACCGCCACGTCTCGCGCCTGACAACCATCCGAACAGTGTCAGGACCGACAGCCATCCGACGCCCGATTTCAGCGTTGCTCACACCTTCCGCTGACATCTGGCGGATCGTCCGCACCTTCGTCGGATCGAGCTTCTTCCGACCGTCGCCAACCGTTCCGTCCCGACGTGCGTCAGCGCCGTTTTCCAAGCGGGTCTGCCACGCGAGATTGTCAGCGCGATTATTCGATTTGTCAGGATCGGGAGTGTGGCAAGCCAGCATTCCAGTGGGACGAGGCCCCACGAAGGTTTCGAGCACGAGTTGATGGACGTAGCGAAGAACGCGACCACCCCGACCGTCATAGAGCAGGACATGAAGATAGCCGTTCCGTTCGACCTTCGGCGTCAGCCGAGTCAGTCGGCGACGGCGGGCTGAATAGATGTTGCCCTCGTAGTCTGCGTAGTACGATTCATGATTTGGAATCGGCAGAAAGAAAAATATGGCGCGTGAAGGCGCGCTCTTGATATTATGATGATACACGTAGAGTCCTCTTGGTGAGGAGACGCATTCTCTTCACCAAGAGTATTTATTGAAACGAGGCTACTGTGCCTCGATAAGGGCCGTTTTAGACGATTCCTTCGCCGGGAAGCGTCAGGACATAACCACCGCTTGGTTTCCACGAGCACCAGTCGCGGGGTGCAGTGATGGTCGCACCGGTGGGCTCGTCGGGTTGAACCTTGATCTGCCCGATGTCAGGGAAGTCAGAAATCTTGCCGGTCCCGATCGGCAAAGTGCCCTGTCGAATTTCAATGTTGTCGCCGATGTTCATGATGCTCTCCTTAAATGTTGTGCAGTCGAGGCTGGTCTTTGCGGCAAGCTTCTGCATGAGTATTTATTGGGATGACGATAGAGGGGCTCGATAGCACGCTTTTTCACAGACTTATGACAGAGGTATTGCCTTTTTTGACTGACCGGCTCGACCATCATTCGCTGCGTGGAGCTTCACGCCGGACTCTGCGGACTTGATCGCTTCATAAGCCTCGTACACATCCTCTTGAGATATAGCGAGGCGACAAGTCGTGCGCCGTGCCAACGATGGGTAGTCGATCGTCAGCAGGCGGCGAAGCACGTCCGGCGACGATGCAGAAAGCATCATGTACTGCACGTTGTCCTTCAATTCGTTCGCGCTCCATACCTTCGTCGAAAAGTCATACCCCCCGGTCCTCATCAATGCGAAATCCCAATCTACGCATTCGATAGTCTTCGGTTTGTCGCGCCTACCTGCGGCATCGGACCGAGTGATCTCGAAATCAGGATGGGAACGTGGCGGCTGCGCTTTCAGCCGTAGATCCGGCCAGCGGTCTTCCATCGTCCAAACCTGAAACGTCGTGCGGAGCGGCTTGGTTTTCTTTCCAACCATCGTGAACGAATCGTCGGGAAGAGGGTGATCAAGAACCAGTCGAGCACCCTTGTTGACGCGGTTTTGCGCGAACCATTTTTGGAAGGGTATCGGCAAGATAAAACCAACCGTGCCAGCAATTTCCAGCGCATGGTTGAGGAACCGAGCGGCAATATCCCACCGCTTACCGTAAGGTGGATTGCCGATGATCGCCACGTTGGGCTGACGAACAGGTGGAAGAGAGAGAAAATCGCGCTCGATGATATGATCTGCGTCGGGAGCGATGTCCAAACCGATGACATCCTGATCGATTGCGTCAAGGAATGCTCCCCCGCCCGCGCTCGGCTCGATCAGCAGAGTGTCAGAACCGACGAACGGCTTCAAAAGATTGACACACAGTCGAGCGATCTCGGGATTGGTGTAGTATTTGTCGAGTTTTTTCGCGCGCAGGACTTCGGGCGATGCGCAGGCGCGCGACTTCGCGCCCGCGCGACGGGTTACTTTTTTCACGGCTATTTCCTTGGTTGCGAGGGGGGGGGGGAGGCTTCGCCGCCTCCCCCGATAATCAGTTAGGCGCGAAGGTAAGACATCGCTCCGCCGACCGACCGGCAGTTCGCCAGCCCTGACCGCACAAGACCGTCCAGTGCGCGCGCGGCAAGGTCAGTGGGGCCGTTCCAGCCGTAGTTGCGCGCTTGTTTGATCAGCGTCGCCACGGATTTCCATTCGTTGGTGAGCAGGCTCGCCATCAGCTTGGCGCAAGATGCGAACTGATTGTGGCTCGACTTTTTCGTGGGTGCCTCACGCTTTCGAGCAGACGCCTTCGGTTTAGCGATCGACGTGGGGGATTCCGTGCTGATGGTGATCGCCTTGGCCTTACCTACCTTCCCCCTACGCGGCGCGGCGGCGCTTGCTGCCGTTTTCCGCACCTTGGTGGAGGCGTCAGGAGCGGGCTTGCTCTTGATCCGCCACGCCTTCCCGTGCGCTTCGATCAGGTCAGGCAGCGCGGCGGCGAGTTTGGGCATGCGCTGGTAGATGAGCGACTTGCTGACAGTGATCCCCATCTTGGCAAGCGTCTCGACCATGTGCGTGGGCTTCTGGTTGCGCGTCGTCAGAGCGTCAATGAGGTTGGAGTCAGCGAGCTTGCTGCGACCGCCCTTGCCCGACGTTGCGGCGGCAATCGAAGGCGGGGGCGGCAACGCGTGGGCGGCGTTGTCATTGGCGACTTCGACGACCGGCACCGCGACTACCGAGGTTTTGGCTTTGATGATCGGCGCAGCCGGTGGCGGTGCGTCGTCAGCACCGTTGTCGTTGGCGAACGGGATGAGCACCGCCACGGCGTTGCGGATCGCATCTGCCTTGGCGGTGAAGTCGTTGGCTTTGTCGAGAAAGTGATTGAGGTTGTTGGCGTTCATTGTGTCGTCTCCCTGCGTTGACGACCGTCCAAATATCAGCACATTGGCGAAAATTTTTAGAAGTTCGACTTACCTATGACGCCTGAAGAGATATCCGACTTCGAAGCACGCCGATGGGAAGCCGAAGGATGGGAGCGGGGCCGCAAAGCCTACATCGGCAATGTCCGAGGGCAACTGACCGGGCTGGTTGCCAGACGTGAACGCATGTGGAAGTCGGCAACCGAAATCGTCGGACTCGTTGAAGCCGCACATCGCGAGGCGATGGATCAAGGTGAACGCGAAATCGGTGAGGCGCTGTCAGCGGCGAAGATCAAGGCATTCATCAAGAGGAAGAAAGGTCAAGATTTGAGCCGCACCGGTCTGCACCGGCTGATGTATCATGATCAACACGCCCACATCGACTTGATCGTGCTGGAATGCCGAACTCTGATGTCAGCACGCGCCTTGTCCGCAGATTTCGAAGGCGAGACACTAGGGGAGTTGGAAGCACGCTACCTGGAGTTGATCGTCAGCGTGATAGCGTTGTGGCGGCGTCTTTTGAATCGACCAACTATATGCCCTTCAAAGCTTCGCTCACGCGCGGCAGCATTGGCAGCATCAACCGCATCCCAGCAACGCAGAGGGAAGCCTATCACGATGGCGTCACGTGAGCGCTTTTGGCGCGACCGCCCTGCCCCAGTGCGCAAGATATTTGAACTAAATACACCTGACGGTCTCCCCGCCGTCAGCGCATGGGACGCCTCGGATCAATGATCCGGGGCGTTTCGCGCAGAAAATGAATATTGCGCCTCGTGTGCTGGTTCGGCATAGTGATAAATACATAGTCGAATAAGTCTATTCCTTCTTCGATCGTTAGGAACGCCCCGGAGTTGGTGAAGTAGCTCCGGGGCGTTTTCATGTGTTTTAATATTGCAGACTCAACCGCGTTGATGATAAATAGATGTATACTTCGCAGGGTAGCCGAAAGGTTTTGATGGGTGACCCGCCTGATAACCGTTCCGGGAATAAGACCGGCGACGGCGTGACCGCAAGTCGCGGCCAGAGTGGACTGGCAAGGACGGACATTGGGCATTCGCTGGCAAGCATGTGACCCAAGTAACGATTCCCCGGCTTCGGTCGAAACTACTGAAATCTTGAGCGGAGCAGTTTGAGCACTTTGGCTGGCCTCCGCACCTCATCACGACTGTCTGTTGTTGATCGTGATGAGCTACCGTTCCGAAGGCAACGACCTATCGCGATGCGCCTCCCCAGACACCCGTCACCAGTGGACTACGAGGCGATCAACATCACCATAGCGAGCCGGGGGATAGGGACTCGCGACAGGGGATATAGGAACCAAGCCTTCGCCGACAGGCACGCGACAACAACAGGCTTTGAAACTTCAGGGAAATAAACCTAACCTCCTCGCTCCATTAGGAGCAGGGGGGTTTAAGGCTATGGGCTTTGGGAAATGATGTAAAGAAGATTGATTTTCCTAATCTTTTCATCTGCCCATTAGCGCTGAATGCTTGGTGAGCGACGTGTCGCGAGACAAGCATGAGGGCGCAGGACGAGCGTACGCTCGGCCTCTTAAACATCTGACTTGAAATAAACACGAAAGCGGTCTTCTTCGCCTCCTGCACTAAAGCGCGTTGTATACCAATCGTCGGGATGACGCTCGAACGCTTCCCACACCATAAGCCCAAACATCATTGCCGATAAATCGTAGTTCGACCTCGCTGCCTTATCAAAAATCGGCTGATAAGGCGTCTGTCGCCAGTCGGACCCCGGTATCCAAGATGACGTTTCTATCCGGCTTCCATGAATGCGAGCGTCAAGAGCCAACCGAACGCCTGACAACTCCCCTGCCGACAGCCGCGAACATACCAGCCCATAAGAGTGCCCCCGCGCGCCCTTCTTGAGCACGCCGGTA
>Ga0265780_10009876_pt1 | contig 11410 bp, 9 predicted proteins | sample P1T30metagenome_FD_192432 | JGI IMG/M metagenome (GOLD analysis project Ga0265780, IMG submission 192432) | Plant litter microbial communities from East Loma Ridge, Irvine, California - P1 T30 | ecosystem: Environmental > Terrestrial > Plant litter > Unclassified | place: USA: California... | reverse complement strand
CTTTTGCCTATTGCAGATGTAATCGTCAAAACCGGAGTTGCAGATGTAAAGATAAAAATTCCAACTGCTGCAGGCTGTCGCATCAAGAGTAGCACAGGTCTGTCTGCCAAAGATTTCACGGGATTTACCAAACTGAATGACGGCTCCTACGAAACGCCAAATTATGCCACTTCAACCAAAAAGATCTTTATCACACTTGATGGTGGATTGAGTAACTTTGAGGTATCCCGTTACTAATACGAATAATACGAAGATGGCAGATTCAGGGTTGGTGGAGTACACTGTTGTGATCAACGGAAAGCCGCAGGGGCCTTTTGAGTTTGCTGAATTGAAAACCCTGAACATCAAATCTGGTACGTTTATTCGTAAACCAGGTATGAATGATTATAAAGAAGCTCACGAGTTCCCTGAACTCCGTGAGCTTCTTGGTTTTAAATACCAGCAAACGGCACCACAATATTTCGCTTCCTTTGATCAACGTCTGCTCGCATCTGTTATTGATTACTTTCTGATCCTGATGTTTTACGTGTTTGCTCTGCTGCTGAGTTTTCTAATTATTCAGGAGAAAACGATGCGGATCTCAACCGGGATAACCATGCTGCCAGCCATACCAGTGATCAAGTTTCTTTACGGCGTGTTTGCAGAAAGCTCCAAAGCCCAGGGTACACTGGGCAAAAAATTGTTGAATATCAAAGTCACGGATATGTGGGGAAACCGGATTGACCTGGTCACTGCCTTTGGTCGCAATGCTGCAAAGATCCTATCTGTACTGCCGTTTTTTTTTGGCTACCTCTACAGTTTTCTCAACAAAAAGCAACAATGCTTTCACGACATGGCTGCAAATACGCTAGTTATTAAAGATCGACTGATATAATCTTTATCTTTGTGACGCATGGAAAACGTAACAACTCCGCCAGTGCTTGGTGGTATATATTGTAACAGCTTAACTGATTATTCAAGATTTATAACTCGGGAGGTGTACATCGGTGATGTGCCTATGGGTGGAAATAATCCGATCCGGATTCAGTCTATGACGACTACAGATACTATGGACACCATGGCTACTGTGGAACAAACGATTAGAATGGTCGAATCCGGTTGTGAATATGTGCGTATTACAGCGCCGAGTATGAAAGAGGCGGAAAATCTTGCCAACATCAAAAAGGAACTCCGTAACCGTGGTTACCATGTGCCCTTGGTGGCAGACATCCACTTCACGCCGAATGCTGCGGAAGCCGCGGCAAGGATTGTGGAGAAGGTTCGGGTGAACCCAGGAAACTATGCCGATAAGAAACGATTTGAAAATATAGAATATACACCACTTGCTTATCAGGCGGAGCTTGAGCGTATTTACAAGAAGTTTAAGCCGCTTGTGAATATATGCAAAGAATATGGTACGGCTATGCGTATCGGAACCAATCATGGTTCTTTGTCTGACAGGATTATGAGTCACTATGGCGATACTCCAAGAGGAATGGTGGAATCTGCCATGGAGTTTATCCGCATGTGCGAAGATCTGAACTATTACAACCTGGTTATTTCCATGAAAGCCAGCAATACGCAGGTGATGGTACAAGCGTACCGTTTGTTAGTGGAAACCATGGTTAAAGAAGGTATGAACTATCCGCTGCACCTTGGTGTTACTGAAGCCGGGGATGGGGAAGATGGCCGGATTAAATCTGCGGTGGGTATTGGAACGCTACTGGAAGATGGACTTGGAGATACCATACGCGTCTCTTTAACAGAAGATCCGGAGTTTGAAGCACCAGTTGCCAGGAGTCTTGCCGATCGGTATGCGAAGCGACCTGTAGCTGAGCCTTTAAAACAGGTTATTGATCCAGGAAACCTGAAGTACAATCCTTTTGAGTACAATCGTCGTGAGACTTCAGTTGTACAGAATATCGGCGGCCACCACCATCCAGTAGTGATGCTGGATGTACGCGCTGAAAACCTGAAAGATCCTTTTTTTCTAAATGCAGCTGGTTACCGGTATAATGCAGGTTTAGATAAATACAACCTGGCGGATCAGGCCGCAGACCTTGTCTTTCTTGGTGACGAGCTACCTTCATTTGCTTTTCCAGGGAACCTTCGCCAGGTTTACAACTATAAAACATGGTTGTCGCTGAGCGACAGGAGCAACTGTTATCCATTGTTTTTAGCGACGGAATTTATCCAGGCTGAAGTAAAAGACCCTTCGATCAATTTTCTTTTGATAAATGCGCTGCATTTTGATGAAGCCTTCATGATGGCTTTAGGTGATCATGTAGTGCTGGTATTAGAGACCTCTGCTGAACACGGCATGGCTGAGCAACGGACATTCTTTAATAAGATGCAGCAAGCTGGGATCAACTTACCGGTGATAATAAAGCGAAGCTACAAAGCAATCAGCAATGATGATCTGATGCTTTATGCAGCAACAGATCTTGGTGCATTGTTCACGGATGGCTTTGGAGATGGGGTTTGGATCGTAAAGGAATCGGATCAGGATCTTGCTTTAGTGAACAGTACGAGTTTCGGGATTTTGCAGGCTACACGCACGAGAATCTCGAAAACAGAATACATCTCCTGTCCAAGTTGTGGCAGAACACTTTTCGATTTGCAGGAAACCACCCAGCTGATCCGTTCACGTACAGATCATCTTAAAGGCATTAAGATCGGGATTATGGGCTGTATCGTTAATGGTCCTGGTGAGATGGCGGACGCTGATTATGGTTATGTTGGCACTGGGCCTGGTAAGATTACGCTTTATAGGGGAAAACAGGTTGTGAAGAAAAACGTAAATACAGAACGTGCTCTGGATGACCTGATTGAGCTCATAAAAGAAGACGGGAATTGGATGGAAAGCGTCCGTTAATTTAGAGCCTTTCTAAATTATTGTTAATTACAGCCTAATGACAGTGGGACAGCATCCGCTTGTTACTTTTGTTACCTAGAAAATAACACCAGAACCTACCTTGGAATATTTAAAGATTATTGCTTTCACTCACAAACAAATTGATCTAAAAGCTTTAGGTAAATTGGTGATTTGCGAGCAAACACTTGATGACCGACTTAAAAAAATTCAGGATGAATTGAACATAGAGGAGATCTTTTATGTCGGCACATGTAACAGAGTTGAATTTATTTTTACTACACCGGAAAAAGTTGACCGTGATTTCACGGTTGAGTTTTTGACTGTTTTGGATATGGGGCTTCCTGAAGAATACATGGAAGCTTTTGTGGACAAAGTATCTGTTTATGAGAAGGTAGAAGCCTTCAATCATTTGTTAAGAACATCTTGCTCTTTAGAAAGTCTGGTTGTTGGGGAGAAAGAGATTCTTGCTCAGATCAGAAAAGCCTATGAAAATTGCCGTCTGGCAGGTTTTACGGGTGATGGACTTCGTACCATTATGGACCGTGTGGTAAAAACCGCCAAGGAAGTTTATACCAACACTAGTATTTCGAAAAACCCAGTATCTGTTGTTTCACTTGCTTATCGGAAACTTCGGGATTTAAGCATGTGTGCGAACTCCAGGTTACTAATCATTGGATCTGGGGAAACCAACAAAAATTTAGCGCAATACCTTAAAAAGCATAAATACTCCAACTTTTCTATTTTCAATAGAACCGTTGAAAATGCAGCTTCTATGGCTGCAGACCTAAATGCGGAAGCGTATCCGCTTACAGAACTGGAGCACTTTGAAGGCGGTTTTGATGTGATCATTACTTGTACGGGTGCTACAGAGCCAATCATTACAGAAGAGATTTACAAAAAGCTTCTGAATGGTGAAACTGACAAAAAGGTCATTGTTGACCTTGCTATTCCTAATGACACCGCTCCTGAGGTGGTCAAAAATTATCCTGTCCACTATATCGAAGTGGAATCTTTAAAAGAAATTGCCCGTAAAAACATCCAGGAACGTTACAATGAACTGGTTCATGCGGAAACGATCATTGAGCAGAACATCAAAGAATTTGATTTGGTATTACGTCAGCGTAAAATAGAGCTTGCGATGAGCAGCGTGCCAAGAAAAATTAAAGAGATTAAACATACTGCGCTTAATGGTGTGTTTGCTGATGAGATTAGTACGATGGACGAAAATTCCAAGTTAATCCTGGAACGTGTAATGAACTATATGGAAAAAAAATGCATCAGTGTTCCTATGGTTATGGCCAAAGAAATCCTGGTGAATAACAACGAATTCTAGGCTTCGTCAAGGCAATTACATTATTTCTATATTATTTAAGACTATAACTCTTTTAGGTTAAATTTGTCCTCAATCAGCATGAGGTATCATCTTCCGATGATGCGCAGATTCATGTTGTTAATGCGTTATATCATATTAAATCTGAATGAAAAGACTTATTATCGGCACTAGAGGTAGTGACCTGGCTTTGTGGCAGGCCAATTATATCAAGGATAGACTTTCTGGTATTGGTGTCGAAGCTGAACTTAAAATAATTAAAACGCAGGGTGACAAAATCTTAAACTTAAGATTAGATAAACTGGAGGGAAAAGGTTTCTTTACCAAGGAGCTTGAAGAAGAGTTGCTAAGTGGTAAAATTGATCTTGCTGTGCACTCGCATAAAGATCTTCCAACAGTACATCCTGCAGGTTTGGTTATTGCTGCTGTTCCGGAAAGGGAAGACCCATCAGAGCTTTTGTTAATTCTTAAAGATTGTGTAGATGTAACGCAAAAGCTATCGCTTAAAACAGGCGCAATGGTTGGTACCTCATCCAATCGCCGCAAAGCGCAAATCCTGGCCGTTAGGACGGATCTAAACATCGAAGATTTACGCGGGAATGTTCCTACCCGGATCCAAAAACTCCGTGATGAAAACTACGATGCGATCTTGTTGGCGAAAGCTGGCGTGAACCGCTTGCAAATTGACCTTAGCGAATTTCATGTTGAGGTGATTGAACCAACTGAGTTGATACCTGCACCAGCGCAAGGTGCCCTTGCTATTCAAATTAGAGAAACTGATACAGCACTTTATGAGCTGCTGCAGCAGATTCACGATCCTGAAACTGCAAGTCAGATTGCGGTAGAACGGAAAGTGCTGAACATGTTTGAAGGGGGCTGCCATATGCCTTTAGGTTGCTACTGCAAAAAGGAAAATGGTAAGTACGAGATCTGGACTTCGAAAGCAGACGATAGTGATGCTTTCCCGGACCGTATTTTCGTTAGAACCGAAAATCTGGATGGTATAGCCGAAAAGATTGTAAGTAAATACAACCCAGCGCGTAAAAAACCTGGCAAGGTATTTATTTCACGGGAAATTGGCCCACATAGTTATTTCAGACGTGCTTTGGATAAGCACAGCATTCAAATAGAGGATCGCTCACTGATTCGGACATTCCCGATTGTGAACATTCTTGATCCTTTTTACTTGAAAAATATCGATTGGATTTTCTTCAGCAGCCGTAATGGTGTAGAATTCTTTTTTAAGCTAAAGCCGGCTTTGTCTAAGAAAGTTAAGTTCGGCGTTGTAGGCCGCGGGTCTGAAGATGCACTCCGCCGTTATGGGCACCTTGCCGATTATGTTGGCGAAAGTGGCGATGTGCAGGATGTGGCAGTGGAATTTGCGGAACTGGTGAAAGGTGAAACGGTATTGTTCCCTAGGGCACAGGACTCCTTGTTAACCATTTCCAAAGCTTTATCTGCCGACACGAAGGTTGTAGATCTACCGATCTATGAAACTGTGATTGCTGATGATACCGATAAAACCTTTGCTGATGTGCTCATCTTTACGAGCCCGTCGAATGTGGAGGCGTATTTTAAAGAAAATTTACTGGATCCGGGACAGAAAGTAATTGCTATCGGCAGTTCAACAGGGAAGAAGCTTGATGAGATGGGTGTTTCCTACATCCTGCCGTTCTCACCTGATGAATTGGGACTCGCCGAAGCTGTGTTTGGATTAGAAATTTAAAAAAGAGAGGTCACAAATGTTAAGCCGTCCTAGAAGATTAAGAAAAAACCCCATTGTTAGAGAAATGGTTGCTGAAACCAGGCTGTCGAAGGATATGTTCATCTACCCCTACTTTATTGTACCGGGAACTGGTGTAAAACATGCTATCGACGCTATGCCAGGTGTTCACCATTTTTCGATCGATACCCTGATCAAGGATGTTGAACATGGGTTGCAATACGGTATCAATAAAATAATGCTGTTTGGTGTGGGAGATGAGAAAAGTGAAGATGCACGTTCTGCTTATCACGACCATTCCCTGGTGCCTACAGCGGTAAGAGCATTAAAAAAACAGTTTGGCGACGATCTGTATGTCGTAACCGACGTATGTGTTTGTTCTTATACCACGCATGGCCACTGTGGTATCATGCATGACGATTACGTGCAGAATGATGCAACTGTTGAGTTGATTGCGAAAATGTCGCTTACACATGCACAAGCTGGTGCAGATCTACTAGCACCATCGGATATGATGGACGGACGTATTCTGGCAATCCGTAATTTACTGGACAGCAATGGCTATGTGAATACAGGCATCATGTCTCATGCAACCAAGTTTGCTTCTGCTTACTATGGTCCGTTCCGCGAAGCCGCAGATTGCGCGCCAAGTAAAGGTGACCGTAAAGCTTACCAAATGGACTTCCGTAACGGAAAAGAAGCGGTAAGGGAAGCATTAATTGATGAGAGTGAAGGTGCTGACATCTTAATGGTGAAACCAGCATTGGCTTATTTGGACGTTATTGCTGATTTGAAACAGCAATGTGATGTTCCAATCGCTTGTTATAACGTTTCCGGGGAATTCGCGATGATTAAAGCTGCAGCTGAGAAAGGCTGGATTGATGAGCAGAAGGTCGTGATGGAAACCATGTATGCTTTTGCCAGAGCAGGGGCAAGCGTGATTACCACCTACCACATTAAAGATATTGTTGAAAATAACTGGTTATAATGTTAGAGTCCTTTAAGAAAATGTTTTCCGGAAATGAAGGTGATTTGCCTGTAAATACTGGAACAAAGCCAGATATTTCAAGAGAGAAATCGGCTGAGCTGTATGAGAAAGCAAAGACCTACTTCCCGGGTGGGGTAAACTCACCTGTGCGTGCATTCAAGTCTGTATACGGTACGCCCTTATTCATTCAGAAGGGTGATGGTTGTTATGTGTGGGATGCGGACGGCAATCAGTTCATCGACTTTTGTGCAAGTTGGGGTCCTTTGATCCTGGGTCACAACAATCCGAAAGTTCGTGAGAAAGTGATTGAGGTCATGCAGCATGGCATGAGTTTCGGCGCACCTACGGCACTGGAAAATGAACTTGCGGAGCTGATCATCAAGAATAACCGCTTTGTGGAGAAGATACGTTTTACGAGCTCTGGGACTGAAGCGGTGATGTCGGCAATTCGCCTTGCAAGAGGTTATACCGGTAAGGACAAGATCCTGAAGTTTGAAGGCTGCTACCATGGTCACAGTGACTCGCTGCTGGTGAAAGCCGGCTCTGGTCTCGTTACTTTTGGTGAAACGTCTTCCAAGGGTGTACCGCAATCATTTGCATTGGAAACGATCGTTATTCCCCTGAATGATGAGCATGCAGTTACCGAAGCTTTTGAACAGTTTAAGGACCAGATTGCAGCAGTGATCATTGAAGGTATTCCGGCAAATAACGGTTTGTTAATGCAGGAGAAATCCTTCGTACAGTTTCTGGAGAAAACCTGCCACGAGCAGAAAGCCCTGTTGATTTTTGATGAGGTGATCACCGGATTTAGAATTGGATTTGAAGGTGCCGCAGCATACTATGACGTTAAGCCTGATATTGTAACCTACGGAAAGATCATCGGTGGTGGTTTACCAGTAGGAATGTATGGTGCTTCAGCTGAAATCATGGGGCACATCTCACCAGATGGTGGTGTGTACCAGGCGGGAACATTGTCCGGAAACCCAGTGGCGATGGCTGCAGGTATTGCACAATTGACGGAACTGCTACGTAGCGGTTTTTACAAGGAGTTGAATGCGAAGACTACGGAATTTGCGGAGAGCATTCAACGGTTTGCATCTGCGAGGAGCTATAAATTGAAAGTTTTTCATGTTGGTTCAATTTTTTGGTTTGCCTTCACGGATAAAGATAAAATTCAAACTGCTGAAGATATTGATGTGACCAGCATGGATAAATTCAAGCAATTCCATCGCGAGTTGTTGAACCGTGGTATCTACATTGGGCCTTCAGGTTATGAGGTTGGATTTGTTTCAGCAGCACATACCAAGATTGAGCTTGAAAAAGCGAAACGAGCTATTCTGGACGCCCTGGATATAGTTTTTAGAAATAAGTAAATTAAGTGGTACATTCGTCAGGAAAATAGGTCATCCGTATTGAAAAAGTCGATCATCATATTTTATTTCATGCTGTTGTATGCTTTAGTACAGCTGATCTCCTGGGGTGCCTTAGTGATTAAACTACAGCCCTCCAGAATGGCTATGGTTGTTGGTGAGGGGGCTGTTTTTGTTTTCCTGCTCGGCATTGGTGCTTATTTTCTGCACCGTTCCATCCGTAAAGAAGAAAACCTGCATGAACAACAGACAAATTTCCTGCTTTCGGTAACCCATGAGCTTAAATCGCCACTGGCAGCCATAAAGCTTTCCCTGCAAACCATCGTTAAGCGTGACCTGGATAAAACAAGACAAACGATTCTGCTCAGCAATTCTTTAAAGGATATTGAGCGTCTTGATGATCTGGTGGAAAACATGCTGCTGGCAACCAAGATTGAGAATAGATCTTATTCTTTCCCAAAGGAACAGTTTAGCCTTTCGGATCTTGTGGTGAAGATCACTGATCGTTTACAGATACATTCCTGCGGTTCTGCGCAGATGATTAAAACAAATATTCAACCGGATGTTAAGGTGGTTGGGGATCCTTTCGCATTATCATCTGTAGTGACCAACCTGATTGAAAATGCAATTAAGTACTCTGGTCCTTGTGCTGAGGTTTCGGTGAACCTCGGGATTGAAAATGGTAGTCCTTTTCTAAGGGTTGCCGATAAAGGGCCTGGTATTCCCGATAATGAGAAGATGTTGATCTTTGATAAATTTTACCGTGTGGGAGATGAAAGTGTGCGTAAAACCAAGGGTACCGGACTCGGTTTATTTATAGTTAAAGAAGTTTTGCAAAACCATGACGCTGACATTAGCGTTAAAGATAATGTACCTCAGGGTGCTATTTTTGAAGTAACATTTAGTTAAAGCATATGCCACAGAAATTAAGAATATTATTGGTTGAAGATGAAGACCATTTATTAGATGCAATAAAATTAAACCTTGAACTGGAAGGCTATAAGGTTCATGCGGTAAAAGATGGCAAAACTGCGCTAAAGGTATTCAAAGAAGAACGTTTTAACCTGATCATTCTGGATGTAATGCTTCCGGAAATGGACGGTTTCCAGGTATGTGAAACCATCAGATTGGAGAATTCGGAAGTGCCGATCTTATTCTTGACAGCAAAAAACACCAGTGAAGATCGTGTAATGGGTCTGAAAAAAGGTGCTGATGACTATTTGGTGAAGCCGTTTAATCTTGAAGAACTTATCTTAAGAGTTGGTATTCTTGTTAAACGTAGCATGAAATCTGACGATCTAAAAGAATTGAATTCTTACAAGATTGGCGACAAGACGATTTATTTTAACTCCTTCGAACTAAAGCAGGATGATGGGCATATTGTTCCGCTAACCAAAAAGGAGACCATGTTATTGAAGTTACTTATTGAGCGTAAGAACGAAGCGGTTTCAAGAGAACAAATCTTGGAAACGGTTTGGAACTATGATGTGTATCCAAGTACACGTACCATCGACAACTTCATTTTAACTTTCCGTAAGTATTTTGAGCCCGACCAAAAAAATCCGGTTTACTTTCATTCGATCCGCGGCGTAGGATATAAATTCACAGACAATCAGAATTAATGTATAATGCTAAAGGCAGGTATATCCTGATGGCACTATTTTTAGTTGCTTCAGCGATATGCCTGGTGTATAAACAAGAAGAACTTGCGGCAGTTGCAGCGATGTTCTTCGGTTTTGTATTGTGGAGCCACTTCAAACAGAGCTCCATTTTACTCGCAGCGAAGTACTATCATAATGGTGACTATGATCAAGCTGAGCGGGTGTTGGCTGAAGTGCCGAACCCTGACCGGCTAGCCAGAAAACGCCGGGGATATTACGAGTTTATGATGGGGAATATTGTCCTCAAAAAAGGCATGTTCGACGAAGCTGAGCGGCATTTGCAGATCGCGAGTCGCTTCCCGCTTGGCGGAAAGAACGACAAAGCCTTTGTAATGATCCACCTGGCAAATCTTGCACTCCGGAAGAAAGACAAAGAACGTATGATCGCTTATATAGAGCACGCGAAAACACTCGCGGTAACGCCAAAAGCGCAGGAGATCATTAGAAAATTAGATATAGAAGCAAACAAGTTATAAAACATACAGATTGATGAACACGTTATTTTTAGATGCAGCATTTTCAAAACCTACAGAGCGTCCGCCAGTATGGATGATGCGCCAGGCAGGTCGGTTTATGCCTGAATATTGGGAGATTAAGAACAAGTATTCTTTCCTTGAAATGTGCAAAACCCCGGAGCTTGCTGCCGATGTGACGATGTTACCTGTAGATTTGTTGGATATTGATGCCGCGATCTTATTTTCGGATATCCTGGTTACTGGCGAAGCAATGGGTGGTGATTTGAGTTTTACACAAGGAGTAGGACCTAAGTTTGCAAATCCTGTGCGTACCGCTCAAGATATTGACAATTTAAATGTGGATTGTTTAGACAATCTGCAATATGTTGCTGATGCCATTAAAGTTATTCAGCAAAGGCTGAACGGTCGTATTCCATTAATCGGTTTTGCGGGTGCGCCATTCACCGTGATGAGCTACCTGGTTGAAGGCGGTTCTTCAAAAGATTTTAAACTAACGAAACTGCTGATCCATAATCAGCCTGAACTTGCGCACCGTTTGTTAGCAAAAATTGCGAAAGTTACAGCAGATTACCTGAACCTGCAAATTGCAGCAGGCGTAAATGCGCTGCAAATTTTCGACAGCTGGGCGCTTGCCTTATCCTGGAATGACTACCAGGAGTTTTCTCACCGTTACATTCAGGAGATCATTGCCAATCTAAACAGAAAGGATATTCCTATTATCTCATTCTGCAAAGGTAGTTCTGTGTTTGCGCCAATCATGGCAGAGGCAAAGCCTGATATTGTATCCATTGACTGGAATGCAGATTTGCTGAACATCAAAAAAGCTTTGCCTGCAGGTATAGCTGTTCAGGGGAATCTTGATCCACATATTTTGTATGCTGATAAGCCAGTGATTAAGAAGCATATTTTGGCTTTGTTTGAACGTATGCGTGGCGAGCGTGGATTTATCTTCAATCTTGGTCATGGTATTATGCCTGATATTCCTTTCGACAACGTGAAGTTTGCAAT
>Ga0265780_10009875_pt1 | contig 11411 bp, 10 predicted proteins | sample P1T30metagenome_FD_192432 | JGI IMG/M metagenome (GOLD analysis project Ga0265780, IMG submission 192432) | Plant litter microbial communities from East Loma Ridge, Irvine, California - P1 T30 | ecosystem: Environmental > Terrestrial > Plant litter > Unclassified | place: USA: California... | reverse complement strand
GGTCTGAACGTTCCGTTTCACCTTTTTTTCACAAGTCGACGTGCATATCCCCTCAATCTCACCTATCACCTGAAATCTCGTTTGATGCTCGTCTGTTGCCGGTCACACTAGATTACATCTTGACCACCCCGGAATCAGAGATACTCGAGACCATGGAACAGACACCACTAAAACTCCTCTTCCGTATTGTCACATGCGTGATGCTTGGCGCTAGGGTCGAAGCTCGAGTAAGGACGTGGTGTGCACGGAGGGTGTGGCAGTAATAGTGAGGAAGGTTGGGAGACTTCGGAGAAGAGCTTGAGACCTTCGCGGTCTCTCCTAATTCTTCCATACGCTCTCAATTACTGATCTGACATCATAATACTTGACAGACATGTATGTCGGACTATATACCCCCGCTACTGCTACTCGCTTCGCTGCCCAAGAGACATTCTAAAAGATCATCGGCGAGCATGAGGTCGAATTAAGCGTCCTCATACTGAGGTAGATCGCGTATCCAAATGTCTAGTGATGATCAAGTGGCATATTGGACGCCTAGTAAGCAGTCAGCGCGCTGCCAGTAGGAAGTAGTGCTGATTGTTACGGGTTAGGGCTGATGTAAGCAGTAGAGAGTAGAGGGTGAATGAGTGGGTCCCGTAACTGTAGTGGTGATCGTTTAGGAGCCGTAGTACTGCTATATTACGTCCGAAATTGCCTGTAGAGCTGGCGGGCTCGTGAGGCGTTAGGCAGCTCTAAGGAGTTAGATTTTATTAGCGATTTGCTCTAAAGTTAGGATAGGCAGACGCGTCGTTGCGCTAGAAGCCCCTAAAGGGGTGGCTGGGCGCGTTGCCTACACGCACCCAAATCGTCACTATAACCTCTAGCCAACCAGAGGCTTCCTACGATAAGAACACGTGATCTTAGCAGTACTACAGGTCTACGATCATAGCCCTTACCCAGAGCGTTACTACTGTAAGTAATTCACCCTTAGAGCAACTGTAACGTAAGCTAATTAGGCTAATAGTAGCAGTATTACATCCTACTGGCAGCGCTGTAAGCAGTCACTATCTCCGACATGACCTCCAGTGCTGACAAAGCCGTCCGGACCACAAGAACAGCCTTGCGTACAATCTAATTCGCCGCATACTTCTTGCCCTGCAACAACGCAATTGCCATCCTACCAGACTACCGCCTCAACTCCCCAGCACAGCGGCGACGACATCCTCGCCGATATCGCAGGCTTAAAGGCCTGACGCAGACACTCTATCCCCCTAACCTTTTCCCGGAGTCTCTTCCGTTAAGCTAGATGTCGCACACGTCCTCGTTCACGGCGATAGCACAGGCAGCTGGTGCGCTCTGTAATCCATGCTCACTCAATCTGATGGCACATTCTCCACATATGTCTAACAATACACCGTAACAAGCGCTTTCCCTGATTCTCCAGACTGCGTACCCATGGGCCAATTCATCCCGCCCAAATCTACTCTTGACACCTTCTTCGTGCTCATTCCCCCAGTTGCGATAGTAAACAGTGCCACGGCCACTCGTGATATATCTTTCTCTGGAGCGCTTATCTATCCGCCGTTGACTCGCGAGGTCTTCCTTATGAAAGCCAAATAGTCCGAGTCTCGTGTCCTATCGGGACAGCTTCTCCATCCATGACGCCGTGCGTATATGCATCGCCTACAAGTTTGCGCCGATGGACGTCCTCGCCATCATTCTGCTCGATCTTCCACAAGACGAATGAGACCTGACCGCCGTACAGTACCCATACTTCGTCCCCGGGTCTTGTGTCCGGCGGCCCGGCGCCAATGTATCCTTTCTTCGTGATGAAGAACGCTTGGTTCGGCACCATACCGCACACGGACTCGTATAGCGAGCTGTGAGTCTTGTGGAGAAGGAGCGACGTCCACAGGTTTTCTAGATACTTTTCGTGCAGCGGTTTTGCACGCTCGATGGGGTATTCGGCCATGATGAGGTCGCCCAGTACGGTCTTGCTGAGCGCTGAGTTCCAGGATCTGCCGCATATGTACCCTGGTGGGTTTTCGTGTGATTGGCGCCAGACGTTCAGGAGCTCAGACCATTCCATCACTGTGTCATGGAGCCTGCGTGGAGCGAATGGCATGTTGTCGGGTACTTCGTAGACAGTGCTGCATGTTTCTATCTCGTCGACGAATGAGCCTGTGAGCGACAGTACCATTTCTCCGTCCAGGAGAGTAGCATGCAGCAATTCCGCACCACATGTAGAAAACTGTCGATAGCGATGCGAGTGATTCCACCACTTCAACTGCCGTTTGCCAAGGCGGTTGCTTGTTGCAAAGTCAATAGCCCATGTCCGCAGACCTATAGTCTTGTGTGACATCTCGCTGGATCCAATGAGCGGCCTGAGACCTTGCTCGAGCTGGATCAAATCGAACGTGACATTTGCGAAAAGCAGTGAAGCGGGTGCTTCGTAGTCATACAATCTAGCGCTCGGAAGAACATCGCTGGGCAGCAACCCCATCAGAGCATAGACCTTATCCCGAGGATCTGTAGCATCTCGGTGCCGCCATCGCATGAGCAGGTCAAGCGGTCCGTCATGGCTGCTGGAGGCATCATGAGGGATGATGGCTTCTTGTACAGTCCAGATACGGCTCCACCACGCATTCCCGTACATGGCGAAAGCTGCAAAGGTGCTGCGTGCAGCTTCTCCATCTGGAGTGTGTCTAAATAGGATTGGTAGGCCAAGATACTCGGTGGTCGCGATCGCTGCGACTTCCTTCAGAAAGCCGAATACCGCTGCAGCATCCTGGCTGTCGACAGCGTCTAGCTCCCCGAGCCAGAGGACGCATGTAGAACACCTTCTGTAGATGTCCCTCATCATGGCGACTTGGTTTGATCGCTCGAGGTTATCTGACTGGTTGATGCACAGCTGGTCGATCCAAATTGTGCGTATGTGCAGCGGATAGCGCACTCGCTCGAGAGCGGCGTAAAGGTTCTCAGTCACAGATACATCCCGACCAGAGATAAATATCTCTTTTTGCGGACTGCGTTCACCCCACACGTACGACAAGGCTTCGTACTGTTCATCGCCATCTAGACTGACGATGCGGACCTTGCATTCGATTTTATCGCCGGTTTTACCGGGTGACACATCGAGAACTCGGATTTCTCGGCGAGTAGGTCGATGGTTAGCAGTTGTGCACTCTTGCTGTATTACTTCAAGCTGAACTGAGGCTGAGGCTGAAGGTGAAGACTGAAGCCCCGCAGCATGTCGAAACATATCTTTTGACATATTGGAAATTTGCGGGAGACCCCTGCGTTCATTGAATCTCGACCCCTTTTCGATCGTTTGGAGAACGGTGTGAATAGAGTGCGAAACGGGCACCTAGGTCGCGGTCAAGGTCCTTTCAATCTGACCTGCGTCCACTGCGGCGCCCATTGGCTGTTGGTCCGATCGCTTCCGCGTAAGAGTAGCCGTCAACACGAGAAATAAGTATGGCGGTGTCGGGTTCAGCCCGATGCAAGGAAAGAAACACCCGCGACCTATCAAGAATAATGATGTATCAGTTTTTTCTACACAATGCCGCTACCCAAGAACACCTTGCTAATCAAAGCAAGCCAGGTCCAAACACTAGACGTACATACACACACAAATACCCCCACATCGCAAGACACTCATTCCGAATCCTCTTCCTCCGATGGCTCAGGGTGATAATCCAATCTACCGCCCACAGTGTCTATGATGAACTCACGGAAGTCGATTTGAAGCCTACACGGGTGTCAGCAATGGGGTCGCGAGAGCTCAAAGCGGTGAAGGTCTCAAGACCTCGCTTCTTCGAGCTCAAGCTCCAATTGCCGAATGCGCTCGTCCTTCTCGCGATCAGAGGGCTCGTGCGAACCGAACTTGCCCTTCAGGTGAGAGACTTCGCGAACAAGGAGTGCGATCTGGTCCGACTGGTCGGACATGACGCGGTTCTGGTGCTCCAGCTGAGATTTGATGTCGGAGAGGGCGTCGCGAAGCGCCGATGCAGGACCGCCGGAGCTTGCGGCGGGAGCGGATGTCGATGCTGAAGGTGCGTGCCCTGAAGACTTCAAAGTCGCGCCGGGCTCGGATGGGGCCATCGTAGGTGCAGGGGTCGGCTTTGCGGGAGTCGGCTCAGGGTCCTTGGTAATCGCTGGTCCCCTAGTCTTCTCTTCTTGGTGAGAGGCGGTAGCTGTGTGGCGCGAAACAGGCTTGGTGACCTCCTCAAAGCTTGACTCGCTTGCCTTGTCAGACACATCGTCGTCAGCAAACTTGGAAGCGCCTGCAGCAAGCGATTGCTTGTTGTCATTCATCGATGGTGGCGGTCCGCGTGAAGCGACTGGTGCGGGTGCCGATGACTGGGCTGGCTTCTCAATCGTGGCAGCCGGAGTGGGTTTAGGTGCCGCGGCTGCAGGTTGCGAAGGCTTAGGGATGGACTCCGCTGGTACTTCCTTCGGCGCTTCACCATCGTACACGCTCTCGAGCGAGATCTTTGGCGGAACTGCAGTCTTTCCACCGAACCACTCGTCCGCCGTCGTGCCAGGCCTGAGACCTGTGGTCGGGGGGTAGATGTCGCTCTGGAACATCTCTGATCGGCGGGGCACAATGAAGGACACGGGCTCGATGTAGGTGTCGTTAACTGTCTTGAATGCGCGGAGCACTTCATTGTCATGTAGGTTGATACCGCGCTTGGGCATGAAGGCGACTCCACGCTGGGGGTTAGGCGAAGTGTACTGGGTAAGGTACTCGAACTTGTCGTTCTCGTATTCGTAGTATCGGATATTGCCGTCGCTAAACAAGTCAGTATTCTTTCTCCACAATAGATCTGAATCACCTACCCCTTGCCTGCGAGGTACAGACACTGTGTGCCGTCGTCCCAGAATGGCATGCACACACCAGAGATGGAGTCGAGGATCTCAAAGCCACCAATGGGCTCGCTGGGGTTGCGGGGATCCCACAGACCCAGCTGGCGATCGCTCATGCGGGAGAATCCCGTGGTCGCGATGCGGTCATGCTCGCCCATCCAGACAGCGCGGCTGTTCTTGGCTCCAGGATGCCCGGGCACTTCCTGCGCAGGCTTCTCCTGGCGCACATCCCAAACGCGCAGCTTCTTGTCTCGGGAAGTTGTAACTAGGTATACTCCGTCGGCGCTCCACGACATGGACTGGACGATGTCCTTGTGGGTAAGGGTGAGCCTCGCTTTGCCGGCTTCGACATCCCACATCTTCACGGTGCAATCGCCAGACGAGGAGGCGAGGACATTCTCGGCTGCGGGGTTGAAGAGGACGTGTCCGACTTTCCTGTTACCGTGTCAGGAGGTGTTCAGGAGGGATTGGAGCCCAACGGTACAAACCTCATATGACCGCTAAGCTTCACCTGCGGCGAAACATCTGCGGGCTCTTCGGCGTCTGTGTGAAGCGTGAAGTTTTCCGGCACCTTCCAGATGAAGACCTATCCCTCGTCAGTGCGTGCGTCGGAATTTAGGCTTCAGTGACGTACTTTGCCATCGTCAGAGGCGGACGCGATCAACGAGTCGTTGAAGGGACTCCTGTAAGCTAATCAGCGCTGTCCTCGGTCTCCTCTATCGAAAATGCGCACGTACCAGTCGGTATCGAGGACCGCAGCGGTGTGCCCGCGAAAGAGGGGGATCTGGTCAGGCGCGCGGCCCTTTTCGTTGATGGGGATGACAGCGAAAGCGCCGCCTCCGCTGGCTTCCCAGTTGACTGCGATATATTCGGGGTTGGCCTAAGGGGTGTGAGTGCGTCATTCTTGAGGTCGCGTGCACGTTGGGCTGACCTTGATCAGATTCGTGTCCCAGGCGTTCTTGGAGATGCGCAGGTTGTCATAGCACTGCTCCTATGGGGTCGTTAGTATCGCTATATAACATATCTATCAGCGCGACCATACCTTCTTTGCGCCTTGCCCAAAAACATGGCCTACATGGAGTTGTCAGGATAGTAAGCTTAGCTGAGGCGCGCGTCATAACTCACGATACTTGGAAGCTCTCACGAAACGGCCAGCCATGGCGAAAGTCTCAAATCAATGATCTGGAGAGGGAGAAACAGGAGTATGTGTAGTACTCCTCGATGTGCAAGGAGGCGTAGGGGGAGATGGCGGCTGTGTAATGGTTTCGAGTTGCAAGAGTGTTTCAATGGAAGCTGCGACCGCACCGCGCTAGTCGGTGGGTGGGGCGGGACCGGGGTCCTTGTCCTCGCTATTTCGAGTGTCCATAACAACCACTTCCTTGCATCACTCCACACTTCACTTCACAGACACAACGTCACAGTCGCACGAAAACATCGCAGTACGATAATGACAGCAATAAGCAACAAACGCCACTCATCGGATCAATTGCTCACGTGCCCACGTATCATCAGACTCACATTACAAGAGATTTTGAATTATTCTAGCACACGGCATGCGCAGAGAAACATATATTGTGGATTGATCTCAGGCCCGACGAGCTTGCTCCGCAGAGACATACCTCCAAATGTCTCTACACCACGGCGCAATGCGGAGTAACAGTCTCCATATCATGCAGCACAGCTCGACCCGCCCGCGCCTCATCCATGCCCAACTCCTCACACTGACCACGGATCCACACAGCCCAATCATCCTCGCCCGCTTCAACAACAACGTTCTTGTCAGGATAAACAACCCATTGAACGCCATTCAACGCCTTGTCAACGCCCATATTGAATGACCGCGTCTGCTCGCCGCTCCACTCATCAAACACATCACCCAGCGTCTGGCGAATGTGGTTCTTGAACGCAGCCTCGGCCATATAGGTATATCGCCCGATGTACTTACGCCACCGTGTTTTCCCCTTGCGATCGTCGTTGGGAAACTTCAAGGAGCATCCGTCGGTCAGGCGCAGGTGCTTGATGTATGCGTCGAGCGCGGGCACAATGTCGCGCACTTGTGAAAGAGCTTTGGGAAGTGGGGTTTTGTAATCGACGGCTTTGTCTAGGTGGTTAGTGAGTAGGGGCGAGATGTGGTAGAGCATTACGCCAATTGCGTAGCCGACCTTCAACGGTTCGTCGACCTTGGTGCGTAGTAGCGCTATGGTGGTCGGTATTTCGAAGTCACGGCCGTTCTCTTTCGGGACAGAGTATGTGTATACTTCGGCTTTGACACGCTTGACACCTTCAGGAGGTGAGTCGTGGGTATCAGACTGATCTGTATCTAGAGAGCGTTTGCCGTTCATGTTTGCAGGTCGATCAGGCAGTTGTATCAACGTGGGCGACTCTGGTGAGTGGAGGAGCTTATGTTCTGGTTGAGTTTGTTCCATTGTGAACTTCACACTGGGTTTCACGCACAGTACTGGCTGACTTTCACAGTAAAGCGGATCTTTGTTCGTTTATGTCGTCGCTTTGTCTCATTGACATTGTCATGCTTCGTTTCGGAAATCAAGACTAAACCATCAGGGCCACCTATCTGCAACATCGTCTCACTGGGGGCGGTCTTGCGGACTCTGGCTGCATCTCCTATTTGCGGCTGTCGACGTTCCCGAGATTGCCCAAGAACACAACAAGCACGGCTGCATATGCGGCTGAAGCGGCGAATAATTCGTGTCTTTTCGCTTTAGTCACTAAGCCCATCGTCACCGAAAATAGCAGAACAAAAACCACCAAGATGCCCATCGCATCAATGGTAGCGGTCGACCTTCCGGCGGACGTGACCTTGTACAATGATATGATCGGTATTATCAGCAATATCAGAACAATCAGGGTCATGACCATGTTTGCCGTTTTTGCAATGATGGATGGCGAATAATTGAATACACCCAAATCTCGATCTTCTTCGTGTCGCGATATGGTATTATCCGCGAAGAGCCACTAATGAGTCAGCAGAGCGTGCGAGCCGTGTGTCGGGGGTCATGTACGCTTGCAATCCCTTTGGGTAAACGTTTGGCGCGTTTCTCAGTCCACTCGTCGAAATGGCTCCACTCGGTGTTCGGTCGCAATGTCACCAGATCGTCTTTCCTCTTAACGAATTCTTCCTCAGCCTGGTCACCAGTTCAAAGATTGGAGATGCTTAGAGACAGCACTGGCGAGGTGCAGCCATCTTAGAACGATGAGATGCCTCAAGTTGGGCGTTTTTCGAGCAAGGCTTACTTTCCGGTGAGAGCTCAGCCCCGACAGGCGTATCCGCTGTCCTTACCCACCAGCGACACTGACAACACTTAATGCAGGACTTATGCATACTCAAGTCTTATTTTACATCCGTAGGGCGCTGTCAGACATCGCGAAGCAAGGATTCTGAAAACCAAGCTCCTGCCACAAAAGTATCTCCATCCTCAGTTCCGCCCAATTGGTAAACCCAATATCCTTTCCACGTGAGACTCAAATCCCTAACAACGAAGCGCTTGAAGACTCTATGTGGCGCGCCATCAATGTCACTATCCACCATCATCTGCACCTCATCCCCTACGCAAAACGCCGCTTCTCTCTAGAAATTTCGTCAAATCAGCGGTGGAAACAAGAGGTGTTGAGATGACAACGTACAGTCCTCGGGTTTTCAATGAGGGCAACGCTTGATTTAGACTCTTCCATGTTCGCTCGTTTGCTGACGATGCAGCGCTTTGTCGTCTTTGCAGAAAGTCTGTAAGAATGCGTGAAGCTCGTAGCATCTGTCGAAGGGAACACGGGCGATGCTCCTGCCTTTTTCATGTAGCCCCAAATATCCGCGGACTCGCCGTCTGCGTACACCGGTCAGTCGCATGGATGTGCAGGCCGGGTGGAATGACTGCGACAACGCACAGGGGCAGGGCCGGTAGACCTGCAGACCTGCAGACCTGCAGACCTGCAGACCCTCGCTTCGGAGAAAATCAGGAACTCCATTTCCCGAGATCATCAGCAAGCCTGCAGTAACATAGCCTCCACATGATAAGCGTGCGACGTCTAAGCTCTGTTGCCTAAACTCTCGGTTCAGGACATACCATCAAGCGGCCTCGTACCTGTGTTGAAATGGCATAAGAAGCGAATTCCTGCAAGCTGGCAGGGCTCCAGCGAGCTCTTTTCTAAAGCTTGAAATTAAGACAACTGATGGAAGCATCTTGATGCTTCCATCTCATCGCCTCATCAATGGCCGTCCAGCTCAACGAGCGCAGAAACGAAAGTTCAGCGGCAGCACAATGCGACCAGACAAGATGCTACTTCAAACACCATTGGGCTATGATCAAGTGGCTGTATTGATAATACGATGGCATGAGGATATTGACGAATTCGCTGACGGCCACACCCAAGAAGTACGTCCGGGCACGACATTATGGCGGTGGACAGAACTCTTGTGCCACATCGGGGACGACTGTGTAATCTTTCCAAAGAAATGAAGCTCACTCAACATAGATAAGCCGACTACATGCGCTATTGACGGGCAGTTTCAAGTACAATTGTTCCGAAGCTAGACTGAGTACCCAAGAGAATCCTCAGATCGCCCTAAACCGTGCCATCCGCGAACATGTTGACGAATGGGATGATGCAAAGACACTTCTCATGTTCTACTATACTGGGCATGGTATGGTCAAAGAGTCAGACAGGCGCTTGCAATTCTACGCCGGACCTGGACGTCGCGTTAAAAGTCACTGCGAGCCGAAAGCATACTGGGATGAAGCTGAGATGCCACTCCTTAATTCGAGAACGATGTCGGACACCCTTGTGTTTCTTGACTGCTGTTTCGCCGGCAATGCGCAGAAAGGACATGTCAACAAGCCCAGAATTTATGAGCTCCTCGCAGCTGCGCCACCTGAAGAGTCAACACCAGCACCAGGCCCACGGTCATTCACGAACAGCCTAATCAATTGCGTTGCAGAACTCCTCGGAGGAGGTGCAGAATGGGGCTTTAGCACAAACAAACTACTGGCTCGTTTGGGTCGCCATAGGTCTGCTTTACAAACACCAGTCTTGTACAATCAATTGCACAAATACGAACAGTGTACAGAGAGGCACGTCAGACTGGCTCCGCTAGAAACGTGATTGTCGAAGAGGAAGAAAGGTGATCTGGGATTTTCACCAAGTCTCTGGGTTATCAGTGCATTGCTTCACCGATCAACACCACAAAACCAGCACAGCTTCAGTTGAACAGGTGCATAATGGAACACATCTGCGAATATGATGGGGCGAGGAACCTGCTCCTGGTTTACTACCTTGGACATGCCATGACGCTTGGGTTTGGACAGCCAGAGCGCTTGTTTCTTTCGGCGTGAGACGTCCGTCCTGCTAGCGTCGAGACCCCCGTCTTCCATTGCCTCGGCATATACCAGATCCTTAACCATGGCACCAGCGATGCGGAGAAGGATAGCTCCCCGCGTCACTTTCCCCTACTTGACCCGACTTTCCTGGCCCCCTTGAACGACGGGTACCGTACATCATGTCTGCAACCGACGACCTTAAACACGCCGCTGGCGACGTCAACCACGCTGCCGGAAAGGTCGCGCACGACGCCGAGGCCGCCGGCTATGAGCTGAAAGAAAAAGCCGAGGGCGCTGCCGAAGACGCGAAGGACAAGGCGGTCGAGGTGAAGGAGGATGTGAAGGAGAATGCGCAATGGGCGGCTGAGAAGACGGAAGAGAATGCGAAAGCTGCCGTGGAGAATGCGCAGCAGAAAGCAAAGGCTGCAGCCGACAAGATAGCCGATGCAGCGGCGCGAGCGGATCGTCGCGATTTAGAGCCCAGGAACATTCTTGACGGGTTGAAGAATGTAGACAGGACGATTCTGCGATTGAACAAGTATGTCCTCTCCCCATCTGATCTGCATGATTGCGCGACTAACATGGTCATCGCAGACTCCTCGCATCCCCAGGCGGTCTCTCGGCCTTCCTCTCCACCTTCAACTACTCCCTCTACATCCTCGCCTACCTGCAGTCCAAATCCCTCACCCTCTCCGCCCTCGCCACCCGCGTCCTCGCCCTCGTCCGCCCCGCCTGCGACGACACCAAGATCCCCGCGACCACGCTGATCAACAACGCGGGTATCCCCCCCGTCGCCGCCCTCGCCGTCCTCATCTCCAAAGGCCGCACAACCCTGCGCCTCTTCGGCCTCTTCCCGCTCTACGCCTGGCTGCGCACCCTGCTCGCCGGCCCCAAGCCCGGCGCAGACGTGGTCCTGCACCGCATCGCGCTCCTCCAAGCGACCAGCTACGCGACCTACCAGGCGCTGGAAAACATGTCCCTGCTCGCCGACTCGGGCGTGATTTCGCCGTCCTTGATCGCGCGCATCAACGGCGCGGACCCCAAGACCGCGCGCCTGTATCTGTGGGCGTATCGCGCGTGGCTGGGCGGCGTGGGCTGCGACTTCCTGCGCCTGGGCCGCGAGTGGCAGCTGGAGGCCAGGCGGCGCGCGACGAGGCGGCAGATGGTGGCGGATGGGCGCGCGATTGCCGAGTATCAGGAGGAAGAAGACCAGAAGTTTGATGGCAGGTGGTGGAC
>Ga0265780_10009874_pt1 | contig 11411 bp, 11 predicted proteins | sample P1T30metagenome_FD_192432 | JGI IMG/M metagenome (GOLD analysis project Ga0265780, IMG submission 192432) | Plant litter microbial communities from East Loma Ridge, Irvine, California - P1 T30 | ecosystem: Environmental > Terrestrial > Plant litter > Unclassified | place: USA: California... | reverse complement strand
CCCAGTTTTCCCCTCACTTCCTGGTTTCTTGTAAACCACTCCGTTTCGGGATTGCAAAGGTGCAAATCTTTTTCACTTTACACAAGTTTTGTTTTAAATTTTTTTAAGTTTTTAACAAGGGCCTTGAGATCAGCGACTTATAGTTTCAGCCGTTCTGCCGGTAGCCTGTAATACGTCCCGGAGCGCACTGATCTTTCTAAAAAAGGCTTTTGTTTACCCTTCATTAACCCTTTGTTTACCCTTTCTTTACCTAAGGGGTAATAAATAGGTAAACAAGGGGTAAACAAAATACGACCCAGAGGTAAAGATTAGCTTTCTTAATAAACCGTATCCTATACCTGAACTAACTTTATACAAGAAGTCTGATAACTAAAATCCGTTTACTATTGAAATATTAATACTGAGATTAATTTACAAGGGTAAATCATTCTATAATCATACCGCTCATATTTACCCCCGATACCTGTTCGGGTGCAGAATATATATTACACCTTATATATACTACATGGTTAAACAGATATATATATATAAGGTATACCCAAGAGGCGCGACAGGTTGCTTCACAAAGAACCTGTTTATGTTAAAGAGTGTTAAAGAGCCGGGACCATGCCAGGAAATGCAGTATTTTCATCCCTGAATTATTGATTGACTATTATATCTAATTACTTATCTTTGCAGAATGTTTAAAAACAAGCATTTATTTATTTGGTGCTTCATCTTGTCGTTGGCGGTACTTGCTGGCTGTAAAAGCAAATTCGAAAAATTACAGCAAAGCAATGATATTGCCAAAAAGTATCAGGAAGCTATACGCTTATATAATAAAAAGAGCTACAGCAAGGCGCTCACTCTTTTCGATGACCTGATGCAGCGTTACAGGGGGCGTGCCGAAGCAGAGGATCTGGCTCATTATACCGCATTAACTAATTACGCGCTGAAGGATTACACCACTGCGAGGTACCAGTTCAAGGTATTTGCAGATTCTTATCCCAACAGTCCAAAAGCAGAAGAAGCAAGATATATGGCTGCATACTGCTATTATCTTGAATCTCCGAACTTCAGCCTGGATCAGCAGAACACTATAAGCGCAATAGAAGCATTACAGCTGTTTATAAACCTCTATCCTAAAAGTGCCCGTGCACAGGAAGCAGCAAACCTCATACAAAACCTCAGAGACAAACTCGAAAGGAAATCATTCGCCAATGCGAGACTTTATCTTGATATTGGCGATTATAAATCGGCCGTAATCGCTTTTGCCAATTCACTGCACGACTATCCCGATACTAAATATGCTGAAGAGATGGAATATTTAAGCGTGAAGGCGCAATATCTTTACGCATTGAATAGTTTAGAAACCAAACAGGAAGAACGGTTCGGAGATGTAATAAATCTTGCAAACGACTTTGCCGAGGATTATCCTCAAAGCAAATACCTGAAAGAAGTATCCGACCATAAAAAGCAATCTGAGCAAAAGATTGTTGAAGTTAAAAAACTACTGGCAGTACAGGCACAGCCGGAAGAGAAGAGTAAATCAAATAGTGAGGACGAAAATAAATCAAGTGAAAATGAATAACCCTAAAAATACAATTCCATCCAGTACGGTAACCCGCGACGTTCGCCAACTGGATAAAACGACAGACAACCTGTACGAATCACTGGTAGTTATTGCAAAACGGGCAAATCAGATCTCAAACAATCTGAAAGAAGAGCTGAACGGCAAGTTATCAGAATTCGCTTCATCCAACGACAATCTGGAAGAAGTATTTGAGAATCGTGAGCAGATTGAGATATCAAAACATTACGAGCGTATGCCAAAGCCAACGCTTATTGCTGTCGACGAGTTCTTAAATGGTAAAGTATACCACAGGAACCCTGCTAAAGAGCAAGCTTAATTAATAGTATCCCTGTTTCTGCCAGTCAGAAAAAAGGGATATTGCAAAATCATCTCTTTTGTTTTTACAAAGTAAAGCGAAAATTTTGCCTAAGTTTGAGCCTGCTAAAGGCTCAATTGTACTGCATAAAGCCGAAAGCAAAACATAATATTCTTAACAGGAATTAAGTTTACAGACTTTTCGTTATATGCTTAAAGGGAAAAATATATTACTCGGCGTTTGTGGCAGTATAGCCAGTTACAAATCTGCTACTTTAACTCGTTTACTGGTAAAAGCTGGTGCAAACGTCAAAGTAATAATGACAAGTGATGCTACACATTTCATCACTCCTTTAACATTATCTACGCTTTCCAAAAATCCTGTACTTTCCAGGTACTACAAATCTGATACTGGCGAATGGAACAACCACGTGGAACTTGCTCTCTGGGCTGATATTCTGCTGATCGCTCCTCTTAGCGCCAATACACTGGCAAAATTTGCATCAGGTCTCTGTGATAATCTTCTGACGGCTGTCTATCTTTCCGCAAAATGCCCCGTTTATATTGCTCCGGCAATGGATCTCGACATGTGGAAACATCCGGCCACCCGCAGCAACCTCCAAAAACTACTGAGTTATGGCAATATGCTTATCAAACCCGGGCATGGGGAGCTGGCAAGCGGGCTCGTAGGAGAAGGCCGAATGGCCGAACCTGAAGAAATTGCTGCATATCTGGACCAGGAAACCGAAACAGAGCAGCCCCTTCGCGGAAAAAAAGCTACTGTATCTGCAGGCCCTACATACGAAGCCATAGATCCTGTGCGTTTTATCGGTAATCACTCTTCAGGTAAAATGGGATTCGCCATAGCTGAACAGCTTGCCAGGCTCGGCGCCGAAGTAACACTGGTGAGCGGACCGAGTCATCTTCAACTTCAGAATGCCCATATCCGTCGTATCAATGTGATCTCGGCCGAAGAAATGGAAAAAGCTGTAAACTCATTGTTTCCTGAGCAGGATATAACGGTTATGTCTGCCGCCGTTGCAGACTATCGTCCGAAAAATATCGAGAGTTATAAAATCAAAAAGGACACTCAGGAGTTTAATATTGAGCTGGTAAAAACGGCAGATATCCTGCAGGGACTTGGCAAGATCAAACAACAACACCAGGTGCTCGTAGGCTTTGCCCTTGAAACCAATAATGAAGAAGAGAATGCCCTGAAAAAACTGGCAAAGAAAAATCTCGACTTTATAGTCTTGAACTCCCTGCAGGACGAAGGTGCAGGATTCAAAAAAGACACTAATAAGATTACAATAATAGATAAAGAATATCAGCAAACAAGCTACCCTTTAAAAACCAAAGAAGAAGTGGCAAAAGACGTATGCGATAAGATTATTGAATCATTGAAAAATATAAAAGCGTAATAATTCATCTTACATGAAACGAATTGTAGTATTAATTTTGCTCGCTGGCTGCTTTCTATCTTCTGTAAAAGCGCAGGATCTTAATGCAAGGGTACAGCTGTTATCGCCGCAGGTCCAGAATACAAACAAACGAGTACTTGATGTTCTCGAAGTCGCTATAAGAGACTTCTTAAACAACAGGAAATGGTCTTCAGATAATTTTCTTTCTCAGGAACGCATAGACTGCAGCCTGATAATTAATATCCTGGAATGGGACGGATCCTCAAATTTCAAGGCTGAAGCGCAGATTCAATCGAGCAGGCCGGTGTATGGTACAAGTTACAATACTACCGTTCTTAATTTAAGCGATAAAGATTTCAGTTTCACCTATACTGAGGGGCAGCCGATGGATTTTTCAGACCAGAACTATATCAGCAACTTAACTTCCCTCCTGGCCTATTATGCATATATCATAGTAGGGATGGATTACGATAGTTTTTCAAAACTTTCGGGAACGCCATATTATAATAAGGCGCAGACTATCCTTAACAATGCACAAAATGCTCCTTTCACGGGCTGGAAGGCTTTCGAGAATATGAAAAACAGGTTCTGGCTTGTAGAAAATCTTACCAATAAAGCATATAACCCGGTCAGAGAAACGGTATTTGATTATCACCGGAACGGTTTGGACATTATGTACGATAATCAGACGAAGGGAAGAAAAGAGATAGTCGGGTTGTTACCTCAACTGCAGAAGATAGACCGGCAGAAACAAGGATCAATGATCAACCAGGTCTTCTTTACAGCGAAAGCTGATGAGCTTGTGAATATTATCAGCCAGCTTTCGCCGCAGGAAAGAATGAAATCTTATAATATTCTCACATCGCTTGACCCTGCCAATATCAGCAAATATGATCTTCTGAAGGGTAACTAATACCTGGCTCTTCAGGCCATTACTGTCGTTAAATCCAATGATCTATTTCTTACACTTTCAGCAGGAAAATTAAAATGCTCGACCGGTTAATCATTCGTAATTACGCACTAATAGAAGATCTTGATATCAGCTTTTCCTCCGGACTGAATATACTTACCGGAGAAACAGGGGCAGGAAAATCGATCATCCTCGGTGCATTATCGCTCATTCTCGGACAGCGCAACGAAAGTAAATACTTCTATAACCAGCAAAAGAAGTGTGTTATTGAAGGGCATTTTAATATCGGGGGATACCGGCTACAGGCTAGTTTCGAGGAAAAAGATCTTGACTATGAAGAACAGACAGTACTCAGGCGGGAGATATCGGCCGATGGAAAGTCACGTGCTTTCATAAATGATACACCCGTTAACCTGGGTACATTAAAAGATCTGGGCGAGTTGTTGATCGACATTCATTCTCAGCACGCTACTCTCGAAATAAATGATGAAACGTTTCAATTACTGGTTGTAGATACCCTTGCAGCCAACGAAATACTGCTCAATAAATACCGGGAAAATTTCAGAGAATACAGAAAGGTTATTTTACGTTTAAGGGAGCTCGAAGAGAGCAGCTCAAAGTTCAGAACTGAGATTGATTACATACAGTTTCAGTTCGATGAACTTAACCAGGCATCATTAATGGCCGACGAACAGGAAGACCTTGAGCAGGAACTTAATGCTTTAACACATGCTGAAGAGATAAAGAAAAACCTGCTTGCTGCATCCTATTTGCTGAGTGACGACGAGAGAGCAATTACAAGCCAGCTTAAAGATGTTATGTCTCAGCTACAGCAAACTGAAAGATATTTGCCCGAGCTGCACTCTTTGTCTGAACGTACCCAGAGTACATTGATAGAATTGAAAGATATAGCATCAGAGATCGAGGGGCTTGAACAGAATACTATAGTAGATGAAGTACGCTCGGCTGCAGTAGCTGAACGTTTAGACCTGATCTACCGGCTGCAGAAAAAACACAGGGTAAATACCACAGGCGAATTAATTCTTATCAAAGATGAACTGTCGTCCAGGCTGAGTTCCATCAATTCTTCGGAACAGGAGATTGAGGAACTGCGCGCCGAAAGCCACAGACTGAAGGCCGAATTAATTGTTCTTTCTGATACTCTGTCTGCCAGCAGGAACGAGGTGATCCCTTCAATCGAAAAGAAGGTTAAAGAGATTCTTTCTGAAGCGGGTATGGAAAGTGCGTTGCTCCGGATCGAATGTTCGCTTCTGGATGAAGAGCAGTTAAGTATTGACGGCAGGAACAAAATATTGTTCCTCTTCTCTGCGAATAAGGGTCAGTTGCCCGCTCCAATGAATAAGGTTGCATCCGGAGGAGAACTTTCCCGCTTAATGCTTGCCATAAAATCACTTATCTCGAGACACATTTCTCTGCCGACTATAATCTTCGATGAAATTGATACCGGGATTTCAGGAGAAGTAGCTTTAAAAGTTGGCAGGATAATGGAAAGCCTTTCAGAGAGCATGCAGGTGATAGCCATTACCCACTTGCCCCAGATCGCCAGCAAAGGGAATGCTCACTATAAAGTATTTAAAGATGAGAAACAGGACATTACGCATAGTAATATCAAAAAACTCGGAAATGATGAGCGGATTACAGAAATAGCAAAGATGTTAAGCGGTGAGAACCCGGGAGAATTTGCGCTGCAGCATGCAAGAGAACTGCTGAGTCAATAATATAGAAATCAACAGATAATTATTTATATGGCATATAACTTACTAAAAGGTAAAAAAGGAATCATTTTCGGTGCACTTGACGAAAAGTCGATTGCCTGGAAAACAGCCTTGCGCTGCGTGGAAGAAGGTGCTGAAATCGTCCTTACCAATGCTCCGGTTGCTATGAGAATGGGCGAGATCAATAAACTCGCAGAGATATGCAATGCACCGGTTATCCCGGCAGATGTAACCAGCCTGGAAGATGTCGATAATTTAATTGTTAAGACACTCGACCATTTTGGAAGCGGCATCGACTTTATATTACATTCTGTAGGAATGAGCATGAATGTTCGTAAGAGCATACATTACACTGAAAATAATTACGACTTCACTCATAAAGGACTCGATATTTCTGCGATAAGCCTGCACAGGGTATTACAGACTGCAATGAAACATGATGCTATCAACGAATGGGGCTCGGTGGTAGCCCTGACCTATATAGCAGCGCAGAGGGTTTTTCCGGATTACAATGACATGGCCGACGCCAAAGCTATGCTGGAAAGTATAGCCAGGAATTTTGGATATTTCTATGGTCAGAGAAAGAAGGTGAGGGTAAATACTATCTCGCAGTCTCCGACACTTACAACCGCAGGATCAGGAGTAAAGGGAATGGGTGATTTCTTGAGTTATGCTGAAAAACTTGCTCCTTTGGGTAATGCATCAGCAGATCAATGCGCCGATTATACGGTTTCACTTTTTTCTGATCTTACCAGGATGGTGACCATGCAAAACCTGTTTCACGATGGGGGCTTTTCGTTTACCGGAGCATCTCATGCATTACTTGAACAGAAATAAGCTATTATATAAAAAGAGAGGAGCTCAGAGCTCCTCTCTTTTTATATAGGTCCTGATTAAATTAATATTCAGAATCGATCAGCACTATTTTTACGGTTATAACGTTTGCAGGAGGGCTTATTCGCCCCTGCCCATCAGAGCTCTGCAGCTCCAGAACAACCTGACCCGGACGGGTGATATAATTATAAGCGATACCTCCATACACCTGAGGAAGAGCCTCATATGTTCTGTCACCAAGTGACAGATAGGCAAGCACTCCTCCTCTTTCATTAAAATAATCGTCTATCTCCGGCATATCAATAGGGGCCGTGTAATTTATCCCTCCATCAACCGATCTCCACTCACCTGGCTGGATGTTTACCACCACCGTACGGTTCGGGACAACGTATTCATTTGTTTCACAGGCTGAGATCAGCAATAACAAAGGCAGTATAAATAAACCTATTTTCTTCATAAAATTCTTTTTAAGTAAGACGATGAATCAGGCGGGAAGGTCTCAGCGGTTTTCGAACTGAAAGCAGTCTTGCACTGTAATTATATAGTTATGATCTCAAAATCTCCATTTGGTTTATTTACGTAACCTGAAATTGCTGATATTTAAAGGGAAGGTGTAAATAAGAAAAAATATATGGGTAATACCAACTTCCAATACCTCTGCATTTTTTCCAGAGGGGATCAGGCTGATTGAAACAAAAAGTACCACACAGGCAATTACCTGGTAAAGCCTTGGAAGGGGAATTCCGAAATAATCTGCAAAATTACGCCACTTTTCATTTTTCACGTACAATAACGGAAAAACAATAAGATAAAGGGCTACACAGACCGTCAGTAACTGCGAGAATATAATCTTGTTCACTTTCTTCCCGCCGACAACGAGATTATGCAGATTGGTTTCACCCTGCGAGTTCTGCTTTTGAAAGAATTCTGAACTTTGAACGTGAAAGATCCTTTGTCCCCAGCTGATTTCCTCTCCGGCTACAAATATACTGAACACGATGGAAAGGCATATCACAATACTAAACCAGCGGCTCCTTTGAGCAGCAAGGTTTCTAAGATACCATATACCCATAACCACAATTCCGACGAGCGGCAGCAGGGTCAGATTTTCTACGAATCCGTCTTCTACTACATATACTTCTTCAAACCACCTTACATCCGTCCGCCCGGCGATGACGCCTATCAGCACTATTATCGCAGTAAAACCTAGAACTAAATATTCGATCAGATTAATCTTTTGTTTTTTCATGACTTAATTATATCAGGTCCTTATACCTGAATTCGAAAAAGGCTACAGACCAGGAGATATTTCCATGATCTTTTTTATGGGTAAAACTATGAAAAAAAAGAGAATTACTTTCCAAGCCCAAAATCCGGATACAAATTATAATGACAGCTGATGATAAAATCATATTTTTGCAGGCAAAAGAGTAATGTACGAATTTACTATAGTTGTCCCCGTATATAATGAGGAAGACAATCTGGAACGGGTAGAGAAAGAGCTTTCTGCTTATTTAAAAGTCGCTGTAAAAAAAACAAGGATTCTCCTTGTCAACGATGGATCGAGCGATAATAGTCAACAACTTATTGAAAGCATCTGCGCAAGAAATGCAGATTTCAACTTCATATCTTTTGGTGCAAACCGTGGATTAAGTGCTGCCATAAAAGCAGGATTCGACCACGCTTCCACAGAACTGGTAGGATATATGGACTCTGACCTTCAAACAAGTCCTGAAGATTTCAATATTTTACTTCAGTATTTTCCGGCTTATGATCTCGCCACCGGAGTGAGGTCTAACCGCAAAGATTCCTTTGTGAAAAATATGTCGTCTACCATCGCTAACAAGATCAGACGCTTTTTTACGAACGACGGAATGGACGATACCGGATGCCCGCTTAAAGTAATTAAAACAAGTTACGCAAAAAGAATTCCTATGTTTAAAGGCCTGCACCGTTTCCTGCCGGCTATGATACTGTTACAGGAAGGAAAGATCATCCAGGTGCCGGTAAGGCATTTTCCAAGGATAGCCGGAACGGCTAAATTCGGTTTGTGGAACAGGCTGCTAGGCCCTCTTATGGATTGTTTTGCCTACCTCTGGATGAAGAAGAAATACATCAACTATACAATAGCTAAGCAAGGATAATGCCTTCCTGGATTGTATACACTATCGGCTTTACAGCTCAGATACTTTTCTCGAGCAGGCTGATCCTCCAATGGATATTATCTGAAAAAAGCAAACAGGTACTTGTACCGCGGCTTTTCTGGCAGTTCAGTCTCTTAGCCTCTTTCCTGTTATTCGTTTACGGTTACCAGAGAAACGATTTTGCCATTATATTAGGTCAGTCTACCACTTATTTTATCTATATCCGCAACCTTCAGCTGCAGAATGAATGGAAAAAGCTGCCTGCCGCGATCCGCTTTTTTTTATGGGCTTTCCCTGTGATGGTGGTAATTTATTTTTACAATAACAAGACTTCCGACATGGATAACCTGTTAAAATACAGCGGTATCCCGACCTGGTTAATTATACTTGGCAGCGTTTCCCTGATCACTTTTAACCTGCGGTTTATCTACCAGTGGATATACTCTGAATCCAAAAAGGAATCTTTGCTGCCCCTGGGATTCTGGGTGCTCAGTTTCGTAGGCGCATTCCTGACTATTATCTATGCCCTTTTCAGATGGGACCCTGTATTATTTGCCGGGCATTTTACCGGTTGTATTGTATATTTTAGAAATATAATTATTCTGAAAAAAACTGATGGAAAATCCGGTTAAGCATAATTTGTCCTTGTATTTACTATTAATTTCGGTTTGCACATTCTTTGTACATCCCGACGTTATCCCGGTAAGTATCATGGAGGCGAGGAATTTCATCACCTCCAGGGAAATGTTAACTGAAAATCACTGGCTGCTTACTACTCTCAATAACGTACCGCGCTATCAGAAGCCACCGCTGCCTTCCTGGATCGGAAGCATATTCGGGGCAATTCTGGGGTATAATAATATTATAGCATATCGCCTCCCGACAGCAATTATGGCGTCACTCATGGTTATCTGCTGGTGTAAACTAAGCAGCAGGATAAGCGAAAATCCACAAACAGGGATTATGAGCGCTTTGATTTTTTCGACGTCTTTTTATACCTATATAATACAGCGCGAAGCTCCAACCGATATTTACACCCACGGTTTTATGCTTGCAGCCATCTATCAGCTTTTCATCTTTTTCCGGCAGGATAACAACCTGTATAAACACAGCCTGATTGCCGCTTTATTCTGGGGTTTGTCTTTTTTAAGCAAAGGTCCTATTTCTTTGTATGCCCTGTTTCTTCCTTTTATCATCTCTTACGGTTTTATATATCGCTTCCGGGAAATGAAAAAGAGGATTCTGCCCCTTATTATATTTATAGTTGCCGGTACCGTGATTGGTTTCTGGTGGTTCATCTACGTGAAATATGCCGATCCGCACAACCTTATGGCTGTGGCTAAAAGAGAAACCGATAACTGGACTTCCTACAACATGCGTCCGTTTTATTATTACTGGAGCTTTTTTACGCAGACCGGAATATGGACCATACCGGCATTGCTAAGCCTCTTCTATCCGTACCTGAAGGACAGGGTGAGCAATAAAAAAGCGTATACTTTCTCTTTCATATGGACTCTGGCGGCGGTGTTACTATTATCGGTAATACCTGAGAAAAAATCGAGATACCTGTTTCCGGTATTGGTGCCCCTGGCACTTAATACTGCATTTTATATAGAGTATATCGTCAGCCGGTTTCATGAATTCAAAAAGCTGGCTGAAAAAATTCCTGTATATTTAACTTTTGGGCTTATTGGACTGATAGCCCTGGCAGTACCGGCCGGCCTTTATATCTTTGTACTGAAGACAGCTGCCCTGCCTTATCTCTGGGCAGTACTTTTTTCTGCGGGCTGTTTACTTTCCGGTATATTGATCCTGACAGGCTTGTTCAGAAAACAGTTGAATAATAGTTTTACCGGAACTATAGCTTTTATAGTTGTCGCTATCTGCCTCGGACTGCCGCTGGCAAAAACGGTATACACAGATCTGCCGATAAAGGAACTCAGGGCGGAAATAAACGACAAACATCAAAACACCTACATTTTCGGAGAACATAGTCCCGAGTTGATATGGATCTATGGCAAGGTTATTCCTCCTGTTACAGCGGGGGCTGAAATAGAGCGATCTTTACCGGCATCGTTTAAGATGCTGGTAACTCTCAGCGCTTTTCCTGATTTTCAGAAGAAGTTTGAGAAAGGTTTTATGATAAAGGAACTGAATGCGGTCGATTTAAATTATACAAGCAAAAAGGGCAGGAAAGGGTATAAAGATCGCCTGGTAAGTAAGTTGTTTTTATTGAGAAAGAGAGATAGATGACAGGGTCGGAATAAGCAGTCAGCGTTAGAAACAGATTCAGCGTTAGAAACGCTGCTCTCGCAGCATCCGCGTTGCAAACGCGGACGATAGAGTTCCGAGTCCCGCTGGAAAGTCGAAAAGCTTCTATAAAAATTTTCAAGATTCAGCGTTAGAAACGCTGTTCTCACAGCATCCGCGTTGCAAACGCGGACGATAGAGTTCCGATTCCCGCTGGAAAGTCGAAAAGCTTCTATAAAAATTTTCAAG
>Ga0265780_10009873_pt1 | contig 11411 bp, 11 predicted proteins | sample P1T30metagenome_FD_192432 | JGI IMG/M metagenome (GOLD analysis project Ga0265780, IMG submission 192432) | Plant litter microbial communities from East Loma Ridge, Irvine, California - P1 T30 | ecosystem: Environmental > Terrestrial > Plant litter > Unclassified | place: USA: California... | reverse complement strand
TGGAGGCATGGTATTTGGGAGGATGGTGTCTGCATCTGCTGTCTGGAAAGCAGAAAGCAAAAGGAGAGGAGGATGTCGCAACGTCCCTTCTGCGGGCCAGCCGCGACTGGCTCGAGAACTGCCTCAAGTTATACACTCTGCTCGAGTATGAGGATGAGCGACTCAAGGAGCATGCAGACGAGATTCTGAAGGAGCTGAACGACACGTTGGGCCCGTCAACTGGCGAGGAGGAGGAAGACTGGGAGGATGCAGGCGAAGACGACGACGAAGAAGAAGATGATGAAGAGATGGACGGTACTTGAGCTCTTGGGACTTTTTTGTTCTCCTTGTGTGGCACCGTTCGAGCAGCCGCCATTCGTGTCTGTTGGATGCAGGCTACCATATGGCTCCAGGCTTACTCTCACAACATTACACGGCCGCAGCACTTCCCAGCGGCTCACGTGGGGGAGTTCGCATCCAAAGGAAGGTCAGCAATTCCGGTCCGTTCTTGTGTCACCACGGCTGGCGACGTCTCGGTACTTCTCGTTGGGACTAGATTGCTGCCGAGATCCGCAGCGGATGGGTGCAGTTTGTGTCACGGTTTCCCTGCATGTCGATAGCATTCTGTGTAGCACGCATAGCTAGACCTGCCCTCTTTGTAATGGAAGATCTACAATGCGCCGGTGGACAGCACCGAGCGCGCATCTTGTCCTGTTTGCGACCACAGGCGTGAAGGACTTGCTTTTGCAGCGTTCGAAATATTGGCGGAGGGCGCAGATGTGTAAATTGAGTTTGCGAAGTCCGGGAGCCCCGTAGGACGCCACGAGAGCCGCTTTCCTGTGGTAACCAGATGCGGAGCGTCTTGCACGTATCGCCGTATTTCTCGGCGAGCACATGGAGCGGGCTGCCAATGGCGCATGAGTCGCGGTTACCCAAGAGAAGCGAAACAACGACGCCGTGCTTGGCGCAAACCAATGCTCGTCTTTGGGACGCCACGAATTATCAAGTAATGCACCTCGAAGCCGCCTCTAGAGCAGTCCCACCGATGTGACAGCACTTGAGCCACGCCATCGCCCGCCCACGACCTTCGCCAATCGACCTGCGCCTTCCCGCAGTCTCTACGTCCCTCGCGCCTGCCCTCGGACAGATGAATGGGCCGCCAGACCTCACCCCCCGCTCCTTCCTACCGCGATCGAGTACGTCGCAAGCCTGAAGCTGAAGGCTGACGCTGAGGCCCTCTCCGCTCTGCATCCGGGCATGCCCTGAAGACGGGCACGCGGCGCTGAATGATTTGGTACCTTCTGTACCCGTTGCGTGGGTAAGATAGCCGGCAGCTGCTCTACGAGACTCGACATTTGCTGAACGCCGCCTGCAGGACGACCGAGCCACCACGGCTATCTCCCTCGCACCCTCTGCGCCGGGCTTTCCAGGCCCATGGCACTGCCACCGCCCGCCATTGGCTGCTCTCTCTCGTCCTGACCATCACCATCTCCGTGTTGCTCTGCTACCAAGCTGTGTTTCAGGCCGATAGTCCCGCCGCCGCCTCGCTGCGCAATCTGCCCAAGCATGTCTGGACCTCGACGACGGAGATTGACGGCGACCGCCCCGCCGACGTGGTCGTGCGCCAGGTCTGGTTGCATGGCGACTACATGAAGGCGATAGAATTGCCTGTCTTGCGCGAAGCCATGCACGTGCAGGACGCTCTTATTGGCAGCGGCTTTGGTCATGGCAGGGAACATGTCCAAAAAATCGTTGCGCGCGACAGCCCGGGCTGTCTTACGGCGGCAGCGGGCCAGAAATGGGGATATCACTCGCCATTGATGTACTGGGACTGCTCGCTGAGTGCTCTGGAGAGCGACCAGAACCTCCTGAACTCCATCAATTCGCGGGCGACGGCACATTCCGCTCTCAACCTGACTCTTCGCCCAAGCAGCTTGTTCGCAGGCAAGACCTTCTACAACACCAAGCTGCGCGCAGCCGATGCCCTTGTCTTCACCGTGTTCGACCAGACCGACAATGGCCTGGGCGATGTATGGGACGCGAGATCCCGCCTGCTGGCTGAGAGAACATCGCCGAACTGGACAGTCTTTCCTGAGAGTGGCCATGTCACCAGCAGTCGACTTTACGAATTCCACTTCCGACCCATGACCCTTATCGACGACCTAATTTTGGCTGCTTCTTACGTCGTAACGGCAGCTTATGTCATCTTGAAGATGATGCAGTTGCGCGCCGTCAAGAGTTGGTTCGGCTTGCTTGTAACGATATGCGCAAAAGTAGGATTTTCTTTCTGATTCCCTCAACTCTACTAACCATCCGCAGATGACGATATGCATTATTGCGAGCTTTTCTTTATGTACATACCTTGGAATCAACCTAACACACATACCCCGGCCTTGGTTTCCCGCTGTAGTTTTTTGTTTCGGGCTTGGGAATATGTACGTGTATCTCAACTCGACATGACGAGCAATGCTGACAGGCTGCAGATTTCGTCTTATCAACGTCGTCCTAGAAACACCACCGGAGATGCCTCCACATCAGCGCATCGGGAATGCGCTGGGCGAGGTTGGTCACCTGTCGCTTGCCGTTGCTTTCCAAAATCTTGCCCTGTTATATTTCTGCTCTCGGCTCGTCAGTCCCTGGGTCGCCGACTTCTGCGTCTTTGCAGCAGTCACACTAGTTTTCGATTTTGTGTACCACCTCACATTCTTTGTCGCTGTGTTGAGTGTCGACGTCCAGAGAATGGAGCTTTCAGATTCCCTGGATCGCGTGGGTCTCAACCAAAAAGCCAACAAGACCCAACCGGAGCGCCAGTCTTGGCTCGCTGCGTTACGCGAAGGCACTTTACCGCTGAGTACACGATTTGCTGGCAGTGTAGCCATCTTTTCCATCATACTGGCCATCAATTGGCACTTTTTCGACACGAACGACACGTCTCTATCGCTTCAATCACTCCGCCGAAAGTTCGTATCGAAAATCAAAAGGCGTAGCGTGGAGAGGACATGGAGTCCACCTCCTATCAATCAAGCGAGGACACCAGCAGATTGGCTTCGAATTCAAGATCATAATACTGCCCGAGAGCTGTTTGGCTTTATTAAGCCTGGAGCGCACAGCTTCATCGCTCGTATCTACGACCCCCTTCTCGTGGTGTCGAAAGGAGCCTATGGCAGAGACCAGCCTCAACCACCGGCGTCTCTCAGGGACGGCTTTCTGCGGTTTGCACAGGGTCACGCGTTTCCTGCGGCACTCATTGTCGTCTTTCTCATTGCTGGTGTCACTCTCTTCATGAATTATCTTCTTTGGACTGGACTTCCTGAGACCATGGACGATGTAAAAGATGAAGAGCCAGTATTTTCAGTCAAGACATTGTCGACGCCTCAAACGCTTGATATCGTGCGCCTTGTGTCTTGTCCCAAAGGCCACTTGAGTAGCGTCTCTTTGGATCGTTCCACATCAGTGTGGCTAAATGGCCGCCGTGGATACATGCACACACTGTTGCAAACAGCCAAGATGAATCCAAAGCTATGGCCTATTCAGGCTACCGCTATGGACGACAACGGCAAATACCTCGCACTTTGCACGGACACTGGCCAGATCGGCTTGTGGAGCATCAGCGCCTCACGCTTTACACATTTTACTAAGGTCGACACTCGCGGACAGTCACCCATCATGTTTTCCTTTGTTGGTGTTTGGCATGGAGAGACAGAAGAGTCACACATGATTGTCCTCACTCCCGACGGCCTCCTAACAGAATGGGACCTGTGTTCAGATACGCAGTGGACCAAGCGAGTCTGTGCAAACACAATCATGTGTGCTACACTCTACAAACCCTTCAAAGGGGCCACAAGCCTCGTGTTTGTTACTAAGCCAGGAGAAGTTCACATCTCCTCACTCGTAGTGGATGGCAGCCCGGCATCTGAGGTCGTTGCTGGGCTAGATCCAGGGCCACCACCTGGCAGCAATCCTGCCAAGATCAAGTGCATCCAAGCAGTACCAAGTCTAGGACTGATCTTCGCACTCCGCGATGAGGAGGCGGAGATTTTCGACTTCAGCAGCAGGGCTCTCATACATTCTTTCCAGATCGGACACGTCAAGCCTCATTCTTTCCGGGTACTGCACGCATGTCGCCGGTCTTGTCGTTGTGGTAGCCCCACAGTGCACTCGCTCTCAGTCGCATATTCAGAGCAAAACACGGAACACATGATTATGCAGACCTTCACCCTCGACGACTCTCCAACGTCACAACTCTGCTTGGGGAAGCCATCGGACAGAGAAAAGTTCAAGTGCAAAGGCCTTGACTGTGCAGTCGAGGCGGTTCAGTATGTGGAACCCGCTGGTGTCTGGGAGTCGATAAGCACTTCCAGCGTCATCGGTATCAGAAGAAACAACCCATCACCAACACCATCGTCAACCGCATCGGGTGTCGAGGATAGCCATTATACAGCCGACCCTACAGCGCTTGCATCGGCACTGAAGCAGCGAGCCCGGAAACAAAGCGTCCCCAATGTCCCCAACAGATTTGGCGACCGTACATCAACACACCCTCCGAGTAGCGATTCAGATGCTTGGGAAGCTTGGACACTATCATCAACAGGCGAATTCCGATCAAGACCACTTTGTCCGGATGACCCTGAAGACCCCATCGCTGCCTTCCAAGATGATCTCTTTGTCGCATCTCCCGGCCCCATGACACCACTCGGCAAAAGAAGTGTCGCTGTCGGCTTCGGCAATACCGTCAAAATCATCTCGCTCGGCAAAGAGGTGTTCCAGGGCTTAACCGCCGAGAACGGGTCACTGGAGAACGGGTTTGGGTCGTACAGCGGGCGAACGCGGAGAGGCGTCCCGCGCAAAATTCAATAGAAATTCACGTTTCGAACTCGGCGTTTTTGGGCGGTTGTTTGCCTTGCTCAATATACCACGTGGAGTTTGTCTTGTCGCCGAAGCGACGATGTAGTTCTTTGTATTGGACTTTTGGTTTTCGTACATAGTTGTAACTGTATTTATGGGAGAATGCGTCAAGTCCGCAACGCAATGTATACAGCGTTGATTACTTTTAAATGGCTTCGGCAATGAAATGATCTTTTTTATTTGCGAGTTTTGTTGCTTCTTGTGTAATTTCCTGGGGCGATGGGCGGAGTGCTGAGGCTGCGAGGCGTTCATTAGAATCCTGATTGTGGGTTTGAGATAGAAGAGATCACTATCATTGTTTAAAAGGATGTTGGGAGGAAGCTAGATACTCCTTATCATTGCTGGGCTTGCCCTGCTGCATGTTGATGAGTTGAATGCATAGGTTATGCGGCTGATAGGGTGTAATGACATGATAGGTAAGTTCTCTGTTTTGGTTTGAGTTGAGATACTTTCACTTCACTCATACGGAGTCGGCTATCTGATTCAACGGTCGCGGTGGCTCAAGAGAGGGTGGACCTTGCAGGAACTGTTAGCTCCGCCGATCATTGAGTTCTACAGTGAGGGAGGAGGGTACCTTGGGGATCGATCATCTTTGCGTGAGCTGATTGCTCAATGCACAAACATTCCCGTGTCAGCACTGACTGGAAAGGCAATGTCAGAATTCAAGGTTGACGATCGCTTATCATGGATGAAATATCGCCAAACTACGAACCCCGAGGATAAAGTATACGCACTTTTGGGTATTTTAAACGTGGTCATGATGCCAAATTATGGCGAAGGATTCAACAATGCCATCACGCGCTTTAAACGAAAGATCCGGCGGTCCGAGCGGGCATCAAAAGAGAGAGAAAAGCTTCACGGTCTAGAGAGGAGGGTACAGCTGTTAGAGGCACTAATCCGCAAGAAGTCAACTGACCTCGGGTTTCCGGGCTGTGGATCATTCGATGAGCGGGTGCGGGTCGACGATGGACTTTCAGCACCATACGATATTCCATTGAAATTGTGCAGGAATTGGAAGGTATGTAGCATAAATACTCGCAAAAGGGATGATTTAGCTTATGCATTCAGGACTTTCATGATTTCCTCAGGTCCAAATTCGAGGCTGAACAATTACCCGGTCTTTCACAGGTACAAAGAGGCCATATCATGATATGGAACTGGAATGAAACTCAAGATTTGAACTTGTACTCGTGGAAATACGCTACGCTGCATCAAAAAGCGATCAAGGTATCATTTGTGATGGGAGCATACAGTGGTCCTCCACCTAAACGCTGCATAAGGTGTCGCAAACCTAGACCCGGACGTATCAAAACAATGGTCGTCAATGAATGGTTAACTGCCTGATCACGGGATGCGGTTGCATTTGCTAATTCCTGCACAGCAAATCTTGCCACCTTGCAGTGCGATGGATCGAGCCAGACCATCTACCATACGAACCGCAAGACCAAAGTCTCATTGGCAACAAGGACGTGTACCGAAACCACCGGAATAAGTTGCATCTTCGGGATCTAAAAAAGCAGGAGAGCCATGGCGGCGAGCCAGAATCCGACCCCCCAGATGAGCCATCGGATGTCGCCGCACCACCTATCGAGGTCGTGTGTCGTAGGCTAACAATAAAATTTGAACCATTCTTCAACATGGTGGTTCGCTATCTTCTCTGTCGATGTGTTATGTGGCGCGCAACTCCTTCGAGCATCATGCCAGAGATGACGTTACTTCGAGACGCCCAATGCCCGCGCCATAACACGGCTGGAAGATGGGTTCGAAGTTACGCATATTATTGCCTACCTTGTGACAAGGATCCATACTTTGTGCAGCAATTTGGAAGCTACAACATATTTTGGACATTGCTATATCGTCAATTTCCCAACGTTTTTGAGAGACTCAGCGGAAACGCAGTAATAAGTAAACTCGATATTGAGTACTTGGAGAAAGAGATAGATGAGCCAGGATGGGTTCAAAGTCTCGCTGATGATTACTGGTTCGAATTGGTAGACACATTCAAGCCATTGCCCTCGGATATTGAAGAAGAGTATCTACGGATGAAGGCTAGAAGAGTTGAGCGAGGCATCGATACAACACCCCGCAAGCAGGAGATGAGTGATGAAAACGTAAAGCAATTGCGAAAGAAGTTCTCTGCATCTACCATGGGTAGAGAGCTGAAAGAAATCGCCGAAGCACGCTGGACAGACGAACCGCATTGGAAATTTACGTAGCGGAGAAGAGTCCATTGACTAGACTTGATATGGCTTGCTGAGACGATATCCAGGGCGTAACATCCCAGACAGGGCGTAATACTGGCAGGAACAATCTGCAGCTGTGCCGCAATGTGATAACGAACCTGTGTGCGCCATCACGAACCCATCGGCCATTGTTGACCGGTCAGAACCTTGGAAACTCATTCTCTACTAGCTGCCTGGTTTGATACGGAATTCCACGTGCGGCTAAGCGTCAAGGTTGCTACTTCTCCTGCACCGACCCTAAATTCTCCGTCCTCACCGACACGAACCATAGCGATACCCTATGGCATATTTGTTGGCGCAGTCACCCCTGTTTATATTTCTCTCCGATTGTTACTCCGATACACGCAGGACCAGCGAGAGCCCAGTTCCATTGAGACGTTGATTCCATTCGTTAGTCCAGTGATTGGCATGATGCAGAAGAAGACTAAATACTATGTCATGCTTCGGTACATTAGTTGTCCTTGTATGGGACGGCAACCATACTAACAGTGAAACTCGTAGAAACAAACACAATCTTCCCATCTACACCCTACGGTTGCCTGGCTCGCGCCTCTATGTTGTCAATTCGCCCAGTCTCATTTCCGCGGTTCAAAAGCAACACAAAGCGCTCGCCTTCATGCCCTTGGTAGCTGATGCTTCTGTCAAAGTCTCTCGTTTCAGCAAGACCGCAAGCGACATCATCAACATGAATATCAATGGCAACGATGGTAATTGGGGATATGTCATGACATTCCACGATGCCATTCAACCATCTTTGGCCCATGGTATGCAACTGGATGCCATGAACCGAACCATGCTTGGACTGGTTGCGCAATCTTTCAATCGACCCAGAGAGGAAGCACCTACGACTGTGAAACTATTCGACTGGGTCCAGCATCAAATCACGCTTGCTACCACGGGCTCTGTATATGGTCCGTCAAATCCGTATAAAGATCCAAAGCTTGAGGCTGCGTTCTGGTAAAGTAGCTCAATTGAGAGTTACCACAAGTGCTGAAAGCCTACAGGACCTTCAAGTCAGGGATGTCGAACTTGATCATGGGCTTCAACTCAACGAGTGTTGCTAAAGCAGCTATGGACGCTATGAACATCGGCTCTGCTGCTTTTGAAAAGTACTTCAACGAAGACCACCACAAGGAAGGCTCTAAGCATGTGCAGGCTCGATACAACCACAGCAAAGATCATCGCATTCCTCTCAACGATATTGCAAGATCGGAATTCGCCAACGGAGTAGCCCTGCTCTCCAACACTGTGCCAAACACCTTCTGGCTGCTGTACCAGCTCTACTTAGACCCAAAACTCTTAAAAAATGCCGCCGGGAAGTATCGGCCGTGCTGGTCGTTAGCAAAAACCCAGAAGGCAAACCAACAAATACCCTCGACATGCTAAAAGTAAAAACATCCTGCCCAATCCTTCTCTCAACATACAAAGAAGTCCTCCGCTTCTACAGCACCGCCGTATCCGCTCGCCTCGTGATGCAAGATCACATGCTCGACAATCAGTATTTGCTGAAAAAAGGCAGTACGGTGATGATGCCGACTCCAGTTCAGCACCACAACTCCACAATCTGGGGGTATGACAGCGATACCTTTGACCACATGCGTTTCGCAGACCAGCGGCCCAGCCAAGCAGGCTTCCGCGCATTCGGCGGCGGCAAGACATTGTGTCCAGGACGGCATTTCGCTACGACGGAGATCTTGGCTTTTGCTGCAGGTATGATTATGTGGTTTGATGTTAGGCCGAAAGCGGGGAGGTGGATGGAGGCGTCGGGGGAGAAGGTGGAGTTTTGGGAGGCTACGCCGAGTCCGGATGAGGATTTTGAAGTAGAGATTGGTGAGATTGAGGGTGGGGAGCGGGATGGGAGGTGGGCTTTTGTTCTGTCAGACTCGGATAAGCCTATTGGGTTGAGTACTGAGGACATGGCATAGTACAAGTTGTGTGCCTGTAGAGATGTGGTTATCAGTGAGATTGAATCATGTTATTTATTCAAGCTCTCGTGCACCCTGTTTGTAGCAAAAGACTCTCTAGCTTCCCTCCTCAATTGGGATCTCATAGCCTTGCTGCCTTGGGGAGAGTGCTACAGTCAGGATGCGCTCGGTGCTAGCAAGCTCTTCACTGGTAGTACCTAGCACAGATTTACCGTGTTGAAATATACACTGCAGCTGAATGGTTAGTATATATGTATTCTACGATCTAAAGTTGTGGAGCTCAATATGCGTGTCAAGAACATAATGGTGCCAACTGTGTAAGAGACGCGATATCCTGTTCGCCAATCGTAGCAAACTATGTGTGCATGCTTTCCGACAAGGAGCGCTCGCACCTCTGTCACAACAATGCCTGCGACTCGCCACTCCAATTCAATAAAGAGGCTGAGCGCAAGATCCGGGCACGGGCAACATGCGTAAATGAAGTCCGGAGGCGTCTTAAGGCCGGGGTCGACGTAGACACAGTGTCAAGAGAGGCGCGTGACTGCTGCCCACACGACCCGCCCCCTTGGCCAGAGTATACAAATCCTCGTATATCTCTCGAGCAGTCTACTCCTAAGAAGGAGGAAGCGTTTAATCGCGCAATGAGAGATGCAGGCATCTGCAAGGAACATGGTCTCGACTTCCCCGTTCGTATTCCCCGAACGATGCCGTTCATTGATAGGTCAAAAGACACCAAGCCGTACTACAACGCGGGACGAAAGCCTCGGGCCCACAAGAACACAGATTGAAAGTCGAACAAAAAAACTCCAATCTCTCGCCATCGGTCTGAGCTCGAGAATGAGCTCGGCGAATTGTATGACGTGCATCGATGGTTCGCACCGTACCACAACCACCTGGTTGAGGTCGACATGGGCTTCGGCACGCCAAACCCACTTTGGTCTGGCAAAACAAAGCTCAAAGGTCCATGGTTTAGTGGAGCAAAACTGGCGTCGACATCTACGGAATCGTTTGTCATGATTAAGGGGAAAGGTGAGCTACCGGCGAAGGCTGCGCAAGCGACATTTTACGGTGCAATAGATCTGGAGAACATGGCGCCAATGGAAAGTTGGGCCGGCTGTCGTGAGCACCACGCTCGAACTTGATAATGTCAGGGATAGGACGGTATGTCTATAAACAATACCTCATGCTCGCAGCGCTCGCAGTGTCTACTCATCCCTATCATACCTTCGCTAATGCACCAAGCCCAAGCAAAATTCCTGTCCGCCCTCACTGAACGATAAGAGTAAAAGGCAGCCTAGAGATATTCAATTATTTTCAGAAAGCTAGATGAGACATTTGCCAGCATTGAATATATTCAGGCCTTCTTATAAACATATCAGTGGGATCCTAAAGACTGTTAGACCACTTCGCGCATATGCAGAGTGTACACGAATTCTGCTGCTGTCGAGTGATGTGTAGCACTTACTGACACCTCAAGGCTTTACCTCGGTACGGTTTGTCTAAGGTTGTAGTACATTCATCAATTGCTAACTGAGATTTTAATCATGCGCCTCTGCAAAAGCAACATGGGGGAAAGGAGAAAAGAAAGAGCTAGTCAAGTTGCAAGATAAAATGAACGCCGTGCTCTATCTAAAGAGGGAAAACGATATGATCAAACGCTAAAGGCAATGTATGAAGTTCCCGATGATGCTGAAGCCCTTCAAGCAGCCGTACGCTCCTATGTTGATGGGAGCGAGGGTGGGGGTCAGCTTCATTTCTTTGCTAGGGAGGTCCACGGCCTCTTCACGGATGCTCGCTCTGGAATTTGTAGGCTTACAGCAACCGCGTCGAGAACGGTGCCTCGTGTGGTTATCAGGGGAACCCCTCCCAACTACCAAAGGTCTCCTCGTCGTCGCCATGCATCTACGCGGATGACTAAGTTCTTGATTATTGTGCCTTGGTTCTGTAGAACAAAGCTTATGGGCACCTGCACGTTGAACTCGACCCTCAAGCCCTGCTAGGTGATCTACAGCCTGCTCGACCACATTTGAGCATAGCTTTCCTTCTCAATGAAAGACCGCAGTCGACTTGGCCCCTCGCGGAGCGGGACCTGGTCGCCAAAAGGTCGCCGGAAATCTTTCCCTTCCAAGAAACGCGGAGTTCGTTGGTGTGTCGATGTGTCGACGGAACAAGTGAAACAAGAGTGCGTCCTTCATCTGCGCAGTGTTTTCGAAGAGGGCGTTCTCGGGGCAGATGGGCTCGGAGAGCCGTCAGTATGACAAAGGTCGATTAAGCAGTGAACTAAGAACATACCTGAAGGCCCTCATTCGCCATCTTTGCAAGGAGAGGGCGGTCTGCCGACTTACACACTCGTTCTTCT
>Ga0265780_10009870_pt1 | contig 11411 bp, 16 predicted proteins | sample P1T30metagenome_FD_192432 | JGI IMG/M metagenome (GOLD analysis project Ga0265780, IMG submission 192432) | Plant litter microbial communities from East Loma Ridge, Irvine, California - P1 T30 | ecosystem: Environmental > Terrestrial > Plant litter > Unclassified | place: USA: California... | reverse complement strand
CTGATTGAGACCTGCGTAAGGGGCTTTTGCGCCGAGACTTGTCTCACATTTGCAGCCCTAGGTCAGGTAGCAGAAGGAAACAAGATCACATTAACGTTCCAGCCCATCGGTACTCTCCTGGGTATGGTGAACATGCTTTGGGGTTGATTTTCATCATGCATAGAAATTGATAGGGTACCTTGCAGACAACAAATCACTGTGACACACACCTTCAGCCACAACGTGATTTGTTTGCAGCTTCCTGGTGGTTTAAATCTTGCCAGAATTTCTGTATGTTTCTTCCGTGTGCTCCAATCTGCAGCATGGTCGAGACTTTCCTAGACACGTCTCTCCATAGTCAACTTGCTGCTGAGACAATAGCTGGTTGGTCGATGTTTGTGTCTTTGCAAGCACCCATCTCAGACAGGACTGGAATGATCCAGAGTTTGCTCTACCGTATCTCGATGTACCTTTAAAAGGTCTTGGGCGCCAGAATTCTCGGCGCACAAAACACATCATGACGAAGCGCAAACACAACCAAGCAGATTTACACGTCGGGGATGCAAAGAGACCGCGTCTTTCAACGCGGAAACACGTCGACACTAGTCCTACAACACATACTTCGCAATCATCGACCCTCCTCAATCTTCCCGGAGAGATCCGGAACCGCATTTTCGAATACGCTTTGACCGCAGAATCGCAAAAGCTCCGAATGGACTTGACCAAAGAATCTGCGTCCTGGCTTGATGTCTTGGACTACAAAGTCCCGTTTTGTCGTGATAATATCGAATTCAACCAACTCAAATACGTGTACCGCCAACTCCACTACGAGACTGCCGCGCTAGAACTCAAGCACAACACTCTCGTCTTATCCAAGACGGCTGGAGGCAACTCGATGCTGGCGCTCAATTCATTTCTTTTGCGCGCTTCTGCTCGCCTCCCAAGTTCGCATGGTTCAAGAGCGTCCATCTCCACATCAAGGCGCTCGGGATGTCGTACAAGAATATTCTGATGTACTTCTTGACTTCCGAGCATTTTGCGGCCTACACGCAGGTCGCAGGCTTGTGCCGCAAGAATCCATGCATCTCGGTGAAGTACATACTACGCACGTTCAGTCCGCACCCTTGCTACCACATTGGCTCCGCGCCGCGCGGCTTCATTCATCAGGGTATCGTTCTGCTGGAGAACGCGGATGACTTGCTCGAATATGCAAAGGCGCTGCGGGGAAGGCTGCAGATGAGGCGTTGGACGGCACCGAATTTGAAGTTCTTTGCCGCAGACTTCGATGAGGGTATATTTCGAGAGCTTTCGGCACGCATCAACTTCGATGACATTGAGGGCGGGCTGGATAAGTGGATCGAGGCTGCGAGGGACTGGGCTAAAAATGGATTCTGATTTTCGATGGTTAGGCTGGTAACTACGCAATTAACCGAGATGTTTCATCGCGATTGCATGTCTTGGTTGATTCAGCATGGTTTTGGAGATTACAACACGAAGGATAACTTACGATGACTTTATGACTTGAATTCGGTACTTGCTGTCCCTCTCACTTATCTGCGATTTGCCGCAACAACTTATAGTACATGCAGCATGCCTCCAGCACGCTCACGAAGGCGTATAGCATGTGTATGATCCATTTCGATATCCCTTATTACACCCCAGCTTCAGCCTTGATCGTTCCATAGTGAAGCCTGATGGCCCTCAACCCTCAGATGCCAATACTGATCCAGGTCTGGATATCGACGCATATCTGCACCTCCTTCACCAGATCGGTAGCAACATCATACGCACGTTGTACCCGCTCCATCACCTTGTTGTTGTAGGCCTTCCCAATCATTCTCCAGATAATAGAGCTATCCTTGTGGACGATCGGGAGGAAGTGGATGTTCACCGATCCCCTCTCCCGTGCAGTCGCTGAGCAACGCCACTTCCTAGCTACTGCGTCGCATTCAGCGAATTCTCCTGCTGATCCCCTGACACCCTGACGTGCGCCACGTGCAAGAAGAATGAAGGGGCGGATCTTATCTGCCTTCGTGCTCTCTAGACGCCAGTCCTGCATGTAGACGTTGATGATTTTGCGAGGGTGGGTTCGTGCGAAGTGTAGGAGGTAGTTGAGAGTAGACGGCAGCGGAGTGAGCTTCAGGCCCCAGGGCTCGTAGATGTTGATCTAATGGAGTTGATGCAGGTTCATTGCGTGATTTATCCTCAGAAGTTGAACGAGGGTCTCGACCTGGCCGTTGGCGTGCAGGTTGTTGCTGGCGAGCTCGAGAAAGCGACCTTCGTTGAGAGTCGTCTTGCAGATCTCACGAACACAATTCCAGCGGGTCTGTGTCTTTATGTTAGTGACTGTCTTTGCATCTAAAGTTTGTAGTGATGGTAGAAACAAACCCAAAGATCACTGCTGACGATGGTAGACTTCCTCTGATTCCGAGTCTTGCATAGGTGTACGTGGCCACGCTCAGTGGTCAGAGCATACTTCCAAATTTACACCCGTATCTCGACCGGAGTTTGAGGAAGTGACACTCTTCGGGGTCGTCGCATCCTTTGGTGCGCTTGTACGCGGTCTCGTCGAAACCCACACCCGTGACCTCGCCGTTTTCGATGCTGAATATGATCATTTCGTCGTCAGGCTCTCCTGTGATAGTGCGTTTGAGCTCCGCAAAGGTGATTGTCGGCTCGCCCGCTCTAGTCATGATCTCGTCGACCTTCTCGTCATTCAAGGACGACATGTCGAAACTAGCCTCGATGACACCACCTTCGTTCTCGGGGGCCAAAAGCCCAATGCGCAGCTGAAAGTAGTCGAGAGTGATGACTGCACGATGGCCATCACTGGAGACGAACCAGCCCGTGTACTTGCTGAGGGTTTTGTGCTCATCGAGCGTGGCGGTGCTGAGGGGATCGTGCTCATCGAGCGGGCCGTCGATGGCACGCTTGGGCATTCGGCGGATGGCGGATGGCTGGGGTGGGAGAAGTGCGCATGACGCTCGCCATTGATGTGGACATGATGAGTTGCGAGGATTTGGCGAACTTGAGGAGTTGTGTGGTGATCGCGATGTTGTGAGAAATCGGCAGGTGCGGGCGTGCAGTTTACAACCGCGTTAAGAGTGACGAAAGCAATGGCAGGCGACCATTTGACTAGTGTGATATTGCGATAGCTTGCATCGTTTGTTCATTATTCCACGTGTTTCTGTGGCTCAAATGAGCACATTTCACTGATCTCAAGTCTTCACCTGAGTTCCGCCGAACCACATGAACTTTGTACCCAAGAAGACTCCTGGGGAAATAATTGTTAGGCGTCCACCTTATAGTACTTGGCAATCATGTGGTCTTATCTAAATTGTTCTATTTGCATTCCGTAACTATCAGGCTATCTGGCCAGATGAACTCTCCAGAGGTCGAAGCTGTGTCAGACGGGCAAGCATCTGCCCGCCCTCTCAATCAACATATTGTACACAGCTGGATCGACTTATAGTCTTGGAACAGCCTTTCTACAAATACATCGCTGTTTTGATATGGCCTAGCCGTGATGACGTCCCGCGCCATGACCTCTATTGTGCCACGTGATATTGTGGTCTCGTTGAGCAAACGCACTAGCGTGCTTACAGACGCAGCACAGCCCCGCAGCACTTTATAAGTCTTATGCTCCTCAGCTTTACTCACTTTCCTTTCTCCACGACTTCACCCGCGTCCCCACCAGGATGATTGTACACCTTCGACACACTCGATGGCTCACCTATTACAGCGACAAGCGATCTACCACCGGAGATGCCCTTACTCGACCGCCGCCGCACAAGTACCTCAACGAAGCATTCCAATCCCTCAAGATAACAACACGATAAGAACCTGAACATTGCCCATTTGAAGATAGGCAAGGTGTCTGTACAGAACAATACGGGACGCAGGCGCATGAGCACCATGGTGAGTTCCTCTAAATTCCGTAACAGTTAATCAAACCACAGAAACACTGGCTGCAAAACGACTTCATGAATGTTCAGGCGCACGAGGTTTCCGACCGCGCTCCAACAAACCTTCGAGTCAACATCCACACGATGGCCGCGAGACATCTCAACGCCTAGTGGCGCCGCTCATGTCCCGCGTGAGCGCGCAGCGATCGGAATGGACAAGTAGACTTACAGGTCAAGCTCTACTTTGTTGACGCCTTGGATGAACAGGTTCTTTGAGCCTGGAGACGACATACAGCGATGTGGACCATGTCCAACTCGCGGTGTGATTGTCGGTGAGACTGGCCAGCACTTCCGCGGGTGCTCCCGAGAAGCATGGCGCAAGCTGGACTTGACCATGTGGTTGATTAGCACGGTAGGAGGCGGGATCACGTGTTTGCTCTGCTCACGCCCGCGGGTGCTAGACTGTGATTGTGACATGTTCACTCTCAAAGCTCCCCACGACCAGACCCTCACTTCATCGTGTCATAAGGTTACTTTTTCATTGAGTGCTCACCATTTGTTGGTCGTGCTTGAGGAAGAAGGGAAACAAACAAACGCATACCTAGTACGCGTTCGCGCCACGCTTGCATGTGTCACTCCTCTCACTCTCATTCCCGCGGTCCGCTCTCCCAACAATCTTTCTCTTCGTCATCCACAACACTTCTCACTGCCCCTTCAACCGCGGCGCAAAGGGATCAACGCCCATAGGCGCAGGCATCCGAGTCGACGCGCAAAATGCTCAGGTGCAACTGAGCTCCCAACAGCACTCACTCAACTCTCAATACAGCATCCACATCAGAGTCAAAGTAGTTGCACCCCAACTATTTTTGACGTCTTGATGGCATGCGTCGCGTCCAGCGTGGCAATGGTTGGGATCCAGCGAGCGTACTTGCCAGTCAAGCCATGCCTCGCTGGACATTTTGGATGAGCAATCTTGACATCTTCTTCTGAAGACATCAAGCAGATGGTGACACCACCATCAGTGAGACTAAGCGGCTTTTTGCGGGTTGACCCCCGAAAGCATGAAGAGGCTGGACTTCTTTGTGTGGATAATACGTAGTGTATCGCGCCGGCGCGATGATGCTGCCGACGTACTTGAGGTAGCGGGATCAAGTATGGCTCCACCTACCCCGTGGGTGTAAGACTCTGAGAATGACGCGCTCGTTCGGAGTCACTGCCCTGGCTTGGCTCATTTTTTTCTGTCAATTGAGGCCATTTTTTTCCATTGAGTATGCGCCAGATACTGGTGGTGCTTGAGGAAGAAGAAAATGGAAATTTTTCTCAATGGAAACACATCATCGTTCGCCCCAAAGTGGAAATTAAATGAGTGACCACATGTTCTCTTTGCTGCAATTTGCGCGCTCTCAACAATACTCTCCCCCTCCCGCCCTCTCGCTCTCCATCCACAAATCCCTCCATTCAACCTCGCGCGTATCCACAACCTTCCCTAACCTCGACCTCAAGCTCGCGCCTCAATCTCACCCCTCAAGTGGCCCCTCACAAGTCCAACTTCCAGACCCAAAATGCCACCCGCAATCCCCACCCCACCCATCGCCCCCGCGCCCCCCGAAAAAAAACTACCCGCCCATCCCCTACATCGGCGACGGTACACCCACCGAGCTCCTCCAAGTCTACACGGGCACCTTCCGCGCCCCCTCCAACAAGATCATCACCATCGCATTCGAGCGCAGGAACCTGTTCATCACCTACGACGTCGATACCTTTGGCCCCTCGCGCGCCAATGCGCCAACGAGCACGATATCCACTCTGTTTCTGACCTGGAATGGCGTTCTGCAGGTTCCTGTTAGTGGCGTGGCGAATAGGTGGCTGCAGGGGGTGGGGGAAGATGGTTGGGTTTGATATTAGGGAAGGGCGGGTGCAGGGTGTTAGGGTTGGGAGGGAGTTGTTTGCTAAGGCGCAGAGGGATGGGAATGAGATGGAGTTGGTGGTGGGTAAGGGGAAGGCTAAGGCGAAGGCAACCGAGAAGAAGGGTGTGGCGAAGAAGGAGAAGACGAAGGATGGGAAGAAGTAGACGAGCGAGGGAAAGTGGAGGAGCGGGCGATGTTGAACGAGACATGAGTGTGGTCCTGGCGTTGAATAGATTACACGACAATTAGGGGAAAGCAAAACGGGCGCTGAACGTACCGAAACCTGCGGCCCGTCTTGTATCAATCTTGTCAACACCACGCCATATCCGCGGATACTATTACAAATATATGCCTCCCACCTAGCCCAATGCACACAAGCTGTCACTGCCATCCCATTACCAACCTCAATCTAAACATCGTCTACAACCCTCCACTTCCCCTCCATCAACGAATTACTCTTCCCCACCCCCTCATCCACCAACTTCTCAGTCCCCTCCTTCCCAACAACCGGCAACCTAACCTCAAACCTCTTGCCCTGACCCGTCTCCTCACCATCAATACTGTACGGAAACTTCACATACTCAGGCAGTAAGCCAAGCTGCTGTAACACCGTCCCTTGGTCCCAGCTAATATGCTCATGGCACAGCCGATCACCGCGCATCGCTACAACGCTGGTGAACGGAATGGACAAGGGCTTGCCGGTGGGTGGTATGCCAGGTAGCAACCACGGTACGATTTGCGTGTGCGTGAGGCTGAAGACGAATTCGTCGATTACGCGGTCGGTGCCGACTGTGCGGCTGACTAGCTTGAGAGATGTATCTGGTGGGTTTGAGAAAACGAAGTGGTGTGTGTAAAAGGCTATGAGGCGTTCTTTGCCGATGCCGCCCCTAGTTCCGTCTGCGTCAGCTCTTACATACCTGGACGAGTAAAGAATCAGTCTTACGTCATGGTTGGGATGTGGTTGACGTATGGCTGGTCGACCATTGTCGCCATGGTCTTTGCGACGTCGCGCTCGCCGAACTCGTACTTTGTGTGCTCTTCCCATACGGCTTCGAGGTCGAACCAGGGTCCGTCTAGCTCTTTCTTGAGGAACGCGAGACTTCGTGTGTGCGCGATGCTGGCGCTGCGCTTTTTGTATTCTTCGTCGGCAGGCAGCACCCAGCCTGACTCCATGCGTGCGTCTTCGTACTGGTATGTTTTGATGGTGCCCTCCAGGGGCTTGGCGTTCTGGGATTCAGGGAAGTCTCTCGAGATGGAGAATGATTCGCGACGGGGGACGTCGGGCCCGGGTATGTGGATGAGCTGCGGTGGTATAGAGGTCGATGCCAATTCGACAAGTGTAGTGAATTTCCTGCCGCCGTAGGAGACGAGGGCTTTAATGTCCGTGGAGACGTAGGACGACTGAGCGATGTAGAAGGGTATGCGAGAGAGATAGGATATCAATCCAACGCCTTTGTCGAACTCACACGCCTCACACCCCTTCAATGTCTCCAGTGCCTTCTCCAAGGGAAATTCCCCACCATCGTCTGGTCTCCCAGGCACCAACAACATCACAACCGCAAATCCCTCTTCAGCCCATTTTTGCAGCGGTGGCGGATCAAGACACTTCTCACTTTTACCAACACTTGCATACGCATCCAGCACCAATATCAATCCCGGCCCCTTACCGCGTCGTGAAAGTGGTGCCTGGAACGTGATGCTCGATGAGATCCGTTGAGGCTCCGGAAACAAAGGAGGGGTAGACGCGCGCGTCGATGGAGGGGTAACGTGGACTTCAGACGGTTCGGAACTCATGGTGGCAATCGAGCAACGTCAAACAAGAGGAAAGGCAGAGGCCGGACTGAAGTGAGGAGAGACAATGGTGTACGAGCGAGACTGGAGTGGCAGGTTCTGTGGGGTAAGTGTGTTGTACGCGACTTGAGCTGTGGTACCGTGCGTGTGGCGATATCTGCAAGAGATGTTACACGGGGCGCGCACACTAGGCTAGGACTAGAGAGCTCGTGCTGTGTGTGCGATGTACGGACAAGGATACTTGAGGCGGCTTCGCGTATCATGGGACGTGTGTAGACTTTGTTGAATGATGGTGGTAGCGTCATGGTGCAGGATTCGCGCACGCACATGACTTGAGAAGATTGCAGAGTCGCCTTTTGGCCCAACAATCTGCCTTGGTTCGACGATTGCAATGCGATTGAGGCTCTGGAAGAGGATTTCTGCGCACACGGGTGTTCCTGGACTACGATGAGCCATTACTGCGCCATGTCACCTGGCCATTAAGCGTGGTACCCACGCGGGTACTACACGCACTCGAGTATCCTAAATGCTGTAATCGAGACATAGCCGATGTTTTAAGGCGCACAGCATGTGATCGCGTTGATGCAAGATGTGGAGACGTGCGTACTGAGCGGAGTTGATGTAAATTGATACCCCTCTAGAAGAGCCAATCAAATACAGAACGTTGACAAGACTGGGTATCGTAAGTAGAGAGATGTGATAGTGGCGAGACACAAGACATGACACTTCCTAGAGCATGTGAAAGGAACACCAGGCCCTGCTATGTACATACCAAGGAGCGCTTGTTTCTCTCTGGCCGAACGCAGCTGAAAACAGTTCAGCTCAACTTAATTTGACCCACCATTGCATTTCTTGAAGGAAAGCCGCGTTCCTTCCGTATGCGCAGGAGGTAGTATACACAAGCGACTGACGAGCAAAGCTCAGCTCAACTAAAAGTGGCTGAACCCCGGCTTGCTGATAGTGTCACGTTCGCTACACGCACCTTGCCGTGCTGCTGTGGAGAAGAGGACCGCTTTAGCTGTTTCAAGACCTGCGAAGCGACAGCAACGGCGTCTTCTGGAAGTCCTGGAGAACGTTAGCCCAATCACTCGAACCTCGGAGCATGCGTATGTTACCAGCGACTCTTGCCACCTTCAAGGCATGGCTCTCCCGATTGACCCCCTTCTTCAGACGATGCACATACGAGAACTTGCCATCAGGTTCCTCGAGCACGTCGTTGCAATAGCAACCCAGTTTGTCGAAATCTTTGGTCATGTCTGTGAGAGCATGGAAGTGTGTAGCGAACAGCGTTCGACACTGATTGACATGGTACAAGTGGTGCAGACACGCGTAGCTGACGGCGATGCCGTCCTCGGGCGTTGTTCCCCGACCTACCTCGTCCATGATGACGAAGGAGCGTGGTGTCGCTTCTTTCAGGATCTGTGCCGTTTCCAACATCTCCACCATGAACGTGGACTGGTCCTGGTACAGGTTGTCGGCCGAGCCAACGCGGCTGAAGACCTTGTCAACAAGTCCAATCTCCGCATACTCCGCCGGCACAAAGGAGCCTGTCTGCGCTAAGATTGAGATGAGAGGGTTTTGGCGGAGATACGTGCTCTTGCCAGCCATGTTTGGGCCTGTGATGAGCCAGATGCGTTCGTGTTCGCCAAGTAGGCAGTCGTTTGGTGCAAATTGGCGGCCTTGTTCGTTCAGCCCGGCCTCGACTACCGGATGCCGACCGCCAACGATAATGTGTGATGTGCCAGAGCTTAGTATGGGGCGTACAAAGCTCTTTTCGATAGCGAGCATGGCAAAGGCGCACGCAACGTCAAGCTCGTCGAGTACGGCAGCGTTACGCCGAAGCTTGACTAAGTTTCGCACCACGCCCTCGCGCAGCTCGCCTAGCACGCGCTGTTCTTCGTTGCGTATGCGGAAGCGTGTTTCGTCAATTTGCGCCCCTAGCTGCGTCCATTCTGGGATCTGAAACATTCGTGTTGTCTTACTGCTGCTTAGACTCTTGGGATAGTGGTTGGTTGTACGTGCAGCATCTTTACCTCTGACATGCGCAACGTGGGCATAAGTGGGCGTCCATTTGAGCGTCAAAGTTTCAGTGTCCATCTCCCCACGTAATTTGGCTTCCAGGGCAATCCTCTCTTCAGCCATGGCATCAAGAGTCTTATGCAGTCGTCGCAAAGTGGTGCTTGCAGTTCGCTTCATGATGTGCACATCCTCGCGTCCATCCGTCGCGCTTTTGAAGGTGCCAACGATACGATGTGGCTTTGGCTGGATGCGTTTTGGTATAGCTTTGAGGTCCTCCTCGCCAGCTTCGCGACCCAACACGTCCTGAGCCAACTCTGACATCTCGCTAGCCTGTTCGTCCTCGAGTCGATGGTACTCGGAGAGTCCGTCTTCATCGATGGCATCCTCTATGCGACGAGCTAACTGCAGTGGTTGCTCCAAACTGAATCTTTGAGCCAGTGCAGCAACGCACAACCTTATGCTCTTATCAGAAGCGTCTGCATTGACGCTTTCCGTGATTGCTCTTCTCGAGGCTGCATGCTCATGTAGCGTCTCGAGAATATCGGAGGTAGTGACGACGGTTTTGGACAACTCCATCAGATCGTCGGCATCGCCGCGCCCATAAGTAAACTTGGTCACCAAGCGAAGAGAGTCGTATGTGCGCTCCAGCAGGCTGGTGACATCTTGCCGCAGTTGCGGGTATTGTATCATTTCTTCCACCAGATCAAGCCTATCATTGATCGTGGACAGCGACATTGATGGCGCAGCTAGGTGTGGTCAGTCAGGAGATGCATGATGGTGATTTTCAAAACATACACAAGCGTTGGGTCAAGAGTCGGGTGCCACTCTTGGTGACAGTTTTCTTCAATGAGTGCAAGAGGCTGCCTTCGTATACCCCATCGCGAATCGTGCTTCTGATCTCGAGTGCCCTCAAGCTATTCTTGTCAATGCTCATGTGATCATCAGCTTGGTGCCGTACTGGAGCTTGAAGTCGCGTGCGAGAGCCGAGCAGCTGGTGCTTGACGTAGTGTAGCAATGAGCCCCCAGCAGCGACTTCGCCAGGCGCAAAGTTAGCCGTATCGAAATCGTCTACCACGTCTTCAAGCATTGGCACCCAGTCTTTCACTGTCAAAGGCTTCTGCGATGGCTCTTGGAAGGTGATGATGTGCCCGTCGGCCTGCAATATCGACACGATCTGTGAATGCTCAGCTTCTTGGAAGATGCTATCGAGCACGATCTCACGCGGCTTGATGCGTGCCACAGCTGATGGCAAAGATGCTATGTCCGTACTTTGAGTCAGAAAGTCACCGCTTGACAAGTCGATCCAGGCTAGGCCGACTTCAGTACGAGGCAGATTGAGGACCGAGGACACCTTGGAGCTGCCTGGACCCTCTTTGACTGCGTTGTCGTCGAGCACTTGTGGGTTGACATGAATACTGAGCAGGTAGTTGTTCTCCCAAGGGTCCATGAAATGCTCGTCAATGAGAGTCCCTGGTGTTATGATACGAGATACCTTTCGAGTGTACTGCGAATCCATCTTCGCCCTCTCTGGTGCATCGTTCAGGAATTCATCGCTGATGGCGACATGTTTGTTGAGGTCCTGCACAAGGATTTTAAGGTAGCGATCAAGCTGGTAGGCTGGAAAGCCGGCCTAGGGGCGTCAGCGAATAGTCGAAAAGATTGCTACGGCATTCACCATTGACACCGCGGGCCTCTTGCTCCCTTTGAGCTTCCTTTTGGACTTTCTCAGATTTAAAAGCGGAGCAAACTCATCAGCGTGTTCAAAGTACAGCTGGCGTCGTTAGGGACAGTCTATACTCAGGCTCATGCA
>Ga0265780_10009869_pt1 | contig 11412 bp, 14 predicted proteins | sample P1T30metagenome_FD_192432 | JGI IMG/M metagenome (GOLD analysis project Ga0265780, IMG submission 192432) | Plant litter microbial communities from East Loma Ridge, Irvine, California - P1 T30 | ecosystem: Environmental > Terrestrial > Plant litter > Unclassified | place: USA: California... | reverse complement strand
TTCGCTTTTCGATACGCCCAACACCCGGAAGCCTTTAAACCCGCATGAAAGGCTTGGGGGCGCCGCCGCGTGCCCGGCGCGAGCTCGACTGCGGCCAGGTCCGGATTGGGCCCGTTTTGGGCATACGGCCTGGGCCTTCCCTGCGGGTACGATGTGCAGGGTCGAGTTCGCGGATCGAAGCTGCCAACTGCTGGAGGCCCAGGCCAATCGCGGCGCTCATCGACAGGCCCACGGGATCGAAAACGGCCTTGTTGGCCAGGTAGACGTCCGGCGACAGGTAGCCTTTGACCGAGATGGTTTTGGCGTTCGGGTTGCTCATGGTTTTCTCCTAGTGATGCGGGTTACAGGATTTGTGAAATGACAGCGCTCAAAAAATTATCTACACACTCTTTTCCTCCAGCGCCCCTTACGGGCCGCCACCGGCTGCCGGCGCACCATCGGAGGACCGGCGCCGCTGGTCAACCGCTCCGCAGCGCTCGGCATGCAACTGCTCGAGCCGGTCGCCGATTTGCTTAGAAGGACGCGAACCACGCGTGCCCGCGAGATAAGCGGCGATGGTCGACTGACCACACGGAACCAGGCCTGCCAATTCCTGCTGAGTCAGGCCCGAAGCAAGAAGATCGGATGTGATTTTTTGGGTGTCCATGAGCAAACGATATCACGTTCGTGTTTGTCAAGTCAACACCAACGTGATTAGATTACTTATTACAATCGTGATATATGAAAACTCTTGCTGAACGCCTCACCTGGGCCCGCGAAAATAAGGGCCTGACGCAAGCATCACTTGCGAAGCTGAGCGGTGTCACGCAAAGCACGATAGGCAACCTTGAGTCGGGCCTGCGCCAGACTGCGCGGAAAATCCTCGACATAGCAACGGCGCTGGATGTTGATCCGATGTGGCTAGCCAATGGCCAGGGCGACGCGCGGCCGTCGTCTACTTCGGCAGCGCCAGTTGAAAAGCAGGCACCAGCGGATGCCGCCTCGCCGTTCGCGCCTGCGGCACTGCGCATTCAGGTTGGGGAAGATCCCGATTCGATTCCGATTCGCCGGGTCACCATCGCCCTGCAGGCCGGGATTACAGGCTTTGAAACCATCCCGGAACTCGACGACGGCGGCGTGCTCTATATGCCTCGCTCAGACATCGAAGCCATGGGCCTCCAGCCGCATGCCCTGATCGCGGTCCGCGTGAAAGGTGACAGCATGGAGCCGATGATGCTGGAAGGTGACAGCATCGTGATCAACACGCTTGATAAGCAGCCCGCCCACAAGGGGATTTTCGCCGTCAATTTCAAGGCGCAGTCCTGCGTCAAGCAGCTCGTCCAGCGCGGCGAAGAGTGGTACCTGCACTCGATGAATGCGGATCACAAGATGGTCAATGTGCGAAGTGGCGATTGCGAGATTATTGGGCGCGTGGTCTACCAGCCCGGTCGGCGCCTGGTTAAGCGCACTTGAGGGTCGAGGTTGCGTTGGTCGAGCTAAAGGGGGCTCGGCTGGCGGTTGCATTTCCTGATTATCCGTGGGTGCGCCCTGGCGCAGGCGATTCGCTGATATCCCGGATGGCGCCCTACCTGCCGCCGCTTGGCATCATGCTCGTATCCGAAGGCGCGTACCCGTGCGCCTACGCGGCGTTTGAGACGCACGAATTCTTGCCCATGCTCCAACTGGCCGACCTCTCCCGGTTCACGGTCGACCTGAGTGAGCCGCCAGAGGACGAGGACGAGTTGCCGTTCTGATTGCACCAGTCGCAACAATTGGCGAGATTCTTGAGATGTTTGCTCATCTATACTCGCGCGAGCGACACGGCACGCTCAGCTGCCACCCATTGCGAACACAATGCGAAAACTTTTTCTCCTTCCTGTAGTTGCTCTTGCTGCATGCGGCAGCCATGATTCGCCCTCGGTCGGTAGCGCGCAAACCGCTAGTGCAATCCAGAAAGTCGAACTACAGCTCGGCAGTCCTGACCAAGCCGTCAAAACTTGGTGGAGAATCCGCGATTTTGCGGAGGCGGAGAGCAAGGCAAATTGCGAGAAGCTCCCCCGCGGAGATGAACTGCGATCCACTAAGTACGAGCGCGCCATCTACACTGGTACTGCCCTTGCGGACCTTGAGCCCCCGCCTCGTACTTGCTCTGCTGATAGCTATAACCGCGAAATTATTGAGGTCAAGGTCGAGAGCGAGACGAGGGCCATTGTATTGGCTCACCTAAAGCCGACCACTCCGCTACCTGCGGGAGTGACTCTTACAGTTGGTCAAGCGAAAGATAGAGAAGAGGGCACGCGATATAGGTACATTCTTGAGAAGGTAGGAAAGGAATGGAAAATCGCCCAGATGTACCGCTATGCGGAATACCGCGATGATTTGTGGGAACCTGTATTTGGTGAGCCACTTCAGCCAACTCCGCATTATTTCGTAGTCGGTGCCCAGTAGCCTGTGAATTTGTCATTATCCAGTGTGGGATGGCGCGCACGACGCGCCTAGCGCGAGCGATACGGCACTTGCGGCGCGTCAAATTTGCTGCGCTCCCGCAGCTGTGATTCGGCAAAATTCTCTGCTGGTGACGATGCGTACGCCGCCTAGTAGCTAGGTATTTCTGGAATGCCACACTACGGCGTCGCGTGCTCCGGCATTCTGCGCCCCGCCCGCTAATTAGGTCACTCAGCGGAGTCATCGTGCCAAACACACATTTCGACCGGGCAGCACTCTACCTCCGCGCCTCTACGGAGCATCAGAACTATTCGACCAAGCATCAAGAGGCAGCGCTGCAGGAGTATGCAGTGGCGCACAGCTTCACGGTCGTGAAGGTCTATCGCGATGAGGGACGCAGCGGCCTCACCTTAGACGGGCGAGCTGGTCTGCTCGAGCTACTCACCAACATCCAGGCTGGCCGCGCCGACTTCAACGTCGTTCTGGTCTACGATGTGAGCCGTTGGGGCCGCTTCCAGGACGTCGACGAGAGTGCCTACTACGAGTACGCCTGCCGCCGCGCCGGTATCTCAGTTGCCTACTGCGCCGAGCCATTCGCCAACGACGGATCACCCCTGGCCGCCGTGCTTAAGGGCCTCAAGCGGGCAATGGCCGCCGAGTACAGTCGCGAGCTGTCGGCCAAGGTGTTTCGGGCGCAGTGTCGCCTCACCGAAGCGGGGTTTAAGCAAGGCGGCCTGGCTGGCTACGGCCTGCGCCGCATCGTGATCTCGGCTGCTGGCCAGCTCAAGGGCTTGCTCGGCGCCGGCGAGCGCAAGCCCATGCCAACCGACCGGGTGACCTACGCCAGGGGGCCTGACGATGAGGTGGCAGTGATCCGCCGTATCTACGATATGTATTTGGCCGAGCGCATGTCCGACACCGGCATTGCACGCCGCCTCAACCTTGAGGGCATCGCAAACGAATTCGGCCGCACCTGGTCGCCGCACCATGTCAAGCAGGTTCTCACGAACGACAAGTACGCTGGCACGCTGGTGTTCAATCGCAGCACGCAGCGACTGAAGAGCTCGCGCCGTTCGAACGCGCCGGCCTCTTGGGTGAAGGTCGAGGATGCCTTCGACGCCCTCGTGTCGCGGGACAGGCTTGAGCAGGCGCGCGCCGAACGAAATCATCGGCGCCGGCAGTGGTCGGACGATGAAATGCTCGATGAGCTTCGCCAGATATTTGTGGAGCACGGCAAGGTGACGCCCGACCTCATCAATTCCAGCGGCGGCCCGGCTGTGAAATCATATGCCCTCCGCTTCAACGGCATCACCTCAGCCATGGGTCTTGCCGGCGTGAGTTGGCCTTCGCTCACCCGCACAACGATCACCAGGTACCGGATGCGATGCATCACCCGCGACATGACGATCGAAGTCGAGCGATGCGCCGCCGCGGCGAACGCCCAGATCAAGAAACTCAGCCCGCGCACTTACAAGCTCAACGGAGTCACTGCCCGGTTGTTGTGCACGCGGTGTCGCTACGAGCGAAGTCATCCGTGCTGGAAAGTCGCGCTAGCGCACAAACCGGCTGCCGACTTCATCATCTGGGTACGTGCGGATCCTTTAAATGAACGGATCGAGGGAATCTACCTGATCCCCGTCGCCGACTTTCCTGACCACCTCTACATCTGGCCCTCCGCACGAACACTCCCCAAGTATGAGCGGTATGCGCACCCCTCGATTGCTGCGATCTTCGGCCTGCGTGCCGGAGCGCTCATCAAAGGCAACAGCATCTCCGAGTTCGAAGTAACAATGCCGTGAATATTGATGAGGATTCCTTGCTCCCTGCCCAGCTATACTCGCGCGAGCGAAACGGCACGCATAGATGCCGAGTTGGGGAATCAATTGAAAGCATTTGCACCATTTTGCGCTGCCGTCTTGCTGGCAGGCTGCGCGAGCAATTCTGGCGTTGTGGCGATGGGCCCAGACACCTTCTTCGTTTCACGCCAGGCCGCGACTGGCTTTTCCGGATCCGGAACGCTGAAGGCTGAGGCAATGACCGAGGCAGGCGCCTTCTGCACCAGCAAAGGAAAGACCGCCTCGGTCACCAGCGAGCAGGAGGCCCAGCCCCCATTCGTCTTCGGCAACTACCCGAAGGCCGAGCTCACGTTCAAGTGCGTGTAACGTAGGCGCAATGGCATCCATCCAGTGCCCAGGCTGCGAAGCCCACATCACCGTCCCAGGGCTGATCAACTGCCCGCGGTGCCAGACCTTCATGGACCCGCCGTTCTTGCGCGAACATCAAGCCCAGCTGGCGGCGGCCACGCATGCGAAGACGTCTCTGGTCGGCCCGCGGGAATGGTTGGGATTTTCCGTTCTCGCAGCCGTTGCCCTCCTGGTCGGCCTGCTGGCCTATCGAGCGGCAGTGCCGAGCGAGAGCCAGCTGCACGATCGGAAGGTCGGAGCCGCACTGCTCGCATGCCAGCAGCGGATCGCGGGCCTGGCCGAGTTCGGCGGCGCCGAGATGCCGCCCTACTCCAAGAATTGGGGCAAGGGCGACGAGTTCTGCTTTGCCTGGCCCGCCGGCTCGTTCCACTTCAAGAATGGGTTAGGCGCATCGGTGCCGATGTCGGCCAGCTGCACCGGGATCGTCTCGAGCCAGACGATCGAGCATGTCACGCTCAATGGGAAGGACATGCCATGACGCGCCGGGCGCCGGAAATACTCGAGGGCGGCTACACCGTCCTCATCAAGGACCGCCTGCAGGCGAACGAAGAAACCGCCCCCGCCAAGTGGGCGCTCTGGCAAATCATCTGGGAATGTTCCTCGTTCGAGCAGTTGGCGGCCGCGGCGCCGGATCCGGTCAACATCACCAGAACAGGCCGGCGCATCACTTGGCGCACTGAGGTGCGGTGGGCGCTGAGGAAAGGTTGGATGCGAATATCGGCTCCAGTCGACACCAAATAACGCTATCCAACTGCCGGAAATTCCGCCTTCAACAAGCAACAAGCGAAACCCAAAAAAATCAGCAGTTATTTGTCCGACAAATTAAAAATTGCTGGTAGTATACCCAGTGAAAACAAAAAGCCCTGATGCTCACGCATAGGGCTATTGCTTTCATTCGTCGGTAGATAACGCTGTTCTTCGCGGGACACCTCGTTATTTACCATTTGGTAAAACAGCTAGGGAAGTATAAGACTCTTACGATTCTTAAGCAAGCTAAACTTGAATCTTATGCTTTCTTAGCTCTCTTAGGAGAGTATTGTGTATTCGCAAAATAAATCTTCAAATCAACAACTTAGCTTGGAACTCATCCAGCACGAAGCTGACGGTGGAGTGATGATCGATCAGCGGGCGCTGGACGGCTATATCAATGCCACCGCAATGTGCAAAGCAGTAGACAGACAGTGGAATCACTACTGGGACTCGGCACCAACCCAAAAGTTCATCGCTGAACTGGTCAGTGAGACCTCGATCGCGGCGACTCTTCTCGTTCAATCCGTTCGTGGCGGTCGCGTGCAGGGCACATGGGTGCACCCCCAGGTCGCAATTCACCTGGCGCAGTGGCTGTCGCCGCGATTTGCAGTTCAGGTTACGAAGTGGATTTACGACTGGATGTCGGGCGGCGCGAGGCAACCATCTTCGATGCCTGTTCATTTGCAGCGATATGTTGCAAACAGACAAGCAATTCCGTCAACTCATTTTTCGATGTTGAACGAACTCACCTTCGGCCTGATTGCGCCTCTGGAAGATTCAGGATACACGCTTCCTGAGCATCTGATGCCAGACATCTCGGAAGGTCGTATGTTTTCAGACTGGATGAGGAAAAACAAGGGGGTTGATCCAAAAACGTTCCCTACCTATTCCCATCGATTCGCTGATGGACGCGTGGTTCCGGCTCGGCTTTACCCTAACGAGTATCTCGCCGACTTTCGTGCTCATTTTAACAACGTCTGGTTGCCTGAAAGGGCACCCGATTATTTTGCTGATCGCGATCCCCTGGCGCTTCAACACTTGCCAAAACTCCTGAGCGGGCCTCGCTGATTCTAGCGTTCCCGCTGTAGCGGGAACGCTGTCAACCGCTCACCGTGAAAGCCCGCCCGAGCGGGCTTTTTTACGAACCTACCCTGGCCATGCCAGCAGGCCGCGCCCGCTTCGTGGGTCGCAGCACAAAGCCAGGGAAAGATGGCGCGGTCTCGGCGCGCTGCGGCTTCGGGCGAGGTGTCGGTGCCAGGTGAGGCACTGCGATCGCCGTGTTGATGAGCTGCGCCAGGGCCACCGGCGCCATCCAGCCCACGGACTGTCTTGCTTGCCGTCGACCGCCATGCGCGTGCAGTGCTCCGCGTGGGATGCTCGAGCATATGGCCGCCGCGACTTCCTGTCACCGCGTCGAGATGGATTGCCACCTGGCAGACTGCCCTCTCCGCTGACGATATCAGGCGTCGGCAACTGCCGCAGTTGCCAGAATCACGGATGACGGCGCAGTAGTGCCTTAATTCGATTTACGCAGACAATCTCATCCGATAGGGTTGGGTCGCGCCATGCTGGGCTGCCCTAGATGAGACGCCAGTGCTTTTCGGTCCAAGCGTGCCGCCAATCCTGAACACACTCACCCGTTCGGCCAGGCTTGCCGCGCTTTCCTGCATCGACACGGCTGCGCTTGCTGCTTCTTCAACCAGGGCAGCGTTCTGCTGTGTCGATTGATCCATCTGGCTAATGGCTTGGTGAATCTGCTCGATACCAGAGCTCTGCTCCGCGCTCGCTACGCTGATCTCTCCCATGATGCCTGCGACACGCTGTACGCCCTGGACGATCTCTTCCATCGTCGCGCCGGCCTGGTCCACCAGGCGCGCGCCAGCATCTACCTTGCCAACGGAATCACTGATCAGTTCCTTGATCTCCTTTGCGGCGCTGGCCGAGCGATGTGCCAAGTTGCGCACTTCGCTCGCTACCACAGCGAACCCACGCCCCTGCTCCCCTGCGCGCGCCGCTTCCACGGCCGCGTTGAGGGCTAAGATGTTCGTCTGGAAGGCGATTCCGTCAATGACGCTGATGATGTCGACGATCTTGCGGGCCGATTCGTTGATCTCGCCCATGGTACTTACCACTTCGGTAACGACCGTTCCGCCGCGTACTGCGATTTCGGTCGCGGAAGCGGCAAGCTCGTTGGCCTGGCGGGCATTGTCAGCATTCTGCCGCACGGTGCTGGTCAGTTCCTCGATCGAGGCCGCGGTCTCTTCGATCGCGCTGGCCTGCTGCTCAGTGCGCGATGACAAGTCCATATTTCCTGCCGCGATCTCTGTCGAGGCCGTCGAGATGACCTCGCTACCAGCCCGCACATCCTTGACGATTCCGGCCAAGCTGGACGTCATGTCGTTCAGGGCGCCAAGCAGTTGCCCGAATTCGTTACGCGAATCCACCTGAGATTGCGAGGACAGATCTCCGCTGGCCACGCGTCGCGCTACTTCAACGGCCTGGGATAGTGGAGTGCCGATGGCCCGGATCAGATACATAGCCGCACCGCAGCTCAGTACAACCGCAGCAATTACTGCGGAAATCATCACGGCGCTCAAGACCGACAGTTCTTTATGCAACGCCTCGCTTTGCGCGACATTTCGTTCGCTCATGAAAGACTGGAGCTCCTTGTAGGCAGCCATTGACCTGTTATAGGTCGGGTTAATCTTCTTGCCAAGCGTCTCGTTGGCCTTGTCCCAGTCGCCTGCCTCAATGGCGCGCATTGCGTCACTGATAACTTTAAGTCCCATTTCGTCGCTGGAGGTCGTCCACGCCTGGAATTTTTCGCGAGTTTCTGCGCGCCTCAAGCCTGCCTGCATTGCGTCGTGCTCCTTGATGAGCTCGTGGCTGTTACTTGCGATGAAATCGCTGTGGAACGACAAAGGATGGTTATGCAGTGCCGCGTGCTTATTTTCGGGATTGTGCTGAAGCGCCTGCAAAATATGGCTGCGGTTCATTTCCATCCGAAGCTGCAGACCCGACATACCCAACTGCTGGATCGATGAGCGCAAAGCCTTATCCTCGAGGAGCTCGACTGAGCGCTGCGTGGATCTATATCCGAGCACGCCAACGATGATCGTAAGAAGAATAAGCGCGCCGATGACAATCTCGATCAAGCGTTTGATGCTGAGGTTTTTCATTTTGGAGAGTGGGATGTGGGCGGATCGAACCGCAGAGGTGGCGAATTATCGCTCCAAAACTCACCAATTTCCACAAGGAAACTACACAATTCGACTCAGTTTATTCGCGTTCCGGCCAAAAACATATATGATGACTTTTACAACAGATAGTTGCCGTTGCTCGTCCACCGTAGCGCCTCGCCCTGCGGAGGACGAACCCGTTGAGCGATTGATGCGGCGTCTGCGAGGGCACAGCAAGGAGACAGGGTTTGTCCGCTCCATGGCACTGCGAATGCGCTACTGGCAAAACGCTGAGGCCAGCCAACCCGCATTTTGCTCTGTTCGCTGTCGCCCGATTGGCACCGGATATGCGCACATGGAGGTCGGCGAGCATGGCTTGGGTGATCTCCGTGTCGCCGTGGCGCGCCGGCCAGCCCGACACCAGCGGATACGGGACGCCGAAGGCCTCCGCCTCGATGCGGGTGAGCGACTTCACCGCTCCCCTACCCTCCAGGTAGCGCGCCAGCGTCAATTTTTGCGACATTTTCGGGCCTTTTTTTCCTACGCACCCTGTAGAGGTACTGTTCAGGTTCTGTTCTTGGCTGTTCAGGTAGGTATTTCTAAGTTACTGGCTTCGTTTTATCCCAGCAGAGCCTCGGTTCCAGAGCGTAACCCTCCCTATAGGCCTACAAGAAATCGGCTTGTGTGGAGAGCTACCGCATCCCATGCTTTCGCCTTCGGACACTTTCGCTTGTTCGCAGACTTCCCAGGCACTCCTGCCTGTCCCCCGGCGCGCTCTACGATCCACCCACGCGTTGCCCTTCCGGTCGTCCTTGGCTCTTAGGTCTGGGCGTCGGCGGTTTCCCCTCCCTGCTCCAGGCGTGCAAACAGCCAGACTCGGCTGATGTAAGAATTTTATCCGCAAACATCACGTTCGTGTTGATATTTTCAAACACGTATGTGATACTGAGTTCAACGAAGCGAGCTCAGCACCTCCCGAGCCGCAGAACTGGAGATCGAAATGACCAAGCAGTGGGATGACGAATACCTGAAGGAAGCCTTCGCCGACGAGATCGCGCTGGCAAAGCTGCACCCGAACTGGCGCCGCACGTTCAAGGCCCCCGCCGCGTTGACGCTCGACGCGGCGCTGGTCTACGTGCAGCGCACGACGACGCATGCGTTCAGTGGCCACTCGTCGCGACTGTCCTTCTCGACCATGACGCCGCAGGTGCCACCGCACTGGCGCCGCAGCTGGGTCGCCGCAGGCCCGCTCAGCACCGAACTCGGGCTGAGCATCCGCCACGACCAGGAAGACGGCACCGTGTCCGTCGGCGTGGGCGGCGGCCGGCGCAACGTGACCGAGTCCTACGCCGACCACCCGAACGCTGACGCCGCAGCGATGGCCGCCATCGTGCGCGCTGCGATCCAGCGCCTTACCGAACTGCGCGACGCGCACTGATCCCGGAGATCGACATGATCCGCTTCCTGCTTTTCTTCCGCCTCAACTGGTGCGAGCGCCGCCCGGGCCTGATGTTCGTCCTGCTTCTCGCCCTGATTTGCCTGGGCGGCGCCGTCGACCCGAACGCACCGCTGTAACCCCGACCTCAATCATAAGGATCCGCCAATGTTCTTCCGCAACCTGCAGGTGTACCGCCTGCCATCACCGTGGGCCATGACAGCCGACCAGCTGGCAAACGCTCTGCTGCCACAGATGTTCGCGCCGGCCGCCAGCAACGAGCTGCTGCGCCAAGGCTGGGTTGCGCCCCGCGGCGCCGGCGAGCCGCTGGTGCACAACGTGGCTGGCCAGTTCCTCCTGCAGCTGGTCACCGAGAAAAAGGTGTTGCCGGCGAAGGTGATCAATCAGGTGGCCGCGGCGCGCGCCGACGAGCTCGAAGAGCGGCAAGGCTTCCGGCCGGGCAAGAAAGCGATGAGGGAGCTTAAGGAGCGCGCCGCCGACGAACTGCTCCCGCGCGCCTTCCCGATCCGGTCGGCGGTCGCGGTCTGGATCGACCCGAAGAACGGCTGGCTGGTGGTCGATGCCGCCAGCCCAACGAAGGCGGACGACGTCGTCAAGCTGCTGCTGAAGGCGGTCGACAACATGCCGCTGGAATCGCTGCGCGTACAGCGCTCGCCGGTGGCTGTGATGACAGGCTGGCTGGAAGCCGACCAGGCGCCGCACGGCTTCACGATCGACCAGGATGCGACGTTGCGCGCCAGCGGCGAGAGTCGGGCCCAGGTCGGCTACAAGTCGCACACCCTCGAGCCGGACGACGTCCGCCGACACATCGCTGCCGGCAAGCAGTGCACCCGCCTTGCCATGACATGGAACGACCGCATCAGCTTCGTGTTGACCGACTCGTTGGCGATCAAGGGCGTGAAGCCGCTGGACGTGATTCGCGAGAACGAAAATGCGGCGGCGAACGATGCCGAGCGTTTCGACAACGGCTTCGTCCTCATGTCCGGCGAGCTGGCCAAACTGCTGGCCGACCTCGTCGAGGTCCTGGGCGGGGAGGCGAAATCGTGAGGACCAAGAAACGCCGCGCTCCCAGCGCCGACTGGCTGGCCATGACGCCGGCCGACCGCGAGGCAGTCCGCACCTCGCGCTTTCAGGCGCATTCCGGCCGTCACCAGCGCGAAAAAGCATCTGAGAAGTCCTTCCAATTCAACCAGGCGCAGCCACAGGAACCGACGAAATGACTATCGCCAGCACGCCAGCACCAGCAACCGACGCGCTGCAGCGCCGCGTCGACGACCTGCCCCTGCCCGGCCATTCGCTCGACTGGGGCGAGGATGGTTCGCCGCTGCCGGTTTCGACCGTCGTCTACCAGTACCGCCCGCGCGCCGACGAGCGCCACCGCCTCTGGGCCGACATCAAG
>Ga0265780_10009865_pt1 | contig 11414 bp, 15 predicted proteins | sample P1T30metagenome_FD_192432 | JGI IMG/M metagenome (GOLD analysis project Ga0265780, IMG submission 192432) | Plant litter microbial communities from East Loma Ridge, Irvine, California - P1 T30 | ecosystem: Environmental > Terrestrial > Plant litter > Unclassified | place: USA: California... | reverse complement strand
TGGCTGCTTTTTATCAATGTTTTTTTTATTCTTCTTATTCTTGCCAGTGCAGGGTTTTATGCCAGGCATATTTTCAGGCAGCTGGTAGAATCTAAAAGACTGATTATCGAACAGAATGATGCAAAGGATGAATTTATAAGCATTGCCTCCCATGAATTGAAAACGCCGCTGACCAGTATGAAGGCTTCGCTGCAGATACTGGAACGGTTTGCAAAAAACTCTGCAGATAATAAGAAGCTGCATCCCTTTATAATTAATTCTATAAAAAATGTGAACCGCTTAACAGACCTGGTTAAAGATCTCCTGGATGTTACCTCTCTTCAGAACGGTAAATTAACCCTGAACAAAAAGCAGTTTTATTTGAATGAACTTATACATGAGGTTGTAGCAGAAAAACAAGGGCTCTCTCATCATAAATATATTATCAATGAACTGGTGATTGAAGAAGTGGAAGCAGACCCCAACCGTATTTACCAGGTATTTGAAAACTTTCTTTCAAATGCTGTTAAATATTCACCTGAATCAGACGAAATACATATCTGCTCTTATTCAAAAAACGGCTCGGTAAAAGTATGTGTTAAAGATTTTGGCAGGGGCATCGATAAAGACAAGATACCCTACCTGTTCGACCGGTTTTTCCGCCTGGAAGAAACGAGGAATTCGGTGCAGGGACTGGGACTGGGCTTATATATTTGTAAGGAAATAATAAATACGCATAAGGGTGAGATCGGTGCTGAAAGCGAGTTAGGGCAAGGCAGCGTTTTTTGGTTCACACTGCCTCTTTAGTCAGTTCCGGCCAGGTAAACCGGTTAAAAATGTTATTCGGAATCTATTCAAAAGTAAAACTCAGTAAGGGCTTCCGCGTTTGATTTCTTGATACGGTACAATTCAGTTCTACTGCTTTTTCATTGATTGCTACCATTATCCGGTATTCCGGCAGAGACTCGTTTATATTTATAACCAGCGTATCTCCTACTTTGGCGGCATCCAAATCTCTTTTAAACTCATTCCATTTATCGTTTCTTAAAATGGCGGGAGGCTCTGGCAAGGGCATCCAATGGGTAAAGTTAGCCAGGTCGGCGAGATTGGTAATGTATCTTATCCCCCAATAATCAATACTTTCTTCCTGGTGCCTCTGGATATAGGCAACGATTCTTTGCCCGGTTTCAGGCTGTTTGTCTTTTATGGAAATAAGTTCGGGCTTAAACTGTCCGGCGTACTCTTCCATAGCTAACAGAATGTCTTCCTTATCTAATCCCCTGCCGCGATAATCCATGTACGAGTAATGTGAATCTAATATCTCTTGTGCTGTTTTCATTCGGTATCTATTCCGGCGTTGGTATTTAATGCGGAAAATTACAAATTTTGCAAAAAAGTACCAGGCCCATTTATAAATAACGATTTGCCCGGTCTACTATTATCTGCTTAAAAGGTATTCTGCTACCCTGGGAACTCCGGTTCCTGCTTTTTCTGTGAACCCGCGCATGTTATGCCTCTTCATGGGAGGCAGATTTGGATCTACGGCGATTTTTTCAGCATCGGGAGGGACAAAATCGAGCAGCCCTGCGGCGGGGTAAACGGCAAGCGATGTGCCTATGAGGAGAAAAATATCGGCCGTGGAGCATATCGCCGCAGCCTTCTCTATCATGGGTACGGGTTCTCCAAACCATACCACATGCGGCCTCAGCTGTGAGCCAAGCTCACATGTTTCGCCGGCCCTGAGCTCCCAGCCTTCTATCGGATAGGTTAATAAGGGGTTTATATCAGACTGCGATCTGGTTATTATGCCATGCAAGTGAAGCACGCCGGAAGATCCGGCACGTTCATGCAGGTCGTCAATATTCTGGGTAATAATCGTGACATCGTATTTTTCTTCAAGCATAACAAGTGCCAGATGGGCGGCATTTGGTTTTGCTTCCAGTACGGCTTTACGGCGGATATTATAAAATTCCTGTACCAGCGCAGGGTTGCGGGCCCAGGCTTCGGGGGTGGCTACATCGTTTATGTCGTATCCCTCCCACAATCCGTCGGAATCTCTGAAGGTTTTTAAGCCGCTTTCGGCTGATATACCCGCTCCTGTAAGCACTACAAGCTTTTCTTTCATCGTATCAATCAAAATGTAAAAATAATTACAATCCCTGATGTTTATCATTTTGAAAAAAATGATTTTACATATACTTGCCGTATATGAAAACAATAACTAAACCCGACAGCCTGATATTTGACATGGATGGCACCTTGTGGGATGCCCGGGATACATACGTCAAATCATGGAATGACGGCTTGAAAGAAGAAAATATTGAGAAATTAGTAACACGCGAAGAGATTGCTTCGATGATGGGATGGGATTCTAAGAAGGTGCTCAACGCACTGCTTCCCGGTCATACGCCGGAAGAGCAGAGCCGCATCTATAAAACAGTAAACAAGTTCAGGGCCGAACAGGTGGTGTCCTTGGGCGGAACGCTTTATCCGGGAGTTAAGGAAGGTCTTGCTGAACTTGCTTCAACGTATAAGCTGTTTATAGTTAGTAACTGCCCGGAGGGAATGATCGATCTGTTTATCAAATGGGCAGGCATTGAAGAATATATAACAGATGAGATTGCATACGGCCTTAATAATATGCCTAAGAACTATAATATTAAACAACTTATAGATAAATATGAACTGCAGAATCCGGTTTATATCGGCGATACTGAGGGCGACCGTTCCGAAAGTGAGATTGCCGGTGTACCTTTCGTTTTCTTTAGCTTTGGCTTTGGCAAAGTTGACAAATATGATCTGAAGTTCGATGACTTCGGGAGTTTTACTGCTTATTTCAAGGATTTGTAAAGACTACCCCGGGGAGCAGATACGCCTCGTTGCTGTGTTATAATCAGCTGAATTTTATACTGGTATCAAATAATATTAAAAATTATATTAGGCAGATGAAAACTAATCAGTCTGAGCGAAGGAGCTTTATAAAAAAAGCGGCCATGGGAAGCCTTGCGGCTATTGCCCTGCCGCAGTTGATATGCGATGTGCTTGCCGAGGAAAAAACCAGGAAAGTTGGACTCACCAAAGGAGATACTATACTTTTTCAGGGAGATTCAATAACCGACGCCGGGAGAAATAAAACAGAAACTTCGTTTAATAATCAAAAAGGCCTGGGCGGCGGATATGCTTACCTGGCAGCTGCTGATCTATTGAATAAATATCCTCAAAAAGACTTAAAGTTATACAACCGTGGTATAAGCGGGAATAAGGTATACCAATTGGCAGAACGCTGGGATGCTGACGCGCTGTCGCTTAAACCCGATGTAATCAGTGTTCTTATCGGCGTAAACGATTACTGGCATCTGCTAAAGAATAATTATAAGGGTACTCTGGAAATTTATAAAAAGGATTTCCAGGCACTGTTGGAACGCAGCAGGCAGGCTCTTCCTGATGTTAAACTTGTTGTGGGAGAACCATTTGCTTTATTGGGAACTGCTGTAGACAAAAGCTGGTTCCCTGCATTTTATGAGTATCAGAAAGCTGCCCGTGAAATTGCCAATATGTTTAATGCTTCTTTCATTCCGTATCAGAAAATCTTTGATAAGGCACTTGATCTGGCACCGGGCAGTTACTGGACTCCGGATGGTGTGCATCCTTCAATAGCGGGAGCACGTCTGATGGCTAATGCCTGGCTGGAAGTTGTGAAAGGCTGATTTATTCAGCCGGCCATTTGTTTATGGCCGGCTGAATAAAATACTATAGTCCCAGTTTGTCCTGGTTGTATATACTGTTTCTGGCGTCCTCCGGGGTAATAAATGTATACGAGTCCAGGATTTCCTCAAATTCATCATCATCATCCCATACCGGAATTATGCTCTTCTGGTGGTTTAATACCAGGAAGGCATTCAGGGCCTCAAGTTGCTCAGTTTGTATATTAGGAATTCCGCTCACCGCTTTACCGGCTTTAACTGCGGTTTTAGTTTCATGTGATATTAAAAACAATTGCCTCATTAGATAATTAAAATTATTCATGATAGTACTACAACATGTTAAACAATAGAAATGCCAACATTCCTCTTTAAAATTCATGTCAACAGTTTTGATTTAATTTTGTTGTAAAGGAATGACAGAACAAGCTATCTATTCAACATTCTCATTTAAAGATAAAAATACAGGCGAACTTTTAAGGCAACTTACTTTAAGGAATCTTTCCAATAAGATGGAAAGCATAAAAAGAACATTATCTGAATTGACCGAAAAATACTGTCTCGCAGAAAGTGAGATCGTTGTAGAGGGTTTATAATTTAATGGACTTGCGGGTATGAAGATACTTCTTCATGCCTTTTTATTACTCCTTTTCTGTAATTACTCCGGCCTTCCGGACAGATTATCCCTGTAAGCCTTGAAGGCAATACTTACCGTATCTTCAAGCTGTTTAATATTAAAAGGTTTCTGAAGAATAAAATCGGCCCCCGCCTCTTCTGCAAGTTTATTAATATCATTATTGGCGGTAAAATACACAACAGGAATGTCCTGATACTCCGGATGGCTCTTGATCGTTTGGGTTGCGATAATGCCGCCCGCATCCGGTATTTTATTATCCATGAAAATTACAGAGGGGTTAATAGAATCTATCTTATCAATTATGTTGTTACAATCCGGCAGTGTATAAACCTCCCAGTCTGCATCCGTTAATACCAAGGCTACTATTTCGGAGATAGTTATATCATCATCACAAACAAGGACACGCTTCATGTTAGTATTATAAACAGTAATGAAAATTAACCATTCCTCTGATCCGTTATAAATATACGTAAAACAGCTTAAAAGGAGCAGATCGAAAATACAAATGGCTTTTATCTGACCTGTTCTATAAACACGATAACCTCACTGCGGTTTTCTGTAAGCGTTTATTTAATAATTGTATTGCAGGCACCACTTTCATTGCGGATATTTGAAAATCAATAAGACAAACAGCAAATTTAATTAATCCATCAATGGCTAGAGTATCCAAAAACAGGTCGCAGATTGTAATAACATCTATTAAACAAAAAGTTAAAACAAAAAAGGATGAGATCTTAAGACTGGAAGAAGAGGTGAAAAATCTTGAGAACCAGCTGGAGATCCTGGAGAGCAGACCGGATTTCCTGGCTACAATTTTAGATGCTTTGCCAGACGCTGTTAAAGACTAGCCGCATAAAGAACAAAGTGGAGATACCCGACCCATTATATTGACGGGTATCTCTATTTTTACAATAATATTTTACGGCTGATTTCTTTATCAATAGTTATATAGCCGGGATATTTTATCTTTTTACTGCCAACTTCTATAGTTGGTTTTATTTTGATCGTCAGTTTACTTTTTTTCTCATCCTCTCCCTGTGCGGGTGCCAGAACAAAATCAGCTATAGCATTCTGGGTTTTCTTGTCGGATAACAATCCATATATATTAGAATTTATAAGGATCGGAACCACGACAGTGCTGCCAGGGCCGACCGTAACTTTGTTTTGAGAAAAACCTTCGGCCAGTTGCCGGTTTTCAAGCAGGATCTTATATTCAAACTCATTAATAGCGGCCATTTTACGACCGGGGTTCGAAACTTTAAGATTTACCCTTGCATCAAGCGGTATCTCCTTTCGCAGAAAAGCAAGGGCCAGACGTGGTGCCTTGGTATAATCAATGCCGTCTTTACCTGCAAGATCTTTTGCATTTACATTGGCAATATAAATGCTGTCGGCCGATAAGATATCATATTTACAATCTTCCAGGGCTTTGGTGTATTTAACCTGTTTATTAACACCGCAGCCGGCCAGAACCAGGGGAAGCAGGTAAGTTAAGAGTTGCTTTTTCATATTTATTTTTACATACCGGCATTTATGCCAGCGCATGTTTGATTGTTACTATGCTGTTTGGTTTAATCGTTTTGTTTTAATAAAAACGTACAATAAATCAGAATATATGTACTGAAAAAAGTTCATTTTCTTTACCGCGGGCCTTTGTAATTGATATGGAGATTTTATTCTGATTCATAATTTATTTATAAAACTATCATTGTCAAATGATTGTAAAACTGATCAAACTATACAATATAATATGGCCTGGTGTTTGTAACAACAGGCGGGAATATGCAATTGCTTTTTTGCTGTTCAAGATATTGTACACAGCCCTACATCCTGAGTAAAAACAAAAACATCTGCCTGTATACGTAAGCTCAAAGTAACCACTACCACTATACCCTAAAAGTAGGTAACACTTAATCCCCTATGTCTATCACCTGCCCCTACAGGGGGCAGGAATTTACCTTTTATCAGCAGAGGCTTTACGGCCGGTAAGATATAGTTTAATTTCTGAGGTATGAGGTATGCCGAGCGTGCTGCCCGGCGTTATTTCCAGGAACTTTTGCAGGTATACGGAGATGATGCCATTAAGTACCCTTCTTCTGGATTCTTCAAATTCCGGGTCAACCAGGAATTGTCCGAGATGCATCTGCCCCTTTTCATCTACAAAAACGGTAAAAGAATGATTAAAGTCCTTATAGGCCTTTTTGATTGTTATCTTATATTCTGGATTAAGGTATTCGTCTGCAATACTTGGATTCATGAAATCAGGAGGATTTTTTATTTTCTCGGTTATGATTTCAGGGATCGGGCTTTTTAATACTACAGGCTTGCGCGCTGCAAAAACGCTGTCCTTATTCAGAGGGTTCCTGTTTGCTATCGCCGTTTTCATTCTTATAAAGTCGGAATCGCGGCGGGTAGGGCGCTTTAATATTTCGGGATCGGCGTGAATGATGTTCTTTAAATAATTATCTGAATAGAATGTCATATAGACATTTGACCTGTCTTTCGAAATTTCTTTACCGTCTACCTGTAAAAGCTGAAAGCGGATGCTGTCTTTGTTAATGCTTTTCAGACGGAGCCATTCTCTTGCAATGTTAAATACTGAATCGTGGTCATGGAATACCGGATAGCGGAGAAACTTTTTCTCGAAGGGACTATAGATCTCTATAGAATCTGCCGGCAGGAAGTTTAAAATCCATTCAGGTTCCTGCTGGAAGCCGTATTCGTTAAAACTAAGCCCGGTGTCGAATGCTCGTCTAACTTCTATGTATTTTATACCGGCAAACGCTCCGAAAGAAGGGCTTTTTTGTTCAGATCCGGGTTTGGGATCCCTGCAGGCAATAACTGTCAGTGCAGGCAGTAATACCCTAAATATCGATTTTATACTTCTGTAATCAGTCACCGGGAGGCGAAAATAAGGATTTTAGCTTTGGAAATTTACAAATCGCCGGCATTTTACCGCCGCCCGCCTCAAAAGGTAATCCAGGTCATTTTTGTTCCGGCGGCTTACACCGAATTTTGAATGAAACAAAAGATTAACATGCAATTAAAGCCTGAAGTCATGAACATTATCGTTAAAATATTCTCTATCTTAAAAGAAATCCTGGAAGACCTTGATTAATTACAGTCAGATCAAATTGGTTGCAGCACGCTTTTCCTGATTTGAAGAAAAATGCTCAGCAATGCTATTTATTAATTAAAAAGGAGATTTTGAAATAAAATACTTACCTTGTGAACATATAATACACCAGGTAAAGGTGTTAAAGTTTACATAATCAGGTTTCTCCCTGAAACCAGAACATCAAGTTATATTATTAATGAAAATTTTTATTAAAGGCCTTCCGTTACAAGTAAGCGAGAGTGAATTAAAGGAAGTCTTCGGAGATTTCGGTCAGGTTAGATCACTGCGTATCATCAAGGATCGTGATACAGGCGAAAGCAGGGGGTTTGGCTTTGTTGAAATGCCAAATGACGCAGAAGCTAAAGAGGCTATCCTGAACATGAACGGAGGTGATTACTATGGTAATAAGATCGTAGTTACCGAAGCCAAGGAAGATGGAAGTTTTACTCCGAGCCGCGGTGCCGGCAAACCAGGCGGCTTTAACCGCAATTCGGGCGGCAGCAGGTCTGGCACAGGGAATCCGAGGCGTTAAAATATAAAACCGACGAGTCGGTTTTCAGTATCTACCTCTCCGATTCAGCTATAACCGGCTGGAGAATATGGTGTATTGCCTTCGTGTATGAAGACTTACAGCAATTGAAACGAAAGAAATCCCGGCGAAGATCTTTCTGAATCTGATAATTCCCCTATTGATTTCTCTCATTCCGGTCAGCTCAAGGTAAACATCTGTTATACGAGACCTGCGTCACTTATTTTTCGTCAATGGTTTTATAGTTTTGCCGTATATCAAAACCCGCTATGGAATCATTAAATGGAAAAAATGCACTGGTAACAGGTGCAGGTAAAGGAATCGGCAAAGCTATCGCTATTGCACTGGCAAAAGAAGGTGTGCATGTTGCACTCCTGTCAAGAACCTCGTCAGACTTACAGGCTGTAGCAGATGAAATCGAAGACCTGGGAGTTAAAGCCGCAATTATTACAGCAGACGTTTCTGATATTTCATCAGTGGCCAACGGAGTAGATCATGCTTCGTCTATGCTCGGGCCAATTGATATTTTAATAAACAACGCAGGCATCGCTTCTTTCGGTAAGTTTATGGAGATTGAGCCGGCAGACTGGGAAGCCATCATCAGGATAAATTTGTTAGGGGCCTATTATACAACAAGGGCTGTGTTGCCCTCGATGATTGAACGAGGCTCCGGCGATATTATTAATATTTCATCTACTGCGGGACAGCGTGGAGCTGCCGCTACAAGTGCTTATAGCGCTTCAAAATTCGGGCTCATAGGAATGAGCGAATCGTTGATGCAGGAGGTAAGGAAACATGATATTCGTGTTAGTGCGCTTACTCCAAGTACGGTCGCGACAGAGATGTCTCTCGATCTTAAACTGACAGACGGAAATCCTGAAAAAGTAATGCAGCCTGAAGATTTTGCAGAGTTTATTATTGCAGGTCTTAAATTAAACAGGCGGGTATTTGTAAAAGAGGCTGGATTATGGTCTACCAACCCCTGATTTTACAACAAAAATACATATATTGCCTTCTTAAGTAACATTGTGACATTCATAGACTTTAATTTCAATAGCGATTTATTAGAAGGGCTTCTCAGCATGGGGTATAAAGAGCCCACCCCTATTCAACAGCTGGCCATCCCTGTAGTATTAACTGGAAAGGATCTGATAGCCTGTGCACAGACCGGTACAGGTAAAACGGCGTCTTATTTGTTGCCTGTTCTTGAGCTGATCAGCCGGAATAAGGTGAGGCATATCAGTACACTGATTCTTTCTCCTACGAGAGAGCTTGCTCAGCAGATAGATCAGCAGGTCGAGGGCCTTGCTTATTATACGAACATCAGCTCTGTAGCTATTTTTGGCGGCGGCGACGGACACGTATATGAACAGCAACGGTCCGCCATACAGAATAAAGTTGATATCCTTATTGCTACGCCGGGCAGGTTGATAGCGCATCTTAGTTCCGGTTTTCTGAAACTGGACAATCTCGATTATCTGATACTCGATGAAGCCGACAGGATGCTCGATATGGGTTTCCAGGAAGATCTTATGCGCATCATCAGCTATCTTCCTAAAAAAAGGCAGACGCTGTTGTTTTCTGCAACTATGCCTAACCGTATAAGAACGCTGGCAAAATCTGTACTTCATAATCCTGAACAGATCAATATCGCTCTTTCGCAACCTGCTCAGGGTATCGATCAGCAGATCTATAAGGTACACGATGAACAGAAGATCCCGCTGATCCGCCTTCTGATGAAAGATGGAAAATATACAAGTGCAATCATTTTTGCCTCAACGAAGGAAAAGGTTAAGGCCTTGTATAAAACACTGAAGGCCTCGAATGTTAAAACAAAAGCCTTTCATTCTGACCTTGAACAAGCGGAACGCGAAGTAATTTTACGTGAATTTAAGAACAGACAGCTGCAGGTGATCATTGGGACTGATGTGCTTTCCAGGGGAATTGATGTCGAAGGCATTGACCTGGTGATCAACTTTGACGTGCCTTCAGATCCTGAAGATTATATTCACCGCATAGGCAGAACCGCAAGGGCTGAAAGTACAGGTACAGCTATTACTCTGGTCAATGAGCGGGATCAGAAGAAATTACTGAATATAGAGTCTCTTATAGGCAGACCAATAGATAACAGCACTTTACCTGAAGAGCTTGGTGAAGCGCCTGTATTTAAAGATTTAAGTACCAGGAAGAAAAAGTTCAAGAAAAAGCCTTTTAAAAAGAATGCGCCTTCTTCGGGTGCTCCGAAAGTCTAGCTGACCACATTTACCGGGCTTCCTTTAAGGAAGCTCCTGATGTTTTCTGCCGTGATCTCAATGATTCTTGTTCTGGCTTCTGCACTCATCCAGGCGTTATGAGGTGTTATAATACAATTTCGCGCTGAAAGCAGCGGGTTGGAAGATGGCGGCGGTTCTTCAGATAGTACGTCGACTGCGGCTCCGGCGATGATTCCCTTGTTCAGCGCTTCGGCCAGATCTGCTTCATCAATAAGCGGGCCTCTGGATGTATTGATAAGGAAGGCACTGTCTTTCATGGCAGAGAGCAGTTGCCTGTTCACAAATTTTTTATTACTATCCTTAAGCGGAAGATGAAGTGTGACGATATCACTCTCACTGAACAGCTCTTTAAGTTGCCGGTACTCAGCAAGATCGGTATCCTTTACTGAAGGTGTATGATACAATACGTTCATTCCGAATGCCCTCGCTATCACGGCTGTTTTTCTGCCTATAGTACCAAACCCTACTATTCCAAGGGTTTTTCCCTGCAGTTCTATAAGCGGCGTAAGTGAATAACTGAAGTCTTTGGATTTTACCCATTCTCCCTTGTGTACGGAGTCCGAATGTATACCGACGCGGTTTGCCAGTTCCAGGATAAGAGCAAAAGTATGCTGCGCTACTGACGCAGACCCGTAGTCCGGAACGTTACATACTGTTATGCCTTGCTCCTTTGCAGCTTGGATATCTATGATGTTATAACCTGTTGCCAATACGGCAATAAGCTTCAGATCTGGCAAGGCTTTTAAGGTTTCGCGGTTGAATACCACTTTATTTGTCAGAACGATATCTGCACCGGAACAGCGGCTTATAATATCTTCTTTGGAACTGCGGTCAAAGACCCTTAAGTCTCCCAGTGTTTCTATTTTAGCCCAGTCAAGGTCGCCCGGGTTTAAGGCAAACCCATCTGCCGCAATAATTTTCATAATTATACTGTTGAAAATCTCAAATAGAACTTTAAATATTAAAGTTTGAATGCTTGCCGGCCAATTAATTTCCAGTCGCCATGCTGTTTCTGAAACACCAGGAATATTCCAAGATTTACAGAGCCTGGTTTACCGCCATCATTTGTCTGTGCAGATAGTTTATGCCTTACCATGGCTGTTTTGCCGGATATAGTAATAACCTGTTCTGTAAGATCTATTGAAACAAAATCAGATTTCCCGCTGACGATAGCTTC
>Ga0265780_10009864_pt1 | contig 11414 bp, 7 predicted proteins | sample P1T30metagenome_FD_192432 | JGI IMG/M metagenome (GOLD analysis project Ga0265780, IMG submission 192432) | Plant litter microbial communities from East Loma Ridge, Irvine, California - P1 T30 | ecosystem: Environmental > Terrestrial > Plant litter > Unclassified | place: USA: California... | reverse complement strand
TCTTCGTACTAATCCGACTCTTCCCCCCCGCCTCCTTGCGCCGACTCTCCACGCCCCTCCTCTTCAACGCCCTCCTCTCGCGCCTGCCCACATCCGGCAACGCATCCAGCAACCACTGCTGCACACCGCCCTCGCCGTCTTTCCCGCGCTGGCTCGTGCGAATAACGTTGGCAATAAGCTTGACGTGCGGGATGTCGTCGCTGGTGTAGAAGGTGACAGCGACGCCGCCGGCGCGGCCGGCGCGGCCCGTGCGTCCGCAGCGGTGCACGTAGGACGCGGGGGACGTGGGCATGTCGTAGTTGACGACGCCGTTGAGGCCGCGGAAGTCGACGCCGCGCGAGAGCACGTCTGTGGTGATGAGCACCCAGATTTCGCCGCGGCGGAAGCGCGTCATGATGGCGTCGCGCGCGGAGCTGCTTAGGTCGGCGTGTAGGACGGCGATGCGCGAGGAGCCGCCGGCTTCGGGGGGGATGTCGTAGAGGAGTTCGGAGTGCAGGGCGATTGCGCGCGGGATGGTTTGTGTGAAGACGAGGAAGGGGGGGCGGAGGGAGGGTTGGGCTGCGTCGGATGTGGATGGGTGCAGGAGGTTGCGCAGGCCGAGGAGTTTGCCGGCTTCGGTGGCGGCGTAGGTGAGTTGGTGGGCGATGTTGGGGATGGCGGTGTCTTTGAGGCCGACGACGAGGCGGAGGAGAGGGGGACGGGCGGGTGCTGTAGACGTGGAGGTTCGGGAGAGAAGACTCTGCCAGCGCGAGGTTAGGGTGGAGATGGTCAGGCTGTCGATGTTGGAGCCCATTGTTGCGGACCAGAGACCGACGCGCAGGGAGAGGTTGGAGCAGGCGTTCCACACGGCAGTGGTTTGGTCGCGGAAGAGCGGGTCGAGGAGGACGTCTGCTTCGTCGAGGACGAGGTGGCGGACGCTGGGGAGGTCGGCTATCGTGCCGTCTTTGCGTTTGAGGGCGTTGAGAAGGGCGAGAGGGGAGGAGACGAGGATAGCTGCCTTGACCAACTCTGCTTGTCGTCCCTTTTGCACCACTTTCTTCTCCTCGTCAGACCCAGATGCATCGTCCTCATCCTCATCCTCATCCTCAGACGCAGACGCAGACGTCTCTCGCACCTCCTCCCCGCCCCTCTCCACAAGCTCCATGCCCTTCCGCATGAGCGTAGCCTTAACCGCCGTACCCTTGGCCAACTTCCTCGCCTCATTCACAATCTGCGACGCAAGCTCCCTCGTGGGCGCAAGAACAATCGCCCTCGGCCCCTCCTCCTTGCCCCGCGCCAACAGCGAATCGATAATCGGAATCAAAAACGCAATCGTCTTCCCACTGCCCGTCGGCGCCACGGTCAAAAGATCGACATCGCGAGTATCTTTCCCCAGCAGCAAAGGCAGCGCACCAAGCTGCACCTCGGTCGGCAGCTTATACCCCTGCTCGTGTATATTCTCCGCCAGCCGTTTCGAAATGTTATACCGCGTGCGCAACTGCGCGAACTCAGTGAGCGGCCGGGGGTATATTGGCGTCTTGACGTCCTTTTTCTTCTCCGCCTCCTTCTCCTTCCTGCGCTTCTTGCTCTTCTTCTTGTCCCTGCGCGATTCTTCTTCCGTCGGGGGCGCAAAGTCTTCTAGCACGGCGACTTTGAGCTTGTGAGCGCGCAGGATCTTCTTGCACTCTTCTACGTCGTAGGGCTCTTCTTCGACTCCCTCTTCCTCTTCCACCTCTGCTACGCCGTTCTCCTGCGCCGCGCGCTTTTCTTCCCGCGCTTTCTGCTTCTTCTCCTTCCGTCTGGCTGCCTTGTCACTTTTCCCAGTCTCGCCCGCGCCAGCGAAAAAGTCTAGATGCGCGGGTAATTCTGCAGGCGAATCTACTACATGCTGCCCCCTCTTCCGCTTCCGGCTTGAATTCGCAGTCTGCGGTTGTGCGGGCTCGTGGGTGCCGAACAGCTGCGGGTTGGCGACGGCGCCGGACGAGGGAAGGTTATGCGCAGGCGCCGTGTGTGGCGCTTTTGAGGAGCGCGAGAGGAGTTTGAAGACGTCCATGGCGTGTGAAGAGGGTGAATAGGCACTTCAGACTACTTTTGTGAGCGTGGCCGTCATGTCGAGCCGAAGTAGTTGGGCGTCGCGAAAAGTTGCAGTTCACTGATAATTTTAGCGGGCGGCGGCAACATCGGCCAAGCCAACCGCCGATGCTCACATTCACCATGACCATGACAATCACAGAAGCTGCTCCAATGCATTGCCAAGAGTTGCACATTGAAAATGAAATCTAAATCAAAGCTATGTGCAATAGTACAGTGTAAGGGCCACTCCCTACGTCTTGTCCCGGCTCAACTCCCATGCAAATCGTACACGTCCATGCTTCCCCAGGCTCGGTAGTTGCGCATCAGTTCTCAAGTGGTACCATGAAGTCGATTGTTGATTGTCGATATCCATAGCTTCGCTTGTTGGCCTCGTTGCCACGCTTAGTGCTCGCCGCTGTGCTCCTTCGCCCGGTAGCCGACAAGCTTGAACCTGCCAATGATCTCGCCGACAGAGAAGAAGCCCACCACCTCGGCAGCGACGACGCCAATCGAGGCCCACTGGGCGTTGGACATGCCGCGGACCTGGGCGAGCAGGTGCTGCGGTGACGTGTTGCTGGCTTCGCTTGCGACGCGGTTGAAGAGGGACGCTGGGTTGCGGAGAGCGTTGAGCGCAGGCTCCATGTATGTTTGCATTTGCTGGACGGAGCTGCGGCGTGTTAGCATTAGCCGAAGCGGGATTGGGCCATGTGTCTGGCACATGTCGAGGGGCTTACGGTGGTGTCATGCCGCGCTGGTGGACCATGAGCTTGCCGAGCTCGAGACCGACTTTTGAGTAGTAGGTGAGCAGAGGGACCACGCCTGCGGGTTTAGTCAGCATGGTGTTCGAGTGATGCAGCGTCGCGGTGCGTAGTGTCGGTCCGAGTGAGCTGAGGGCGCGGATTCACGTGCGTGCTCAAGCTATGCCGGACAGCTACACTGAGCTACTCCAAACATGCCATTGAGCTCCCGCGTCACGCTTCCCGCCTCTTTCTTCGCCCTCACAGCCCCTCGGACGCCAATCGCGCCCCGCCCGATGCCCAAAGACGCGGCTCCACTGACCTTGGACGGTTCCCGCCAGGCCACTCGCCCTCTGTGTCGTCGCACTGGCCGCCTCGCTGGCTTTTGAGGCAGCCGAGCTCGCAGAGCTCTGCACCTTGGAGAGTCCCTCTGATGCCTTGGATGCGGCTTGGGCCGTCTTGTCCTTTACGGCGCCCGCGGCCGAGGATGTGGTCGAGGCATTGCGGAGGCCCGCGCGACGGACGGCAAAGGTCGATTGCCGCAACACGGCGCGTGATGCAGCGAGAGACATTGTGAGGTCGGTCGAACGAGTGGAGATGGCTCGCGGTGATGGAGTCGGTGTCGTGATCGAGTTGGAGTCCCGTCGTTGAGCTCCGGCCTGTGTCGATTTTTCCGAAAGCGCACGGTCCACAAACGGATCATTCAGGAGAGCCCTTTCCTCGCAAACACCATCACCACGTCACCACGAACCGCTGCTCCTAGCGCCAACACTGTCATGTGCATCTCTACACTGTCTCAATCTAGCATTGTCGTCAATTCACCAGCTGCCTCCAAAACTACCCGTCTTCTTCTTCTCTTCACCAAGTCGCGGCCCCTTGAGCAAAAAGTTCAACTTCCGTATCTCCGTCCAGCGACTCAACGCGCCAAGCTCCAGCACATTCATCCTGCGCATCTTGCCACTCGCATGTCCAATAACCACAGCCTTCCAATCCGCGCCTCTACCCATCTTCTCCAGGTCCTTGAACTCGTCCCATGCTGCTGTGTCTCGTCTGGTGCCAAACGTGTGGTTTGGAATGACTTGAACCTCTTTGAAGCGCCAGAGGACCATCGTCAGCAGCATTGTGAAGCCAAGCAGGATGCCCGCAGTAGCACCCGTCGACTTTTGAGCTCCAAGGCGGCGCGTCATGCTGCCGCCGACTAGATTCGCGACGCCAGCAAGGATGAAAGCAATCGTCTGAGACGCGAAGATGCCTGCGCTGACTCGAGGAAAGGACGTGTAGTTGGTGCGACGTCGTTGATCCTGGACGGCCATTGACTGAAGTCGATGCCGCGTGTTCACACCAGGCTGGACGTCGCATGTGTCGAATGCCTCCATCATCAGACCATGACACTCTGCGATGGCGAGGATGCTGAGGAAGCCAAGAGCACCAGCGAACACACATGGAACAATCCACGGGCTCGGCCGTCCTGCAGAACCGATTGTGTACGCAAGCCCCATCAACGGAAGCGTGAGCGTGAAGATGGCGCGTCGAACAAGATGCGAGGACCAGGTGACTTGCTTCTGGAACGTCATGCTGTCTGTGCGAAACGCGCTCTTGCGCTCACGTGAGAAGATCCTAGCTTTTGTCAACGGGATGGCGAGGAACCCCCCGATGGCAATGGACATGACGCCGGCCCCGACATAGCGTGGTTGCCACTTGTACTCCTTGGAAAGAAGAGCACCGAGAAGGATGATCACGAGCACAATCTGTGCATAGATCCATGCGAGATAGAACGACAGGACAAAAAAGCCCGGCTGGCACATCATCATGACCATCAGCTTCATTCCTGCCCAGACCTCCTCAAACCAGTACTTGGGGCCTTCCGTCGAGATGTGGAGCTTGCATTCGCCGCGCGACACCCGCCGAGTGATGTAGTTCTCGTCTCGATCGTAGACCTCAGTTACTGATTTCCGATAGGCTGCGCGACGTGTTTCCGGAGCCATGATGTTGAGAACCAAGGCTGCTGCAAGAATGAAGATGACCATGTAGAAGCCCCAATCAGGACTTAGGCTTCCGATGATGGCAGCACCAATTTGAAAGCCAACAGCAAGCGACGCAATCCAGCACCACGACCAGATGCCGAGCCACATGCCCATGCCTCCGCCGTGTCGACGCACATCGTTTGGAACGACGTACTCTTGATGAGGATTCTTGCTCTGCAGCGAGGCACCGAACAGATCGAGCAGGACTGTGATGTAGTTTACATTCGCAAAGCCGAGCACCAGTCCTGTGACCGCGCGGGCACTGAGGAGGCCAGCTCGGAATCTTGCATCGTTCGGTGACCGCTTTTGGCTGACAACTAGGGCCTGTGGAAACTGTAGTGGCAGCGCCAAAGCTAGAGCAGCAAGTAGGTACGGTTTCCGTCCATGCAGTAATGGCAGAGGCCACACAATGAACGTCGATATGGCGAGACCAAAGTATAGCCTGATGATAGTCAATATTGAAGTCATTCTTCCGGGCTGAGTACTTACACAGCATTGCCCACAATGCTGTGATGGCTCTCGTCCGCAAGAAAGTACTGGATTCGAGGTACCTCTCCAGCCTACACATCGTCAGTACAGCGAGTCATGGTTGGGACTGCGGACGCACATATATGCCAACAACTATGCCAAGTAGGGCTGTGTTGATACAGGCAATAGTTGCTGTAATTCGCTTCTTGCCCGTCGTCCAGTTCCGCGCAATGGGCTGTCGACGGTGATGTCGATGTAGGCTGAATGTGTGATGGTGGGCTTGTTCCCTCACGGACAGTTCATTACCATACGCATTGATTGGTGGGTCTTCTTCGTCAAAAGAAGTATCATAATGGCTGAAGCCCGAAGATCTGTGGTGCCTGCGCCCAGACCGGGATCTAGATCGAGTCCCAGAGCTACGTCGGTGTCGGTGCCTGTGTCGATGAACGTGAATAGTATCGTCGTTGGCGCGACGGCGTGGACGACCACGAGACTGATCTCGAGCGATGGGCCGAAGTACAAAGTCCACATGATCACGAGAGGCAGTTTGAATGGGTTGTGGCGGCAGAAGTAAGTCACTTTGAGTACTGAATCCTGAACGACCTTTAGGTCCCTTGTCGCTCGAGGAGGTTGATGAAGAAGTGGTGTCCGAATAATCGTCATGTCGTGGGTAGGCCCAGTCAAAAGACGCCGAGTCCCTCTGTGCACCATTATGCATATGAGGTATCTCAAGGCGTATGACTCCCGTATCTGTCGATGAGTCTGAAGTACTGAGTGGAGATGTGGTGGCCATGAGATGTCTCATGGGGTCTTCCGAGGCATCTTGAATCGCGGCTCTTGCGTCTTCGATTATGTCGTAGATGTCCTCAACATGGCGCCGGTCTTCTGCATCATCTGCAATATCAATGGCGTCCTGCACCATCTCCTCCAGGCCCTCAATTGCATCGCTCAGTCTTCGGTCGCCTATGCGCTCGAAAGCGGTACGGGTCGGTGCTGGCTGCGAATGAGAGAACTGAACACGAGCGACGACCTCGGGCGAGGTACTGGATACGATGTCCCGCTTTGATGAGGAGTCTGACGTATCTGACCATTCGAGATGATCTGGCACGGGTGCAAGGCTTCCAGCTCCTGGACGGATGTCACTAAAATCGTCCTCCTCAGGCTCATCTTCGTTGTGAGGTACGATAGACAGCCTCTTTTGCGGCGCATGCGATATCGATGGGCGATGTGATGCTGGAGTTCTTAATGGAGATGGATACTTCTGTGCGGCAGATGCTCGACGGAGCTGCGATTGCCGATGTCTTGTTGCTGGCGATGGACTGCTACCAGCTTTAGATGAGTCACGAAGCCCAGACGGAACAGCAAGTGGTGCTTTTCGCGTAGGCGGTGGGGGCACGGTATTGCTTTTGGGCGCTCTTGCAGCCGATTTCCTCTGGCTCAAGGGTGTATCGGTTTCGCTCTCCAGGGGGGCTCGTGGTATTGCCCGCGCACCCTTACCGTCGAGCCATGGAAGCTTTCTGCCTGCCGCGCGCGGCGTAAACTTCTTGACTGGTGTGGTCGGGGTTGCTTTGGTCTTTGCCTGCCCGTCTGCTCTGCCTGGAGGGGCATCGGAAACCACTGCCATTGCGACCCGTCTTGACTGCTCGGTGCACTCAGCCGGTGTCGTTCGAATTGACGATGTTCACTCGACGGTGAGCCTTGCGCCGGTTCGGGGTATTTAGGACGCGAAGGCGAGACTGAGGCGAGTGCTTCAATGTTTAGGTTGATCGGTGTATCATGTGAGAAGTTGAGATGAGTTGTGAGGTAAAAGCACGACCAGCTTCAGGAAGTGCAATGTAGAGAGTAACAGGACAAGGAGAAGCTGGTCATAGGAGGTTTGAGATGTAAGGAATAGGTGATGAGGAAAGGATGCAGATGGTGTCGTGAGATTGGCGATCGTAGATCTGACAATATTGGAATCGGTGCGTGTTTACTGCCTTCAGTGCTCCTTCCCGAAACACCACAACCACGTTCTACTGCAAATCTGGCATCTACGACGTAAAAGTTTTACAACTTCATCTCGCTGCTCTCACCTTCCGAAGCACTGTCTCAATCATATTAAGCGTCCTCTCCTCTTAGAACCTTTACGCGATAAGTTTGGGTAGTATAAGCCCTGGAGATCAGTGACATTGACACGTGACTAGGAAACGCGTGCATGCACTTACAATAGAGAGTCAAATGCTGTTATTCATTATCCATGGTTCTGTGTTACTTGTGAACCAACCTATCTAGTCTCGACGCCTCGAGATGATGAACTCTATTTACTCTAATTGCAAACCCAGACCCATCGTAGACCCATATCGTCCACTCATTAACCATGACTATACATACATATCGTACCATCTGCTCATACCAGCTCTACGGCTCGCCACGACGGTTAGGACTATCCGGGCCACTGTCCTCGTTGTTGTTCTTCTCCTTGACCTCAGCGTCCTTGTCATCGTCGTCCTGGCCCGGGTTGGCAACCTCGTACTCGAGGATCTTGATGAACTTGTAAAAGATGACGGCGAGGATGGCGCCGATTGCTGGCCCGGCCCAGTAGATCCAGTGCTCCTTGTCAAAGATGCCGGTGACGACGCAGGGCCCGAAACTGCGCGCGGGGTTGAGCGAGCCACCGGTGTAGTAGACGCCGACAAGCTCGGAGATGAAAAGCGCTAGTCCGATGCCCACAGGGGCGATGAAGGTAGCTAGGGTGAGTTAGTGAATGGTGCCCAAAGAGCCTGATGGGCGAAAACATACCCTTGTGCTTCTCCTTTGCCAACATGAAGATGGTAAACACCAATTCAGCAGTCAGGACAGCTTCAATGAACACACCCTGCGCCAAACTTGTCCCCGAACTCAGCGTCGTCCGCACATTGAACGGCGTCGGAAACAGCACGCTGACAAGATAACTCGAGAAGATACTCCCAGCAACTTGCGCGGCCATGAGCAAACTCGCGCGTATCGGCGACAAAGCGCTGCACAGCAGGAACGCAAACGTGACAGCCGGATTGAACAGCCCGCCGCTAATACGGAAGAATACCCACACATTGACCATGAGACTGAAGCTGAAGACGAGAGCGATATAGAGAAGGACGTTGGGTGAGAAACCAGTGGCTTCACCTGTCGTTGTGTTGTCCTCGGATTGTCCCGCACCGATGTTGGCGACTTGCGTACCCGAAAAGGCAAAGAACAAGAACATAGTCGTGCCCACAAATTCACCGACGAACGCGACGAAATGGTTCTTCGCGTTCGAGCCCATCCAGATCATCCACGGCAGACGCATCACGTCCTCGGTAGAAGGAGGTGCACGGGGTGGCTCGCGGCCATCGCCATGTCCAGCTCCTGGGCGGATCGGAGGGCGGCGAGGCGCGTATTCGTCGTCACTGCCATAGTGCATGTGAGTCCGTGGCTTATCGTTGTTGTAGTATGCATCCGACCGGTTAGTGTTGCGACGAGTTGGGACTTGAGAGTAGCGGCTCATTGCACGCTCGTTCTCGTGAGCTGATGGAGGAGGGCGGTATTGGCGAGCTGTGCGACGGCGGTAGGGTTGAGGCCGCTGCTCGTATTCGTCCTCTGAGAAGTGCTCTTCCACATAGGCGCTGCGAGGAACAATGGATTGGTTCTGGGATTGCGTCCTGCGTGTGTAGCGGTTTCCAACGGGCGAGCCATACTCGTCCGTCTCTGGCTGGCCACCTAACCTGTTACGACTGGGACGGTTTGCCAGACCGATTGCATTTGGATCTGTACCGACGATGGGTGAGATGGGTTCCAAGTCTCGGTCGATATGTGCTTGGGCTGGCAGACGTAGAAGTTCTTGTCTTGAATCACTGGACCCACGCCCATGGACACGTGGGGAGACTGGAGACTCCATTATTGTACCGTCCTTCAGCTGCTGCCCATAATACTGTGGAAGAGCAGTCAACTCGTTTGTGGCCATGGCAACGGGTTCGAAGTAGGCCAGTTGAGGTAGATAGGATAGTTGTGTAGTGCACTGTTGTTGTTGCACAGAAGATAGAGGTGTGGAGATGGTAGAGGTGCCGATGCAGTGTAACACTAAATTAACTCAGGTATGGTTGGTTTTGGAAGTCTTGATGCGACCCAAGGGGAAGATCGAAGTGCTGTAACTGGTTTCGCTTGAGGGTGTGGGAGCGACGTTATATCTACTAGTCGAGCAACCGTTGAGACCCTGAAAACCCTCTCATCTGTCACGTCTCGGCGCATCTTCGTCTCCGAGACGTCCGCTCCGCATCGTGACTCTGCTTCAGCGAACACTGATTCGTTGATTGGGATAGCGGGTGGATACTACCACAGATCGCGGTTGAAGCAAAGATGGCGATGACGTCGAACGAATCTCTTTACGAGATCATACCGATGAAACGCACGGTGTCGTGGCATGGGAGTTGCTGTAAATCTAGCATGCATTACCTTGTTGATTGACTTGTCAGAGGGAAGAAGTCGCAAAGTGGATGAGAATAGGATGATCGACGAGGGGGTCGATCGTTCGTGCCTTGGTCGTTACACGCTTACGAACAAGGTGCTCGCTTGTAAGTGCGGAGATGCAGGGGTGATTCGGTTCCAGAAATGCTAGTGTTGGTGTTGCATTGGTTTCGACGTTGCCACGCAGAAGGTATATCCCTGCGCCAGGTCGCCGGTACACCCCGGCGCTTGTTTGAAGAGAAAAGCAAAACGACTGCGCACGCGAAGGAACAACGTGGTCCGATAATGACGACGATATAAGATAAACAGGCCGTGTCAAAGTTTGGATCTCGAAGCCTGTGTGCCTAATTGCAGCACGATCGAAGTTTGACAATCGCACCCAATTGCCACCAAACACAGAATATGCAAGATGACGAATTAGAGCTGAAACAACCAGGCAATATATCCGAGCAAGTGAAGAAAGGAGTCGGGATCTGCATAGCATTAGCGATGGAGTAGCAGCTTTGTGATACACCGCATCGGAGGCGCAGTGTCCAGCTCCGATTTCGACACTAGCAATTGAACGAGGATGCGTTGTCTTGAATGCTTTGATACGGACGGAAAAGCAATACTTTCGTTTGCTGTTCCCAGATTTGAGTCGTGCCTGTCATCTCTTCTCGTACATGCTCAACAGAATCTAGGCCTTCTCCTGACCTTGCTCGGCGTGGCCTTCGGTATCGCGAATGTCCTGCTCTTTCGTTGCGAAATGTGCCGTAGTCCCTACTAATTCCCTCCTTTTCTCAGTCCGAACATGCATCCATACAAGTGCGCCCGTCCAAAATGCCATCGCAATACTAACCGCGATCATTGCATACATGCCGCGAGTAAAGTAAGGCGCTTGATCAGCCGGGTAAAAGACAATTGACCACCACGCATTGATAGCATTACTTCCCATGTTCATACTCGCTATGACCACGGCCCGGAGGCTATCCTCTTCGTAGCGAAGGACGTCGTTGGCCCACGCAAAGAACGTCGCTTGGCAGGCATACACACTGCCCGCCCAGTAGTACATGGCGAAATGTATTGTTGTGTTCTGAGGATAAGCCAAGATCAAAGCACTTGTGATGACGCCAGTGATGCCGATCCAGTAACCCACTGTGGCTGTCAGCTATCGGGCCTCCTCTCCGGGATGGAAAGCCTTACCAAGGTACCGCTTGCCTCCCATGAAGTCCGTTAGGGTGGCCCAAAACAAGGTTGAAATAATGCCGACCGCCGGAACTCCCGTGGGATAGTTGTTTACCTGCGAAATGGTGTATTTGTTTGTCGGGTGACTCTTCATGTAGAGCTGCAGCAGCGCATTGGTGCTGAAAGACTCTGTTTCTCCAGCAAGAATCCATAGGATCACAAACATGTACCAGTACCACGTCCCAAAGCAATGCTTCAAGAAATTCCATGAGATAGGAGTCCGTTCAGAGACTTCTGGTACACGTGAAATTGCCAGTGCTTTTTCTTCTGCGGAGAGATACGGGGCACGTGTGTTGCGAGGTGTATCTACAGACCAGGAGCAGGGGGTTAGCAATGTTCCAGACGGAGCCTGCAAATCAGCCTTACCTGGAAATAGGAGAAACCCGTACACAGCGACAGGGAGTGTGATGATGCCATCGATCATAAACCTGCATAAGACCTCCAAGTCAGC
>Ga0265780_10009862_pt1 | contig 11416 bp, 10 predicted proteins | sample P1T30metagenome_FD_192432 | JGI IMG/M metagenome (GOLD analysis project Ga0265780, IMG submission 192432) | Plant litter microbial communities from East Loma Ridge, Irvine, California - P1 T30 | ecosystem: Environmental > Terrestrial > Plant litter > Unclassified | place: USA: California... | reverse complement strand
TCACTGTAGACATGGTGAGAGCTCTGCATCCCGATGACGCTCGGATCATTGGTCGGCATTGCCTCCTTGGCCATTGCTAACTCATACGCGCCGAGCTTGGCGACATACATGCTGGCTTGGGCCCACGGCATGGCGGCGAAGGCGTTGCCGGTAGTGTCCAGCGCGCGACGCGTGCCTCGCGCTTCGTTGTTCAGCATGTCCTTCCACACAGCCTCTGCGGCGTCCTCGCCGTCTTTTTTCCTCGTAGCCTCGAGCAGAATCCGTGGCGTCCAGCAGTTCGGGTCGAGGTTGTGCGCTTTGAATGCTTGGTCGTGCGCTAGCTGAACATCTCGGCCGGGGAGGTTGAGCGCGAGCTCGGCGTTGCCCGTATCCAACCAGTCGGCACGCAGTTGCAAGTCCCGCTTAAGAAGCGTCTGGCCGAACTCGTCCCACTCCCGCTCCGTCAGAGTCCGGCTGGTAAACGCGGGGTCGCGCTCGTTCTGGGTACGGGCCTGCGATTGCGCGTACGCGTTCGCGACCTGTCCTGGAAGGTTGTCGTTACGAACAACGCCAAGCGCGAGAAGCCCATACCCGTCGGCGCCGTCCTTCTGCGCAAGGTAGTTCCAATAGAGCTCTCGATTGCCTTGGTCTGCGTACTCTCCAAGGATCGTCAGGTCCTTCCGGCTCAATCCCCCCATCTCTCATTGCTCCTTGGCTAAGCTGCGTTATCGAACCTTGTAACGGGCAAGTACATTCCGCGCCGCATCTTCGATGGATTTCCAGTCCTTCAGCAGGACGCTGGGATAGAAAAGCGTCACCGATAGGCTGTCTGCCTGGTCCACAAAATAGTGGGAACAACTGGCAACCATGTCTGCACCATCGGATACCAGCGCGCCGTCTTTGATCTCCAAACCTTGGCTACCGTTCCGGGGCTGGTCGCACTTGATGAAAGTCGACAGTGTGTCGCCACTGGAGCGAGCGATGTACCAGTCATCCTCGTATCTGGGGTTGCGGACTGGTGGCCTGCCTCGCTGGTCCGAGTAAGCCTTGGAATAGGCCGCCATCCGGTCCTCATCGATTACGTACGGGGTAAGCCCGAACTGCTCAGGCGCAGGCCTTCGCATGTCCAATCGATTACGTGGATCCTGCCGCTCGATTGAGCCATCTTCGGTCTTGGATTCCGTACTGGTTCTCCGTTGCAGCAAACTGCCGATGGGCACTGCGTCTACGTGATCAATGGACATACTGATCGCACGGTGATGGTCGGACATTGAGCGCGTCGAGCGCGTCCCGGGAGGCGCGGCATCAAGCTCCGGCCACATCAATGTCAACCCGACCCCGCCGCCGATAGCAGGGCCGATCTGGTCGTCGTAGTAGTTGGCTGGAAACGCGAACCGGTGCGGGCCGATCCTGGCCTCAACGGGCTTGGTGGTGTAGGTGTACCCATCCACAGTGCGGCTTTCGGCCGGATTCTCAGTCATGGCTGCTTCCTTTTCAGTCTTCCCAGACGATGGTCCCTGGGCGCAAGCCGTTGTGCTGAGCGCCACGGCCAATGCCAAGGCAATGCATCGACTGGGTGACAGGACACTCATGGGACCAATCCTTTGTGGGTCATCCGGCAGATTGTAAGGGCGCAACTGTCAATGAACCGGTAAGTGGTCACATGGGGCAGCGACGACGATGCGCATTGGCTGAACTCTGGGGACTAGGTCCCGGTTCTGCCCCACGACCACCAGTCCAGCCGCTCCAGATCGTAGTCCCCCGCAAACTCCATCGCCGCCTGATCCCCGGGCAGGTCCACATACCGCTGCAGGACGGCCGCGTCCGCCCCAGCAGCCAAATGATCAACGGCGAAGTAGCGCACCAGCGAGGCATCAAACGCAGCCAGCCACGCTTCCGGCAGAGGTGCCACGCCAGCCACTCAAACCACCTCTATCCGCAACCGGATACCCAGCGCCCGCATGGCGCCCAACACACTGTCGAAGTAGAGCGGGCGGGTACCGCTCAACTGCCGGCGCATGGCGTCGCTGCTCAGTCCGCACTCGTACGCGACGTGACTCATTCCATATAGCTCGGATGCCAGCAGGAGGGACCGCGCGAAAGTCGATTCATCGTAGTTGATCATATGCAGGCGGCCATTCAGGTACTCGGCCATTTCCGCTGCACGCAGGTTGGTGACGCGCGCGTTGGCGAATCTGTTGTCCGGCCCGTTCATGGCCGGCCCCAGATGGCATCTGCCGAGGTGCGGACCAGTTCTCGTCCGCAGACGCTCAGCTCTTCGATCAGCAAGCGGCCGAGCCCGCTATCCTGCTGACCGTCCTGCTGCCTCATATGCAACGAGTGCAGCACTTCAAAGATGGAGGCCAGTGCCTGCAGCGTGCGGATGGGCACGGCGACATCAGCCTTCCGTTGAGGCTCCTTAGCGCAGCCGCAGGGGGGCAGCGGCACATCGGGTTCGGTGCCCCGCACCACGCGAAGATGCATGACCCGGTGCGCGTTGGTGCGTGACGTCTCGAACTCCTCGAGCCTGCGCTCCAGGCGCTCGATGAAATGCGGCGGGAAGTCGATCATCCTGTCGCCCATCAAGGCATACAGACGCTTTGCGCTGAGGGGGTAGTGCGAATCCATCGGCGTACCTCACAAGGCTTGAGGCCACCTGCGCCAAGGCGCTAGGTGGCGGGCGATGCGGGTTGGCATACCGGGTGACTGAACAAAAATTGCCGGCGGATCAGGGATCCCCACGCACCGCCCACCGTAAGACCGGTACGCGATGCAGTGCATTCTCCGCCGTGCCCAGAGGGCAAAACAGAGCAAAATATTCAGTCACAGACAGGATGCCAATCCCGGCTGACGCTCTTCGTCGCCAGCGCGTCCATACCATCAGCCATAGGCCATTGCGTACATGGGCGAATCTGCAAAAGTGACAGGGCATGGTTCTTCTGAGGCTACGCAAGCGTGATCCCGGCCCATGGGCACCCGGGGCTCACCGCAACGGCCTATTGCGAACGTGGCGGCGGCCCTTCGCGACACGCGGCCTCACATTATTTTTGCAGCTCATTCCCCGGCCGTTGCTAAGTTCGTCCCATAGCCAACAAAGGAACCTGCGATGACGCGGACGTCCCCCCTGACCCTGCTTGCCCTCTGCCTCAGCCCCGCCTTGGCCCTCGCCCAGGCTGATCGCGAAGTCGCCGCAAACATGGTCACCCGCGCCGCCAACGTCTGCCTCGGCCACAGCGCCGAGCGCACCACGCCGACAGTGAACAAGGTGCCGGTCGGCGCACTGCGCGTCATGATCGATCGCGGCCTGGTGATGTGCCCGGACCGCCGGCTGGATGTCTCCGCCCCGGCCGTGTTCTACGGCCGCGCAGGCGTATTCGCCTGGAACCCGGACGCCGCTGACGCATCGGCGGTGATCGTCAGCAAGATCGGTGAGATGACGCGTAAGGACGACTACCCGGTTGAGACGCTGGTGTGGGACGCCAAAGGCAATGCGTTGACCCAGCAGACCGTGCCGGCGTTTGAAGCGCGCCCGGGCGCGGCGGTGCTTTACAAGCTGCGTTGAGGTGGGGAAAGTTGGGCGGCCGCCCTGAGTGGCATGGCTCAACGCGTTCAACGCTATTCAAGGAGGAAGCATGCCACTCAATTTCCAGTCCCGTCTGGGCGCTGCCTACGATGCCGCCAGGTGGCATCACCATTCCGGAGCCGCGCACCCTCCTCATGACCATGCCCGATGGCAGCCCGGGAACGGAGTACCAATATGCGTTCTATCAGAACGGTCGGCGGATTGGCGGCTTGGGGGTGTGGGGACACAGCACGACGATCAACCTTGCGGGGCGTGACGTGACCCTGTTGGGTCTTGAGCTCTTTAATAGCCAGATGATCTTGTCGATGCTGAAGCCGAGAGCTTCGATAGAAGATCCGGAAGATCACCTCAGATTCCTGTTTGGCATGGCGCGAGGGCTGGTGAAGGCCCACACCGGTAAGCCAAAAAATGCATGTGATCTGCGCTACGTGGCACTGACAACTGTCGATACTCTGATCAAGTCAGGGTTCGTAGTCCCTAATCCTGAGGTGATCTCCCGCAATGGCAATCTGGTCTTGGCTGAAGAAACAATTCTCTCCACTGCCGGCAGAGACGGTTCGTACGGTCAACCTCACGTTCAGTGACTACGCGCGCGCGACGCTGGAGGGCGCGCATAACGTCAGTGATCAGAGCGCTCTGTCGAGCGAGCAGGTTGAGCGGACGATTCAGTACCTGACCTCGCCGGGCTCAGGGCCTGCTCCCGGTGCGAGCTTTGCCACGTACGTTCTGGAAAAGCTGAAGGAACATCCAGCCAAGCTCCCCTATGGCATGCAATACATCAGCTTTTCCGGCATCGATGGTGTGGGCACGAGCAACTATGCGAGCGCGCTGGCGTATGTGGAAGACGCGCCAGAGCTTTACGGAACTATGTGTGACACGCCTTGGGGAATGTTCATCGAAGACCTGCGCATGAATGCAGACCAGCATCCTGATTTCCTGCTGATGGAGCAGGCCCTTGAAGCCTTCATGGAAGAGCAGGGCATCGCGCCCTTCCATGAAAAGTACGCCGGTGCGCTCCATGACATGATGTGGAACGCCGGGTGTGCGGAGTACATCACCAACGCCGTTGCTGCTGGGGGATCACTGCTGGCATTGGTCGAGAACGCTCCGCGTGACGGCAGCTTCAACAGGTTTGAGCTGACTACCCTGCTGACGCTTCCGAACGGAGTCATCAATGGGTATCCGGTGAGTGCGATGTTGCGCAGTTCAAGCGGCTAGTTGGTGTGGCGGACCGCACATCTCTCTGCGTGCGTCGCGGAGCCATCAGGAGCTATGCGGGAGTTCTCCGAGATTCCGAAGAGGATTCAATAGAGGGTCAAAATTGCGCTTCAGACGAATGCCCCGTTTCAGCAGGGCGTAAGATAGTATTGGTTGAGATTAACATTGCATAGAATCTTCTGAGGGGCAGGCATGGCGGTCAACTTTGTCATTCGAGAGTATTCGGCGTTCGATGGGGAAAGTGGGATCTCTATCCTGCGTCCCAGGATGCTTCCTTGTGAGCAGCCGGAGGGCGTCGGTTCCATCGAGTACCAGTATGAGTTCAGTCGCCAGGGCGAGCTGGTTGGCGGACTGGGCCTTTTAGGTGATGAACATGTGGACCGCACCTCCGGGCACCCCGTTTGGACCTATACGTTGAACCTAACGCCGGGGCGGGTGGTGCGTGACATACTCCGGCTGAAATCAATATTCGGAAGCGAAGAGGCGGATCCCGTTTTCTTGGAAAGTATCGCTCGTGGGCTCGTGATGGCTTTTGCAGGGCAGACTGCCAATTCAGAAGACCTGCGGTATGTAGCACTTACGAGGCGCGAAACCCTGATCGAGGAGGGGTTGGTTGATCGCCTGGGCAATGCCGCGCCATACGAGGATGAGGTAATACTCGCCGATGTCTTAGTCCCGGCGCGTATAGCCTGAGGATAAACGGATGGCTGATTTCAATTTTGCCGACTTTGCTCAGACGACATTGCGTGGCGCCAAGAATACGGCTGACACATCGCCCATTTCCGTAGAGAAGATGGAGAGGGTAGTCAACTATCTTCAGTCCCCAGGGTCCGGTCCGGATGCAACCACGAGCTACGCAGAATTCTTGGAGGCGAAGTTGCGCCTCCATCCCCCGGAGCTTGCAGCCGGAGTCGATTACCTCGCTTTCTCGGGAGTCGATAGCGCGGCTGTAGGGAACTACCAGAATGCGCTGGACTACAAGAGGGATGTGGGTCCAACGGCTGGGATCATAGGTGACACGCGATGGGGGAAGTACATACGGGAGGTGTTTGAGTCGCCTTCGCAGCATCCGGAATTCTCAGTGATGCAGCACAAACTCGAGCGCTTCATGACCTCTCAGGGGGTAGAGCCTTTTGGCAGAGACCATGCCGGCGCCCTTCGAGACATGATGTGGAACGCCGGTAGCTCAAAGTACTTCGAGAACGCCATCGCCACCGGCAAGCCCCTGCTTGCCTTCGTCGAGAATGCACCACCCAATCGCGGCTTCAGCAACTTCGAACTCGGCACCGCACTCGAGCACCCGGACGTACGCATCAACGGCTACCCGGTAAGTGCCTTCGGCCCCGATCCACTTGCCTTCGTCAGCGCATCCGCTGCGGAGTACCAGGCCTTGGAGCGCACCATCGCGCAGCAGGCCACCATCAATAGCGGCCACGCCGTCGACGTGGCGCACGTGCGCCGACACCTCACGCCGATCGAAGGCTGGGATGCGGTAAACAAGACACTCTTCAGCCGGCCCGTGGATGAGTTCCATGCCTTGAACCTGGCCGACATGACGCGCGTGCGCGCGGAGTGGGTCGCTGCGCGTCCGCAGTTTGGGTCAGGCCCACGCCTGTATGCCGATGTGCCGGAAATGACGCCCCACGCACCCGGGCAACCTGGCGCGCCGCGTGGTCCACCGGGGGCCGCCGCGGTAGCTGAGATGGGCGGCGATGCCGCGCACGCTGCACGCGTCGGTCCGGGAATGAAGGCCGCGGGCGTGGCGGGTGTCGCGCTGCTGGCACACGACTTCGCCACGTCCGGCCACAAGTGGGTGGAGTTGAACGCGCAGGGCAATGCGGCGGGCGCTGATTCCACCGCTGCGCACTTCATGGGCCGCAACGTGGGCGGCGCGCTGGGCGGCTTCGTTGCAGGCGCTGGCGTTGGGCTCGCCACGGGTTCGTGGACGGGGCCGGGTGCGCTGGCCACGGGCATCGGCGGCGGCGCGGTCGGCGCCTACCTTGGCGAGCGCTGGGCCGATCAGAAAGACATCGAACGCATCTACACCCAGGTCGATCCGATGGGCCGCACGTGGACGCGCGATCCGGCCGATGCCGAGGGCCGCTGGCTGCGTGGCGCGCACCAACAACAGGTGCAGAGCAGTGATACCGGCAGCGGGGTAGAGGTGCGCCCGGTGCAGGATGCGCAGGGGCAGGACGTTACCTTCCGCGCCGCCTACGTGGCATCAGGCACGCTGGAACGCCAGTTGAACTGGCAGGCTGCACGCGCCTCGTACGAGCTGGGGTTGGCCAATCCGCCGACGCCGCAGGATCCGTATCGGCTCAGTGCCAGCGGCGTGGACCAGCCGCCGCGTGCCCCGTTCGAGAGTGGCCGGGAGTTCGTCCGCGATCCGCAATCGCGCGAGTGGCAGCTTGAGATCAGGGAGACGCTGGACGGCCGCGTACCCGTGACGCGGCACGAGGCGGTCTCGCCCGAGCGGGCACTGGCGCTGGATGAGCAATCGCGGACGGTGATCGCCCAGAACGCCGCCAATACGCCCGCTGCGATGGCCGCGCGCTACATGGTGGCGCATGCCCAAGGGCGCTGGAGCGACTTCGGCGGCGCGGACAACCCGTCCATTCCACAGGCGGTCCAACAGGCCCGCGACAACGCCAATACGCTCAGGGCCAGCGATGGCAATGACTACACCCGCCAGGCGGACGGCAGGTGGATCAGCGAGGGCCTGATCTTCGATAGTACGGCCAATCGCAACATGGCCGAGCAGCTGGACGTTACCTGGCGCAGCCAGAACGCCGGTGTCGCGGAAATGGCCGCGATGGCCGACGGGATCCGCTCCAACCTGGAGCTGGCACCGGAGGGCATTCGCGGGCAGGTGGCGGCGCTGTATCAGAAGCACGGTATCGAACGCAGTGAGGCCGAGCTGAGTGCCACGTCGGCTGCCGTGGAGCAGAGCCTGGCCAGCAACGGCCGGCCGCCCGACGTGGTGCTGGAACTGATGCCGGATCCACGTACACGCGCGCCGGGTGCGGACAGCGCGATTGCCGCCTTCAGCGATGCGGGTGGCAACCGGATGGTGCTTACCGCGACGACCACGGTTGAAGACATTGCCCGGGTCCGGTCCACACAGCAGCAGGCATCCGTCGCGCCTGCGCGGGCGGACGGAGCCGTTCCCACGCTGGACACGGTGAGCGTGCGCCCGGAGCAACCGGCGCCCGTCCCGGACACACCAGAGCTGCGCATCGAAGCGCTGTCGCCGAAGGAGCAGGACGCGCATCGCCAGGCGCTTCATGAAGCGAACCGCCAGGGCGCTGCGACGGCCGATGCACAAAAGGCGGCATCCATGGCGGCGCTGATGGCCAATGGTGCGCAGCCAGACCCGGTGCGCACGCCTACAGTGGAAACGGACGTGCAGCGCGAGCGCGAGGTGGGCCGCACGGCGGTGCCGCCCGTGCAGCAGCCTTCCATGGCGTCGGCGCAGGCTGCGGAGATGGCTGCGGCCAGTGCAGCTGCGGCATCAGTGCCGCCGGTGGAGCCTGCGGCTGTACCGAGGGAGGCGCAGGCGCAAACCCAGAACCCCGCAGAGCCGCAGCGTGCTGCGGCATCACCCGCAGAAGCAGGCCGTGCAGAGCGACAGCGCCAGGATGAGCAGCCTGCTCAGCGGCAGGAGGCGGCGGCCAGGGAGCGTGCGTCCATGCAAGCTGAGGGCGTGCCTGCCGCGGGGCCCGACACGTCGGCGCAGGGGGCTCGGGCTGAGCTTCAGCAGCAGCGCGCAACGTGGTCTGTGGAGGCACCCATGGCGGGCGCCCGGGATGCTGTGCCGATTGCTCAAGTGACGCAGCCGGAAGCCACTGACCGCGTGCCGCTGGCTGCCTTGCAGGAAGGGCAGCGAGCCGAGCGTACGCCGTCTGCTGAGCAGACCATGCAGGTTGCTCCTGCGCCAGAGGAAGGCATGGCTGGTTGGGCACAAGCAGCGCTGACAGAGACTTCAAACCCTGCCTCGCATTCTGCGCAGGCAGCGGTTCCGCAGGAATCCACGACCACCCACGCGTACGCGCCGTGGCACGACGTCGCGGCTGTCCAGCCGCAGGATCCCACGCAGTCAGGCCACCCCGACTTCCCCATGTACCAGCAGGTACGCCAAGGCGTGGCTGCTCTGGACGCCAGGCACGGGCGCGAATTCGACGCCACCAGTGAGCGTATGACGGCGAGTCTTCTGGTGTTGGCCAAGGAGAATGGTCTGGAGCGCGTGGACCATGTGTTGCTGAGTCAGGCCACCCCCGAAGCGCACGCGGGAAAGAATCTGTTCGTGGTGCAGGGCAGCGTGGACGACCCCGCGCACCTGCGCGCGGGAATGCCCACCGAACAGGCCGCGCAGACGCAGGTACAGGAGTCGCTGCAGCAGTTCGAGGTAGCCAGCCAAGCGCAGGCACAGAAGGCGCTCGAGCAGCAGCAAGGCCTGCAGGCACAGCAGGGCCAGGCGCAGCAGGAAGACGCGCAGGCGCGCGCGATGGGGATGCGCTAGGGGGCCTTTTCGATCAGAGCGACTCCACCACGCCTTCCACCCGGTCGAAGCGTCTCTCCGCCAGGTCGCTGCGGCGGATCCAGAACGTCGCTTGCCCGCAGTCGCCCAGCTTGAGATCAATCCCGTCGTCGTTGGCCAGCTGCAGCAGGCACACCGGATCCTCCTCGATCATCGCGCCGGTATTCTGCAGCAGCACTGCATGCCCCAGCATCTGGTGAATCACGGCCCGGCTTCGTGAGCCATAGCCTGCGGCGCAATGGCGGGAATCTTCTTCGAAGGGCAGGTGATTCGATTCCATTGCCTGGTAAAGCTCTCGCGGAACCAGCTGGGCAACGTCGGTTGATCCGCCTGCGAGTGCCACGATCGACAGCGCGCCCCGGGTGAAGGCAGACGCCATGATATTGCCCGTCACGGAGCCCTCGCCGTGCTCCCCAGCCAGGCCCACGATCCATTCCCGGAACGCCAGCGCGTCGTCTGCAGGGCAAGCCTGGTCAGGTCCTATCTGCCTGCCGCGTTGCACCCATTGCAGGGCATCGCGCACCAGCGCCTCGCTATCCTCCAGACGCGCGCAGCGACACGCCAGCGTGCGTGCGATGTCTTCCATCATGATCCCTGCGTACGGGAAATCCTTCTGCATGCGAAGCCACGCCACGGGAAAGTTCCACGGCATGGGTGCGGGACGTTCCCACGGTTTCGCGGACTGTGCGCCGGGTACCTGGCCGATTGCCGCAGCAGCGGCACCGAGCCGGAGCGCGCTGACCCTGCGACTGTACGCGTCGTAGTCCGGGTCGGCGTCACCTTCCGGAATCATGTCCCACTCCGGCCAGGTGTCCAGCCGATGCGCGAGGAGTGGCCATTCGGTATGCAGGCGCGGCCCGTCCTCGCCTGCCAGTTGCGGCCGGGGAAAGGCCGAAGACCGGTCGCTCGCCACGGCCGACAGGATCGGTTGCAGTGCTGGTGGGGGCTCCGTTTGCGGGGTATTGGCAGGCACGTCTTCTGCATAGAGCACGCGCACGCTGGTGCCAGGTTCATCGCCGTCCCATATCTGCTCCTCTGCGTTGACGGCGAAGAAGAACAGCATCCCTTTATCCGGCATTGCATCATCCACGCGCGGCAGTTCAGAGCAGTCGATCTGCGCAAGGAAATGCATGGGCGTTTCCTCGCCATGATGCGTGCCCAATGGCCAGTCAAGCGTTGCCGGCAACTGTGGCTTCCCCCCCAATCGGCTTCTCACGTTGGGGAAGGCGCTGGGAGGGTAGGGACGCTGCAGCAGGATGCCGGGAGCGCGGTGGCTGGCGAGCAGGGCATCCAGCGCTTCTTCACCGGCAAAGTCGCGTGCGCCTGCGTCAAAGGGTGAGGGTGGGATAGTTGTCATTGAACAGCCTCCTGGCCATCTGCGTGCATACGGTTGGCGTGATCTACAGCTGCCCCGCGTGTGCCGGCGGGACGTCGTTTACTCAACCGTTATCCGGGTGGAAATCCTGACCGCGCGGAATGCCCAGCAGGCCCCGCAGCACCCAGCCCAGGCTGAATACAAACGCCCAGAATACAGCCAGGTACGACACCAGCTTGAGGCCTTGGCGCTTCATCGCTGTCATGCGAGCTTCTTCATAAATTCTGTCGATCTCCGCACCGTCGGCGGCGGGCAGCTTGAAGTCCGCGCGGATGGCCTTCTTGTAGGCGCTGATCTCTTCGCGGAAGTTGGTCGCGCCATGCACGCGTCCATCCGCGTCGCGTTTGAACGGCACCACGGCCTCCACGTTGCCGTTCGCATTGACGATGTTGACCGGCATCAGACAGACATGGACATGCGTAGTGCGGCCTTTGGGAGTCTGCGTGCTGAAGTAGGTGGACGCGGCGTCCTTGATCGGGCAGCCCGCCGTGGTGCGTACGAAGGGCTCGCCGGGGCCGGTGAGGCGGTAGTGGGTGGCCACGTAAGGCTTGCTGGACAGCACGTTTCCCACTGCAATCACGACGGCTACTGCCGTGACCAGCAGTGCGATGCGCCGTCCGCCTTCGAACAGGTTGAACTTCATGCCAATCCTTGGATGAGGAGCTGCAGGCATCCTAACATTGGGGGCTTTATGGTGTGCCTTGTGCCGCCGAGAGCCAGG
>Ga0265780_10009861_pt1 | contig 11416 bp, 9 predicted proteins | sample P1T30metagenome_FD_192432 | JGI IMG/M metagenome (GOLD analysis project Ga0265780, IMG submission 192432) | Plant litter microbial communities from East Loma Ridge, Irvine, California - P1 T30 | ecosystem: Environmental > Terrestrial > Plant litter > Unclassified | place: USA: California... | reverse complement strand
AGTCGCTGGCCGACCGCCTGGCCGAAGCGTTCGCCGAATACCTGCACCAGCGCGTGCGTACCGATCTGTGGGGGTATGCGGCGCATGAAGACCTGTCGAACGAAGCCCTGATCGGTGAGCAATACATTGGCATCCGTCCGGCGCCAGGCTACCCGGCCTGCCCCGAGCACACGGTCAAGGCCGACATGTTCCGTACGCTGCAGGCCGACGAGATCGGCATGCAGCTGACCGAATCGTACGCCATGTATCCGGGCGCGGCGGTGTCGGGCTTCTACCTGGCCCACCCCGAGTCGAAGTACTTCGTGGTCGGCAAGATCGGCGACGACCAGGTCAACGACATGGCGGCGCGGCGCGGCATGGACAAGGCCGAGGTGGAACGCCACCTGGCGCCGAACCTGTAATTCCCTCCCCAGACGCCGCGAACTTCGCGGCGTTTTTTCTGGTCGAAGGTGCATGGGATTGTTCCGGATTCGATTCACCTGCGGAGGCGGTCATGGCGACCTGTACAAGACGTATCTGTGGGCGGTGCCGGTGAACGTGGCAGTCGGCGCCTGGTGGCGCTGTCGCCATGGGTGGTGGACACGGTATCGGACAATCTGATGACGACCAGCCTGCTGGTGTCGGGCATCGCGGCCATCGTGCTGGGCCTGTGGGAACTGCGCACCGATCCCGAGCGCCATCGACAATGGACCAAGACCGGCGCGGCCGGCTGAAAGCAGCCGGCTCTACATCGCGTAACGCACCACCTTGTCGCTCCACTCGAAGGCCGAGACCTCGAGCTCGGCCAGGTCGTCGCCTTCCATCGACAGCGCCTGCAACACCGGCAGCACCTCGTCCTGGGCGTCGTCCATGCGCTCGATCGATTCGGCCAGGCGCAGCAGCTCGCCGAAGAAGCCGCTGCGCGCCAGCAGTGCGCCGCGGACTTCGTCGATCACCGGAATCTGCTCGACGATGTCCATCATCGGCATGCAGAACAGCGTGTCCATCAGCGACATCATGCCCACCGTGAAAGCGATGTCGGCCACGTTCTTTTGCGCCGGGCGCAGGCGCTGGGCGAGCAGCTCCATCAGGCGCGCGCGGGTGGTGGCCAGCATCAGGAGCGGGCTCTGGCTATGGCCGCGCACATCCGATTCGGCAAACAGCAGAATTTGCAGCCAGCGCTGCAGCTGGCGCCGGCCCAGCAAGCTCAAGGCCTGGCTGACCGATTCGATGCGCCGCCCAACCCCCACCGCCGGCGTGTTCACCAGGCGCAGCAGGTTCATGCCGAGCGAGACTTCGCGCTTGACCATGGCCTCGATGGCGCTGTTCTCGGCATCCGAGCTGATCAGATCCATCAGCGCCAGCACCGTGGTCTGCGACGGCGACAGCTTGCGCCCGCTGATCACGGTCGGCCTGGCAAAATAATAGCCCTGGAAATAATCGAAGCCGACGTCCAGGCAGGTGCGGTATTCGGTGTGGTTTTCGACTTTTTCCGCCACCAGCCGCTTGCCTGTGGTGCGCAGCCGCGGCGCCAGCGACAGCAAGGTCACGATCGGCAGCGCGCGCAGGTCCATCTTGACGAAGTCGATCACCGGCAGCAGGCGCGGCAAGGACGGGCCGTGGCTCGATGCCTCCACCGCAAAGCGAAAGCCATGACCATTGAGCACCCGCATGCGCTCGATGACGGCGTCGTCCGGCTCGACCGAGCGCACCAGTTCGAGCACGGTGCGCTCGCGCGGCAAGAAGGCGAAGATATCGCTCATCAAGCCATCGCGGTCGATGTTCAAAAAGGCGGTGGCGTCACCGATCGCGCGCGGCAGGCCGAGCTGGGCGGCGTGGTGCAGCACGCCGGCGCTGGCGGCCAGTCCCGAATCGACCTGCGCCGCCCCATGGGCGCTTCCGCGAAACAGCAACTCGTAACCGAACAGCGCCTGGTTGCGGTCCAGCACAGGCTGGCGCCCCAGATAAAAATTGCGCATCCGCAGAGGCTGGGAAGCCCCGTCGGGGCTGGCGGTATCGGTCATGGCGTCTCTTTCGTTCGAGGCAACTGGACTACTGTAACGCATCCTCAGCGTCAGTAGATTAGAGGCATTAATTTACTACCGGAATGATAGCAAAATACCACCAGTCCCCGCCATCACTGTGGCAGGCCATCCACGAACAATTTGAGTTCGCCCGGCTGGAACTGGGTCCAGGTTTCGTTGGTGGTGAGCGGTTCGGTAACGATGATCGCCACCCGGTCGTCGGGCGTGGTCACCTGCGAGAAGTCGACCGACAGATCTTCATCCGACAGGCAGGCGGTAACGAAAGGATATTGCCGCACCACGTAGCAGAGCTTGGTCGAGCAATGCGTGAACAAGGCGGTGCCATCGGACAGCATCATATTGAAGGTGCCATGGGCGGCGATGCCGGGAATGATGCGCTCGAGTGCGGCGCGCAGGGCCGCGTGATCGGGCGCGACGTCGCCGAATTCGCGGCGCAGGCTTTGCAGCAGGTAGCAGAAGGCCAGCTCGCTGTCGGTTGTGCCAACCGGGCGCAACGCGCCATCAAGGGTCGGCGCAAAGTCCTTGAGGTCGCCATTGTGCGCAAACACCCAGTAGCGCCCCCACAATTCGCGCACGAAGGGATGGCAATTTTCGAGCGCCACCTGACCCACGGTGGCCTTGCGGATGTGGGCGATGACGTTGGTCGACTTGATCGGATAGCGCTTGATCAGCTCGGCAATCGGCGAAGCGATGGCCGCCTGGTGATCGACGAAGTGGCGCACCCCGCTGCCTTCGAAAAAGGCGATACCCCAGCCATCGTGGTGGGTGTCGGTGTGGCCGCCACGCTGGGCGAAGCCGGTAAAAGAGAAAACAATGTCGGTAGGGACATTGCAGTTCATTCCGAGTAACTGGCACATGGGGTCAGCTTACCACGCCGCCCTTCCCGGCCGCAGCATGAACGCCCTGCGGATTGACCGACAAAATGCGAATGTATATAATAATCATTCTCATTTACACTGCCACATAAAGTTGACCATGACTACCTCGTTGTCGCGTACCTCCGTTCATTCTCCGGCCTGGCGCCAAAAGCCACTGGCGCGCAGCATCAGGCGCGCCCTGAGCGGCGCCTTTGCAGCGGCGCCACTGGCCCTGCTGCCGTTCGCGGCCCAGGCCCAGAGTCAGGCCCAGAGTCAGGCCCAGGAAAGCGAAGCGCGCCGCATCGAGAGCGTCGTCATCACCGGCGCCCGTACCGACGCCGATGCGCCCTACATGAACGGCGGCGTGGCCCGTCGCGGCAGCCTCGGCGTGCTGGGATCGGCCGACGTCATGGACACCCCGTTCAGCACCACCAACTACACCGCGCAGATGCTTGAAGACGTGCAGGCGCGCACCCTGGCCGACGTGGTCATCAACGAAGCATCGGTGCGCCTGATGACCTCGACCGGCGGCTTCAGCGAAGACTTCCAGATCCGCGGCTTCAACGTCACCAGCGGCGACGTCGGCCTGAACGGGCTGTACGGCCTGACTTCGTCCAACCGCATGCCGGCCGCGCTGATGGAGCGGGTCGAAGTGCTCAAAGGCCCGGGCACGCTGATGTATGGCATCAGCCCAAGCGGCAGCGTTGGCGGCAACATCAACATCGTCACCAAGAAGGCCGGCGACAAGCCGCTCACGCGCGTCACCGCAACCTATGAAAGCCAGGCCATCTTCGGCGGGCATCTCGACGTCGGCCGCCGCTTCGGCGACAACAACGAATGGGGCGTGCGCTTCAACGGCACCTACCGCAAGGGCGACACCACGCTCGACGACGGCCAGATGGAATTCGGCCTGCTGGCCCTGGCGCTCGACTACCGCTCGGACAAACTGCGCTGGAGCCTCGACACCTACGCCCAGCGCGAAGACACCGACACCTTCCGCGCCCAGACCGGTTTCCGCCCGGGCATCGCCAGCATTCCGAAGGCGCCATCGGGCCACCGCGCGCTGTACCCTGGCGCCGAACTGACGATCCGCGACGCCACCGTTTCCTCGCGCGTCGAATACGACCTGAATCCAAACGTCATGTTGTACGCCACCGCCGGCTACCGCTACGGCGCCAGCGAACAGGATTTCCCATCGGTGCGCGGCAACGACGCGATCGATGCCAACGGCAATATGCGCGTCAGTAACGCCTGGTACGACGCGGCCTCGCACAACAAGACCGGCCAGGTCGGCGCGCGCGCCAACTTCACCACCGGCGGCATCAAGCACCTGTTCACGGTGTCGGCCTCACAGCTCGAGACCGAAGCCGGCAGCTTCTACCTGACCGCGCCTGCCGGCACTGCCACCAATTCGAACATCTATTACCCGGCTGCGCTGCCGGTCATGAGCGGCGTGCGCCAGGCCACCACCCTCACCTCGCGCACCGAGCTGTCGAGCTTTTCGGTAACCGACACCGTGTCGCTGCTCGATGATCGCCTGCTGATCACCGCCGGCGCGCGGCGCCAGACGGTGGACGCGAAAAACCTGGCCGCCAGCGGCGCCGTCACCAGCTCGTACGACGAAAGCGCCGTGTCGCCGCTGGCCGGCATCGTGTTCAAGGCCATGGACGACGTCTCGCTGTACGCCAACTTCACCTCGGGCCTGTCGCGCGGCAGCACCGCGCCGCTGGGCACGGCGAACGTGGGCGAAGTATTCGCACCGTACAAATCAAAGCAATATGAAGCGGGCGTGAAAATCGAACGCGCTGGCATGCTGAGCGGCGTCTCGGTGTTCCAGATCGACCGTCCGAACGCGCTCACCGATCCGATCACCACCGTGTACAGCATGGATGGCAAGCAGCGCAACCGCGGCCTGGAACTGTCGACGATGGGCGAAGTGGTGCGCGATGTGCGCGTGATGGCCAGCGCCACCTTCTACGACGCCACGCTCGAGCGCAGCGCCGGCGGCATCAACCAGGGCAAGGATGCGATCGGCGTGCCGAAGCGCACCTTCAACCTGGGCCTGGACTGGAACCTGCGATGGGTGCCGGGCCTGAGCCTGAATGCGCGCGGCGTTCACACTGCCGCAGCGCCATTCGACGTCGCCAATACCTTGATGCTGCCATCGTGGAGCCGGGTCGATATCGGCGCGCGTTATCGCACCGGGATGATGGGCAAACCGGTGGTGCTGCGTGCGAGCGTGGAGAATGTGGCGAACAAGGCTTACTGGCTCTCGAGCAGCACGCTGGCGACCGTCGGCACCGTTGCGGCGCCACGTACGCTGCTGCTGTCGGCGCAGGTGGATTTCTAACGACGTTGATGGCAGGAGCAAGCGCTGGTTGCGAGCGCTTCGTTCCTTGATATGACTGGTGCCCGCCCGCTGTCTTCGGACGCGAATGCGGGCACTTTTCTTTGGCAGTTGCGTTACCGTTGGCGGGAACGTCTGGACTGCAGCGAACCTGGTGCGGCAAGCCCCGTGCAGCAGGCTTAGTGCAGCAGGCTTAGTGCAGCACCACTGGCTGGCTCATCAGGGTATCGTACGAGCCCAGGAAGTCGTCGATCTCTTCCATCGTCGGTTCGCTGGCGATCAGGTTGTTGACGTCGCGCCGGAACGATTGCGCCAGGCGACCGCCGATGAAGGCTTCGCAGCGGCCGGATTTATCGACGATTTCAAAGCCGCCAAAACGCAGTGCTTCGACTTCACGGTCGACGCCGAATTCGACGACGCTGTATTGTTCGCTGTTGTAGATCATGTTCATGATGACTCCTTCTCTCGATCAGAGTGTTTGGTGCAAACCTGCCGTCTGGCGGCGAGCAGCAGGCTCTTCACTTCATTAAAGAGGTGGGGCTGACCCAGACCGATTTCAAGAGTATCCACCCGAGGTGAACCGTCCCGTTAAGCGGTCGTTAAGCAGTCATTAAGCAGTCTCGGAATGGACGACCGGCCCTAGTGCCAACAGCTGATCGTATGGCGCCGATTGCAGCCACGATCGCAACTGATCAAGGTGTTCACTACTCGCCAGGCCGATGAACAGGCGTCGAGGGCGTTGGCGCAGCAGTCGATTTAATGTTACACGCAAAACCAGATTGCCGTCGCAGCACAGGCAGCCGGGAGCAATGCGCGTGACGTGCAGGCCAGGTTCGCTCGCCAGTGGCTGGGCGGCGACGCCGAAGCCCTCGAGGATGACGGCGTCCATCTGTGCAGACGGAGACGCCAAAGCGGACGCAGATGAGGATGCAGAACGCGTGCAGTCAGAAGATGCGCCGACCGCCGATACGTTAGCGCTGGAGGCGGATGGGCCATCCGCCGTGGATGTGGACAGCAGCGCCGCGATCGCCCCTTCGCGAGCCGCAGCGCTGTTGCCGGTGACGAGGGTGACGGCAACCTGCGCAGTCAGTCCCGGCATCAGCCTCCTTTTTTGGCCAGCTTGCCCGGCTCGACGCCCAGTTGCTTGAGCTTGCGGTACAGGTGGGTGCGTTCGAGGCCGGTCTTCTCGGCCACGCGTGTCATGCTGCCGCCTTCGCGCCCCAGGTGGTGCTCGAAATACATGCGCTCGAAGGCGTCACGCGCTTCGCGCAGCGGCAGGTCGAACGACAGCGTGTAGCCGGTGCCTTCGCCATGCGAGATCGCGTGCACCAGGCGGCTGCCGTTGCCGATGGCCGCGCCGCCGATGCCGCCGCCCAGGCCGGCGCCGATACCGGCGCCCGGCGCCGGTTGCGGCGCGAACATCGGCGCGCTCGCGGCCGGTTCGTTCGAGGCCAGCGGCACGCTCGGCGCGATCGGACGCGGTGGCGCCATCGGCGCGCGCGCCACCTCTTGCGCCCGGCTCAAGCCCTGCTGCACCGCTTTGAGCAGCTTCTGCAAGGCGATCGGCTTTTCAAGGAAATTCAATGCGCCGATGCGGGTCGCCTCGACCGCGGTATCGATGGTGGCGTGACCCGACATCATGATCACCGGCATGGTGAGCAAGCCATCGCGCTGCCACTCCTTGAGCAGCGTGACGCCATCGGTATCCGGCATCCAGATATCGAGCAGCACCAGGTCGGGTGCGCCGGCCGCGCGCGCTTCACGCGCTTGCTGCGCGTTCTCGGCCAGGGTGATGGCGTGGCCTTCATCGCCAAGGATCTCGGACAATAGCTCCCGGATGCCCATTTCATCGTCAACTACGAGTATGTTCGCCATCTCTCTGCCTTCCTGATCTTCTACCCGTGTGTGTGTGTATTTTATAAGTCTTTTACACTTCGGCCAAGTTCGCCTCTGGGGCTAACTTTAACAGCAAAATCGAGACTGCTGCGCCAGTTCCGTCGGCGCGATTGCCGACATCGATGCGACCACCGTGTTCGTCCACGATCTTCTTGACCATCGGCAGGCCCAGGCCGGTGCCGCGCGCCTTCGATGTAACGTATGGTTCGAACGCGCGCGCCAGGATGCGCGGGGCAAAACCGGGACCGTTGTCGACGATCGCCAGCCGCACCGCGACCCCGAGCAGGCCGTCGGCGCCGGTGTAGTGGATCGCTTCGGTGCTGATCTCGACCTGCGGCGGCGGCGCGTCCGGGCCGCGATCGGCCAATGCATCCTGGGCGTTCTGCAGCAGGTTGTGGATCACCTGGCGCAACTGGGTGGCGTCGCCCATCACATGCGGCAGGCCGGGCGCCAGGCGCGCGTGGATGATGTCGCTGGCGTCCTCGGCCAGGTACAGGCTGAGGATCTCGCCGATCAGGTCGTTCAGGTCGAGCGCGCCCAGCACCGCCGGCGGCGTGCGCGCGTAGTCGCGGAAGTCGTCGACCATGCGCTTCATGGCGTCGACCTGGTTGACGATGGTGGTGGTACTGCGCCGCAGCAGGTCGGCCTGGGGCTGGGGCAGGAACTCTTCGAGCTTCATCTGCATCCGTTCGGCCGCCAGCTGGATTGGCGTCAGCGGGTTCTTGATCTCGTGCGCCAGGCGGCGCGCCACTTCACCCCAGGCTACCGAACGCTGGGCCGTGATCACGTCCGAGATATCGTCGAACACCACGATGAAGCCGCTGTCCAGTCCCACCGGCAGGCGCGAGCCGCGCGCCAGCAGCACGATGTTGTGGTCCTGCGCGTGCTCTTGCGGATGGTCGTCGTCGGCGCCGGTCTTGCGCAGCGCGTCGCGCGGGATCTCGATCTCTTGCTGCCAGTGGCCGCGCTTGCGGCGGTCGGCCGCCGAATGGGCGCTCTGGGCCGAGAAGGCGCGCGTGATGCACACCGAAAAATGCTCCATGCCGGGGATGCGCGACAGCGGCCCGGCCAGCGCGCCCGGCTCCACCTGCAGGATGCGGTAGGCGGCGTCGTTCGAATTGACCACCGTGCCTTCGGCGTCGAGCACGATCACGCCGGCCGACATATTCGCCAGCACCGATTCAAGGTGGACCTTGGCGCTTTGCAGCGCGGCGCGGTTGCGCTCGACCGCGCTGCGCGCCTCGAACAGCTGGCCGGTCATGGCGTTGAACGATTGCGTCAAGGTGCCCAGTTCGTCGTTGGTCTCGACGATCGGGCGCGGCGACAGGTCGCCCTCGGCCACCGCCTGCGTGCCTTCGGCCAGCACCAGCAGCGGCTGCGCCAGGTTACCGGCGATCAGGAAGGCGCTGGCGATGGCCCCGAAGATCGCCAGCAGCAGCGTCAAGGTCAGGGTCTCGATGTACATCTTGCGCAGGCCCGTGCGCGCCACATTGCGCTGCTGGTATTCGCTGTACGCGGTGCGCAGCACTTCGGCGTTCGACGCCAGGCTCACCGGCACCGACTGCAGCAGCTGCAGGTAGCGCGGCGCGGCGCCAGGCAGCTCGGGCACCGCCAGCACCACGCGCAGGCGCAGGCTGGTGACGGCGTCGAGCGCATTGGCTTCGCTGTTGCCCTGCGCTTCCTGCTCACGAAAATCGCGTTCGATGCCGCCCTCGGCGCGCGCATAACCGCCCGGCATGGTGGCCGTGCGCAGCATCTGCGGATCGGGGATGTCGGCCGCCAGGTTGGCGCGCCGGTCTTCGGTGGCGGCGGCCAGCACGCCGCCATTGGCGTCGAGCAGCATCGCGCTTTGCAGGCCGCTGGTCTCGGCCAGCAGGCGCGCCAGCACCGGCTGCGCCGTCATGTCGTTCTGCCCGGCCAGGGTGGCCGCCGCGGTCTGGCCGGTGGCGCCCAGTTCGGACAGCGATTCGTCGAGCGCGGCGCGGCCCAGGTTCAGGCCCGAGGTCAGCGCCGCTTCGATCTTGACGTCGAACCACGAGTCGATCGAATGCGACACGAACATCACCGACACCATGAAGATCACCAGCCCGGGCAGGATGCCGATGCCGGCAAACAGCAGCACCAGCCTGGCCATCAGGCGCGAGCCGAACTTGCCGGCCTTGTAGCGTGAATACAGCCGCCCCAGCGCCACCACCACCAGGGTCAGGAGCAGGAACGCCATTGCGGCGTTCAGGCCAAGCAGCCAGCCGTAGTAGCGGTCGAAGAAGCCGGAATTGTCCGAGGCCGAGGCCAGCAGGAACAGCAGGATGGAGACGACGGTGCCGCCCACCACCAGCGCGTAACGCAGCGCCTGATTGACCGATTTACTCCGCACGGTAATTGAAGGTCTTCCTGTTGGAGGTGAGGCGCCAGTCGGAATCGTTGAAGGCGTTGACCTGCAACGGCTTCTGCAGGTATTCGCGGTCCATGTACATGCGCAGCGACACTTCATAGGTCTCGCCGGGCTTGAGCTTGCCCTTGGGCGCAATCAGCCAGCGCGTCGGGCGCCGGATCATGAACATGGCTTCATCGAAGGTCTGGAAGCTTTGCTGGAAGCTGCCCACCACCATCACGTGGTACTGGCGTGTGAGCACGTCGTACGAGATGCGCATGGTGCGCTTGAGTTCGACCGCTTTCTCATCGCGCCACCACCAGCGCGGGCGGGTCAGTTCGATCTCGGTCGTGAAGTGCAGCTGCACCCCGTGCTGGATCGCGTCCTTGAGACCGTGATTGAGCTCGAAATCGTAGGCGATGTTGAGGCGGTAGCCGTCGTCGGCGGCTTCGATGGTGGCGCGCGTGATGTCGATGCCGTCATCCGCGCGCGCCTGCGCCCCCGCAAAGGCGCACGCCAGCACCAGCAGCAGCTGGCATGCGAGGAAGCGGAAAAATCGGTGCGTCACGGGTGGGCCGGTGCCTTAAAAATGCGCGTATTGTTATGGAAACCTCACGCCGCTTTCTTCTGGAACAGGGCGTAGAACAGACCGTCATGATCTTGCCCGGAGCCGCCGGTCGGCAGCAGTTGGCCCGGCGCGTCGAGGCGGACTGCGTCGTGGCGAACCGCAAATGCGGCTGCCTGCGCCTCCGATTCCTGGGGCCAGAGCGAACATGTCACGAACAGCAATTTACCATTGGGCAGCAACATCTGCCAAAGATTGTCGAGTATTTTGGTGGAAAGTGTTGCAAGTTGGACTGTATCTGACTTGCGGCGCAACCAGCGGATGTCGGGGTGGCGGCGCACGATGCCCGACGCCGTGCATGGCACGTCGGCCAGGATGCGGTCGAATCCCTTGCCATCCCACCAGCCGGTATCCTGGGCGTCGGCCGTGACCAGCCGCGCGCGCAGGCCAAGGCGGCCGAGGTTGTCGCCAACCCGCGCCAGGCGCGCGCCGTCGCTGTCGACCGAGGTCAGCATCACGTCGGCGCTCTCGAGGATGTGGCCGCTCTTGCCGCCCGGGGCGGCGCAGGCGTCCAGCACGCGCATGCCATGCTGCAGGTCGAGCAGCGGCGCGGCCAGCTGGGCGCCGGCATCCTGCACCGACACCACGCCGTCGGCGAAGCCGGGGATCTGGCTGACATTGACCGCCTGCGCCAGGCGCACCGCGCTCGGGCCGATCTGTTCGGCCTGCAGGCCGGCCTGGTTCAGGGTCTGCATGTAAGCGTCCACTGTGGCCTTGCGCCGGTTCACGCGCAGGGTCAGCGGTGGATGCACGTTGCCGGCTTCGAGGATGGCTTCCCACTGCGCCGGATAGGCGGCGCGGGTGGCGTCGATCCACCACTGCGGATAATTCCAGCGCGCCAGCGGCTGGCGCAGCGCCTCTTGCAGCAGCGCTTCGCGCTCGCGCAGGTAGCGCCGCAATACGGCATTGACCATCGCCTTGGCGTGCGCAAAATCAGGATGCGCGGCGGCGGCGCTGACGGCCTGGTCGACCACGGTAAAGGCTTCGTACGGCGCCGGCGAACCGTCGGCCGGATCGAGCAGCGCCAGCGACGCTTCCAGCAGCGAGGCCAGCATCGGCGGCTCGGGCGCCTTGGTGGTGGTCAGGCCAAGCAGGGTTTCGCTGCGGCCCAGCTGGCGCATGGTGCGGTAGGCGATGTCCTGGATCGCGCCACGCGCTTGCGGCGCGGCGTCGTAGGCGGCGAACACGCCAGCCAGCGCCTGTGGCAGCGCACTGCCGGCTCGCACCCGCGCCAGCGCGCTGGCCGCGCCCAGCAGGGCCAGCGACAGCGAATCGGGTTTCAGGTCAGGGCGAAAA
>Ga0265780_10009860_pt1 | contig 11418 bp, 7 predicted proteins | sample P1T30metagenome_FD_192432 | JGI IMG/M metagenome (GOLD analysis project Ga0265780, IMG submission 192432) | Plant litter microbial communities from East Loma Ridge, Irvine, California - P1 T30 | ecosystem: Environmental > Terrestrial > Plant litter > Unclassified | place: USA: California... | reverse complement strand
GGTCGGTCAGGTCGTATTCGACCAGCGACAGGTTCGGGTGCGCGGTAATGCCGAGTTCATCGATGCGCCAGAAATTGACCGAGCTCGAACGACGGTAAGTACCGGTGACGTGATAGCCTTTTTCCAGAAGCAACTGGGCCAAATAGGCGCCATCCTGGCCGGTGATACCGGTGATGAGGGCTCGTTTGTTTTGCATGTTCTTGGATGGATTTGAAGGTGGTCTTGCGGGCGCCAAACGCTACCTGGCGGGCCCGGCCAAGCTAGGATTGTAACAGAGGAGGTCGCTTTACCCATTTGCACAGAGGGAAAAAGTGCATTTAGGGCAACAATTATCTGAACATTATGACGTCAAAATGACGCGTTGCGGCGTCCGCTTACGGTTTGTTACCGGTGTCTCTGGCGGGCGACAAACGCACGACAAACAGCGACAGCTCACGCGAAAACGCCTGGCCCAACGCAACAACATTGGACCAGGCGTAGCGAACTCGGCTGACTAACCGGCAGTCGGGATCAACGCTGGGAAACGGCGTCGACCACCGCCAGCGCCGTCATGTTGACGATGCGGCGCACCGTCGCCGACAGCGTCAGGATGTGCACGGCGCGCGCGCAGCCGAGCAGGACCGGGCCGATGGCGATGCCGTTGCCGGCCGCCGTCTTGACCAGGTTGTACGAGATATTGGCGGCGTCGAGGTTTGGCAGCACCAGCAGGTTGGCGTCGCCCTTGAGGGTCGATTCCGGCATGATCTTGGCGCGCATCCTGGCGTCGAGCGCGGCGTCGCCGTGCATCTCGCCGTCGATTTCCAGGCCCGGCTTCTTCTGCTGCACCAGCGCCAGGGTGGCGCGCATCTTCTGCGCCGATTCCGAATTGGCGCTGCCGAAGTTCGAGTGCGACAGCAGGGCCGCGCGCGGCACGATGCCGAAGCGTTCCATCTCCTCGGCCGCCATGATCGTGATCTCGGCCAGCTGCTCGGCGTTCGGGTTCTCGTTCACATGGGTGTCGACCATGGCCAGCTGGCGTTCCGGCGTGATGATGAAGTTCATCGCCGCGTAGACATTGGCCCCTAGGCGCTTGCCCAGCACCTGGTCGATGAAGTCCAGGTGCATCTGCGTGGTGCCGTAGGTGCCGCAGATCATGCCGTCGGCTTCGCCCTTGTGGATCATCATGGCGCCGATCAGCGTGTGGCGGCGGCGCATGGCCAGCTTGGCCAGGTCCTGCGTCACGCCCTTGCGCATCACCATCTGGTGGTAGCTCTGCCAGTAGTCGCGATAGCGCTCGTCGAAGTCCGGGTTGATGACGTCGAAGTGCACGCCCAATTTCAGGCGCAGGCCAAATTTCTCGATGCGCTGCTCCAGCACTGCCGGACGGCCGACCAGGATCGGGCGCGCCAGTTTTTCGTCGACCACCACCTGCACCGCGCGCAGCACGCGTTCGTCTTCGCCCTCGGCGTAGACGATGCGCTTGAGCTCGGGCGGCGCGGCCTTGGCCACGGTGAACAGCGGCTTCATGAAGGTGCCGCTGCGGTAGACGAACTGCTGCAGCGTTTCGGCGTAGGCTTCCAGGTCGGCGATCGGACGGGTGGCGACGCCGCCATCCATCGCGGCCTTGGCCACGGCCGGCGCGATATGCGTCAAGAGGCGCGGATCGAACGGCATCGGGATCAGGTATTCCGGACCGAAGGACAGGTTCGAGATGCCGTAGGCCGAGGCCACGATGTCCGACTGCTCGGCGTGGGCCAGGTCGGCGATCGCGTGCACCACGGCGATTTCCATTTCGCGCGTGATGGTGGTCGCGCCGCAATCGAGCGCACCACGGAACATGTAGGGGAAGCACAGGACGTTATTGACCTGGTTCGGGTAGTCCGAACGGCCGGTGGCGATGATGGCGTCGCCGCGCACCGCTTTGACGTCTTCCGGCAGGATCTCCGGGTTCGGATTGGCCAGCGCCAAAATGATCGGGTTGGGACCCATCGAGGCGACCATGTCCTGCTTGAGCACACCACCGGCCGAGAGGCCGAGGAAGATGTCGGCGCCCGGAATGACTTCGGCAAGCGAACGGTGCGGCGTGTCTTGCGCGAAGCGTTCCTTGTCCGGGTCCATCAGTTCAAGGCGGCCCTTGTAGACAACACCCGCCAGGTCGGTCACGAAGATGTTCTCGATCGGGAAGCCCAGATCGACGATCAGGTCGAGGCAGGCCAGCGCGGCCGCGCCGGCGCCGGAGACCACCAGCTTGCATTCGGTGATGCTCTTGTTGACGACCTTGAGGCCGTTCAGGATGGCCGCGCCGACGATGATCGCGGTGCCGTGCTGGTCGTCGTGGAAGACCGGGATCTTCATGCGCTCGCGCAGCTTGCGCTCGATATAGAAACACTCGGGCGCCTTGATGTCTTCCAGGTTCACGCCGCCAAAGGTCGGCTCGAGCGAAGCGATGATGTCGACCAGCTTGTCGGGATCGGTCTCGTTGATCTCGATGTCGAACACGTCGATCGCGGCGAACTTCTTGAACAGCACGCCCTTGCCTTCCATGACCGGCTTCGACGCCAGCGGACCGATATTGCCCAGGCCCAGCACGGCAGTGCCGTTGGAGATCACGGCGACCAGATTGCCGCGCGCGGTGTACTTATACGCGTTGGCGGGATCCTTGACGATTTCTTCGCACGGTGCGGCGACGCCAGGGGAATACGCCAGCGCCAGGTCGCGCTGGTTCAGCAGGCCCTTGGTTGGCGTGACGGCGATCTTGCCGGGGGTGGGAAACTGGTGATACTCGAGCGCTGCTTGACGCAGTTGCTGACGTAATTCTTCTTTTTTGTCAGATGACGAATCCATGCTGGGCGGCCTTCCTGGTGCAAAACGGGATTTTTGATTCTATCAGACAGCATGTTGTCAATGGCTACGTATTTGTACCTGACTTATGTGCGGTTGCAGCATTTTTGAAGCGTCGGAACAGCGCTGTACAATCGCCGCCATGCTCTCTGAATTCGACCTTATCAAGCGCTATTTCAAGCGCGACCGGCCTGGCCGCGCGGTGCTGGGCATCGGTGACGACTGCGCCTTGCTGGCGCCCACGCCGGGCCGCCAGATCGCCATCTCGTCCGACATGCTGGTCGAAGAACGGCACTTTTTTGCCGGCGCCGATGCGCGCATGCTGGGTCACAAGGCGTTGGCCGTGAACCTGTCCGACCTGGCGGCGATGGGCGCGCGGCCCGTCGCTTTCACGCTTGCTCTGGCGTTGCCGGCGGCCGATCCGGATTGGCTGGACAGTTTTTCGCAGGGGCTGTTCGCGCTGGCCGACGAACATGGTTGCGAGTTGATCGGGGGCGATACCACCAAAGGGCCGCTGAATATCTGCATCACGGTGTTCGGCGAGATCGAACCGGGCCATGCGCTGCGGCGTTCGGCGGCGCAGCCCGGCGACGATATCTGGATCTCGGGCACGCTGGGCGACGCGCGCCTCGCCCTGGCCGGCTATTGGAACGAGCTGGAACTGTCGCCAACGGCGCATGCGCAGGCGGCGCCAAGGCTGCACATGCCGACGCCGCGCGTGGCGCTCGGGCTGGCGCTGGCCGCGGGGCCGGTCGCCCATGCGGCGCTGGATATCTCGGATGGGCTGGTGGGCGATCTTGGGCACATCCTGGCGGCGTCCGGCGTCGGCGCCACGCTCGATGTGGATGCGCTGCCGGCCGGGCCGATGCTGGCGCAGCAGACGCTGGCGTTGCGGCGCCGTTTCACGGCGGCTGGCGGCGACGATTACGAGTTGTGCTTTACCGCGCCTGCCGCGCAGCGTGATGCGGTGCTGGCGGCGGCAACGCAGGCGGCGACACCGGTAACGCGGGTTGGCACGATCGACGCCACACCCGGCCTGCGCCTGGTCGATGCGCACGGCGCGCGCCTTGACCTGCAACTGTCAGGCTGGGACCACTTCACCAACAACTGACTGAACTGACACATGCGACAACGAACGCCAGTACGTTACCAGGGCACGATCACATCGTGGAAAGATGAACAGGGTTTCGGCTTCATCTCCCCCAACGGTGGCGGACCGTCCGTGTTCGTGCACATCAAATCGTTCGGCAACCGCGGCACGCGTCCTGCGCTGAACGATATCGTCACGTATGAACTGGGCGTCAACAACAAGGGCCAGCCGCGCGCCGGCAACGTGGCATTCGCCGGTGATCGCGCTGCGCGCCAAGCGTCCGCGCGCGCCGGATCGGGCCAGCTGCTGATGGCGGTGGGCTTCATCGTGCTACTGGGGATTGCCGTCATGGCAGGCCTTTTCCCGGGCCTCGTGCTGGGCGTCTATCTTGGCATCAGCGCGCTGACCTACCTGGTCTACGCATCCGACAAATCGGCGGCCCGCAACGAGCGTCAGCGCACGCCCGAAAAAGCCCTGCACCTGCTGGCCCTTGCCGGCGGCTGGCCGGGTGCAATGCTGGCGCAGCAGCTGTTACGCCACAAATCGACGAAGGCCTCGTTCCGCAGGGCGTTCTGGTGCACCGTCATCATCAACTGCGCAATCCTGGGCTGGCTAGCCTCACCGTCGGGCAACGCGCTCCTGCGTTCGGTGCTGACCTGGCAATAACAGAAACAGCCGGGGTCGGATCTGACATTCGGACACGATCTCAGCCCTATTAAGACGCCCATTGTTGAGGCCGTGTCCGAATGTCAGATGTGACCCCGGCTGTTGAATGACCCCGGCTGTTAGGCTGCTACGTCCTGCTCCTCGCCCTCGCGCGGCGTCTTGCGGTCGTCGTATGGGCCGTAGGTCATCCAGTAGTTGCGAAACGCCAGCCGCACATTGTCGCGCAGCTGCTGGTCGTCCCACGGCTTGGTGTAGAAGCGATAGATCGCGCCGCGGTTGATCGAATCAAGCACCGAATCCAGCCCGGTATCGCCCGACAGGATGATGCGCATGGTCTCGGGATACATCTCCTTGACCTTGCTGAGGAACTCCGTCCCGCTCATCACCGGCATGCGCTGGTCGCACAGGATCACCTGCACGTGATACAGCGCCAGCAGGTCGAAGCCCTCGTCTGACGACGACGCCGTCAGCACGCGGTAGCCGTCGCGCCGGAACAGGCGGTGCAGCGCAGACAGCACGTTCGGGTCGTCGTCGACGATCAACAGCGTCTGCGCCTTGTCGTCGGATTTCGGCGGATGATCCGGCTTGTCGCGGTTGGCCAGCACCAGGTCGGCCAGCTGGTCGGCCGGCAGCGCGCGCGAGAAGTGGAAGCCCTGGATCTCGTCGCAGCGGTTGCGTCGCAAATATGCCATCTGGGCGCGCGACTCCACCCCTTCGGCGATCACCACCATGTGCAGGCTGTGCGCCATGCTGATGATGGCGAGCGCGATCGCGGCGTCGTCGGGACTGGTCACGATATCGCGCACAAAAGCGATGTCGATCTTGAGCTTGTCGATCGGGAAGCGCTTGAGATAGGCCAGGCTCGAGTAACCGGTGCCGAAGTCGTCGATCGCGATGCGCAGGCCCAGCGCCTTCAGGCGCGTGAGCACTTCGGTGGTGCGCTCGGCGTTCTGCATCAGCGCGCTCTCGGTCAGCTCCAGTTCGAGCAGGGTCGGGTCGACTGCATGGCGTTCCAGCGCAGTCTTGATGACGCCTTCGAGGTCGCCCTCGACGAACTGGCGGCTCGAGACGTTCACCGCGATGCGCATGTCGCGCACCCCGGCCGCGCCCCAGGCCGCGATCTGGCGGCAGGCCTCGTCGACGATCCAGTCACCGACGCGCACCACCAGCCCGGTCTCTTCCATCACCGGCACGAATTCGGCCGGGTACACCAGGCCGTAGCCGGGACGGTGCCAGCGCAGCAGCGCCTCGGCGCCGGTCACGCGGCCGGTGTTCAGTTCGAGCTTGGGCTGGTAATGCAGCACGAACTCGTTGTTTTCCAGTGCGCTGCGCAGCGCCAGTTCCAGGTCCAGGCGCGCCAGCACCTGCACGTTCATGCCGGCGGTGAAGAAGCGGTAGCCGTCGCGGCCCGCTTCCTTGGCGCGCACCATCGCGGTGTCGGCATACTTGACCAGCACGCCCGGCTCCACCGTGTCGTCCGGGTACATGGCAATGCCGATGCTGGCCGTCAGCGCGGCCTGCTGGCCATCAAGGTCGAACGGCAGGCGCAGCGTCTCGCGCACATCGTTGGCCATATTGACCGCTTCCTGCTGGTCGCGCTGCATCGACAGGATCAACGCAAATTCGTCGCCGCCCAGGCGCCCGACCGCGTCGCGCGTGCCGGCGCAGCGCGCCAGGCGTTTGGAAAATTCCAGCAACAGCTCGTCGCCGCTCGCGGTACCGAGCGTGTCGTTGATGACCTTGAAGCGGTCCAGCGTGATGCACATGACCGCCACGCGCCAGTTCTTGTCCTGGGCCAGCTCGATCGTGTCGCGCAGGTTCTCGAAGAACAGCGTGCGGTTCGGCAGGCCGGTCAGCGCGTCGTAGCTGGCCGCGTGGCGCAGCCGTTCCTGCGCGTGCAGGCGCTCGCTGATGTCGCGCGCCACCGCGATCAGCATGCGCTGCGAATTCTGTCCGCCTTCCAGCTCATGCAGCTTCCAGCTGATCTCGACCGACACCGAGCCTTCGCCGCCGGCGCGCAGCAGGTCGGTCTCGACGATGTCGGCTTCGGGCGGCTCGCCCTGGACGGTGGCCGTGCCCAGGTGGCGCTCGAGCTGCTGGCGCGTGGCCAGGCCCAGCGCCACCGGATCGATGCGCAGCAGCGCGTCGCGCGAGAAACCCAGCATGCGGCAGGCGCCTTGCGACACGTCGACCATCGCCATGCTGGCGGTATCGATCAGGAACAGCGCGTCGGGAGTGGCGTCCATCGCGCCCCGAAAGCGCGCCAGTTCGGCGGTGCGCTCGCGCACCTGGCGTTCCAGCGCGCTGCCGTAGTCGAGCGACTCGCGGTGCAGCAGGCGCACTTCCAGCAGGTTGCGGATGCGGGTCATCACCTCGACCGTGTCGAACGGTTTGCCGATGAAGTCGCGCGCGCCCGCCTCGAGCGCGGCCAGTTTCTTGTCCGGTTCGGCCGTCACCACCAGCACCGGCAGCCACGAATCGCTTTCCAGGGGTTTGAGCGCTTCCATCACGTCGAAGCCGTCCATCCCCGGCATGTGCAGGTCGAGGATGATCAGGTCGAAGCGGTGCTTCAGGTGAAGCGCCACCACCTGGCGCGGATCGTAGGTCGAGCTGACGTTTTCATAGCCGGTGGTCTTGAGGAGATACTCGAGCAGCTGCACATTGACCGGTTCGTCGTCGACGACCAGGATGCGCGCGCGCCGGATATCGGACAGGGAGATCATGGATGCTTCCTTTCGCCGGGCCGGTCCGACCCGGACTGCTGCTCCAGCGTGCTGTTAATCGCTTCAGTAAATTTTTCGATGTCGATCGGCTTGGTCAGATAACGGTGGAAGCCCGCCGCCATGCCGCGCTCGATATCGCGCGGCATCGCGTTGGCGGTCAATGCAATCACCGGGATCCAGGTGGTCTCGGGATCGGCGCGCAACTGGCGCAGCACTTCCGTCCCGCTCATGCCGGGCAGGTTCAGGTCCATCAGGATCACTTCGGGATGGTGGGCCCGCGCCAGCTGCAGGCCGAGGTGGCCGTCGGGAGCCGAGATCAGGCGCAGGTCGCGCCGGAATGCCACGATCTCTTCCACCAGGCGCAGGTTGGCCGGGTTGTCCTCGACATACAGCAGCAGGTGCGGCTCGCCTTCCTGCGGCACCGTCTCCAGCACCGCCGGACTGGCCAGGCCGCGCTCGGGCAAGGCCGACGCCAGCGGCGCGGTGCTGGCCAGTTCGATCCAGAACACGCTGCCAACATCGGGACTGCTCGAGACGCCGATCTCGCCGCCCATCAGTTCCACCAAGCGCTTGGTCACCACCAGGCCGATGCCGGTGCCTTCCTGCCCGCCACCCTCCTGGCCCAGGCGGTTGAAAGGCTGGAACAGGCTCGCCACCTGCTCCGGATTCAGGCCGTAGCCGGTATCCTGCACCGACAGCCGCAGGCGGTCCGGGCTCGGGTGCTCGCAGGTGAGCACCACGGCGCCTTCCTCGCGGTTGTACTTGACGGCGTTGGACAGCAGATTGAGCAGCACTTGCTTGAGGCGCGTCCGGTCGGCCATCACCACCGCGCCGTCCACCAGCGGGAACAGCACCCGTACCTTGCGGGTGGCGGCGATCGGCTCGATCATGGTGCGCGTTTCGAGCAGGATGTCGCTCAGCGCGACCGGCTCCATCGACAGCGTGATGGTGCCCGATTCGACCTTGGCCAGGTCCAGGATCTCGTTGATCAGGGTGAGCAGATGACGCCCCGACTTGAGGATGTGGTTGGCGAACTCCTTCTTCTGCTCCAGCGTCGAGGGCAGCGTGTCGGACGTCAGAATCTGCGCGAAGCCGAGAATCGCATTCAGCGGGGTGCGCAGCTCGTGGCTCATCGACGACAGGAAGGCCGACTTGGCCTGGTTCGCGCTCCTGGCTTCTTCGTTGGCGTTGGCCAGTTCGGCGTTGGCCAGCGCCAGCTGCAGGGTGCGTTCGTCGACGCGCTGTTCGAGCTGCTCGTTCAGGCGCATCACTTCTTGCTGGGCCCGCGAACGCTCCTTGGATTCGCGCACCGTGGTGCCGTGCGAATCTTCCAGCTCGCGGGTGCGGCCCTCGATCTCGGTCAGCATGGCGTTGAATGAATCGGCCAGTTCGGCCGCCTCGTCGTCGCCCACGCGCGGCGCGCGGCGCGAGTAGTCGCGCGTGGCTACCACCTCGCGCGCGATCTCGGTCACCGCCACGATCGGGGCCGTGATCACGCGCCCCAGGCGCCACATCAACAGGTAGGCGATCGCCATCGCCAGCAGGGTCACGCCGGCGGCGATCGCCAGGTAGTCGACAAAGCGCGATAACAGATGGTTTTCGGCGCGCAGCACGACGGTGCCGACGGTATCGCCGTTCTCGACGATCGGCTGGCGCACCATCATGTCGCCGCCATCGTCTTCGGCGACCCCGGCAGCGTCGAGGCGTTGCGGAATCTGGTGCGGTTCGCCGACTGCGGAGTAGGAAGCGAACAGCGCGCCTTGCGCGTCATAGATGGCGGCGGCCCGCACCAGGGGGCTGGTGCGCAGCAGCGCCAGGTTCTCGTTGGCCAGGCGCGGGTCGTCGAAGGTCAGCGCGGCGGACGTCATGTGGCCGACCAGTTCGGCCTGGGTCGAGAGGTCGTTCACCAGGGTACGGTGGTAGCTGCGCAGGTCATAGGCGATCACGATGGCGATCGAGACCAGCAGCGCGACGAACGTCGTCGTCATCACCACCGCCACCAGCTTCTTGCGGATCGAGCGCTGGCGGCTCATGCTACCTCCACGTGCCGCAAGGCGGAACGGATGTGCGCGTCTTGCAGCCGGCAGCCGGGATGGGCTGGCGGCTTCACGACCGGGCCGGACCCGACCGGTCACGCGCGATTCGTTCGTGCGGCATCTAAAAATTCTAACAAAAACGAGAAGTCAGGCGTCCCAGCATAGCAGTACGTTTGCATGGCATGTCGCACAGAACATTTACCGTGCGAGCACCGCTCAACAGTCGGGCCAGGGTTCGGCTGGCACTGTAAACGTTCTACCTCAATCTTGGTAGCAATTTTTGAAAGGTTGACATGTCGTGCCGTCACACAGCGCGCTAGAATGGGCCATACGCATACCAGGACGCCCGGTTTCCCGACGCGGCATTTCGCCACGGCCGGGCGGCCTGCAACAGGAGACCCACGTGACGAACGAACTCATCGATCTTGCCACCAAAGTCGGCGAAGCGCTCAGCCCCAGAAAGCTGATGATGGCCGCTGCCGAATCCTGCACCGGCGGCGGCATCGCCTATACGCTGACCGAAATCCCCGGCTCGGGCGACTGGTTCGACTGCGGCTTCGTTACCTATTCGAACACCGCCAAGAACGAGATGCTCGACGTGCCCGACGCCGTGATCGCCCAGTTCGGCGCCGTCAGCGAAGAAGTGGCGGCCGCCATGGCGTCCGGCGCGGTGGCCAACAGCAATGCCGATATCGCCGTCTCGACCACCGGCATCGCCGGCCCGACCGGCGCCGTGCCGGGTAAACCGATCGGCACCGTGTGCTTTGGCTGGGCGCGCGGCGACCATGTGCATACCGAGCGCCTCGTCTTTACGGGCGACCGCCATGCGGTGCGCGAACAGGCCGTGGCGCACGCACTGCGCGGCATCCTGCGCTTCGTCGAGTAAGGCGGCCGATGGCGCCAGCACGCTGCCCGGCCGCGGGCGCCATCCTGCTGCTCGGCCTGGGCCTTGCCCTCAGCGGCGCGCGCGCCGCAGCGCCTGCAGTGCACACGGTCTATGCGGCCGGCGACATCGCGCGCTGCAAACATCCAGACCCGCGCTGGTCGGGCGCGGCGGCCACCGCCACGCTGGTCGAATGGGCACTGCGCGCCGATCCGCGCGCCCTGGTGCTCACGCTGGGTGACCATACCTATCCGAACGGTACGGCGCGCGAATTCGCCGAGTGCTACGCGCCGACCTGGGGCCGCTTTCGCGAACGCACCTGGCCCACGCCTGGCAACCATGAGTACTATACAAAGGGCGCCCTGCCCTATTTCGACTACTTCGGCGCGCGCGCTCGCGGCGTGAACGGCCATGGCTATTACAGCCTGCGCCTGGGAAGCTGGCATGTCATTTCGCTCAACAGTAATCTGAAGGGCGAGCAGCATGCGGCGCAGCTGGCGTGGCTGCAGGGCGAACTGGAAAACAACGCGGCCTCTTGCACCCTCGCGTTCTGGCACCATCCTCTATATAGTTCCGGCGGCCACCTGGGGCCGGGCCGGATGCAGGACGCCTGGGACATCCTGTACCGCGCCGGCGCCGAACTGGTGCTGGCCGGCCACGACCACGACTACGAGCGCTTCGCGCCCCAGGACGCCCACGGGCGGCTCGACCGCGCGCGCGGCCTGCGCCAGTTCGTGGTCGGCACCGGCGGCGCCTACGCCACGCCTTTCCTGCGTATCCGGGATAATAGCGAAGTGCGCGAAGCGAGCTTCGACGGCGTGCTGCGTTTGCGGCTGCTGGAAAACGGCTATGAATGGCAATTCCTGGCCGCCGAACCCGAACGGATACCGGCCGGGGCGACGCTCGACCGCGGCACAGGTAATTGTCATTGAATTACGGAGAATATTTGAACATCCCCACCCTGATGGTCCCGCTGATGCTGGCCGCCGCGCCAGCTGCCGGCCAGGCCCAGGAGCAGCCTCCTGCACCGGCGCCGGCGCCCATCCCCGCCATCGCTTTCGAAAAAACCGTGCTGCCCAACGGCCTGCAACTGATCCTGGTCGAGGACAAGCGCCTGCCGATCGTGGCCGTCAACCTGTGGTACCACGTGGGCCCGGCCAACGAGGCGCCCGGCCTGACCGGCTTCGCCCACCTGTTCGA
>Ga0265780_10009859_pt1 | contig 11418 bp, 9 predicted proteins | sample P1T30metagenome_FD_192432 | JGI IMG/M metagenome (GOLD analysis project Ga0265780, IMG submission 192432) | Plant litter microbial communities from East Loma Ridge, Irvine, California - P1 T30 | ecosystem: Environmental > Terrestrial > Plant litter > Unclassified | place: USA: California... | reverse complement strand
TGCCGTTCAGGCGCATGCGCACGTTCTGCTGGGCGCCGTTGTTGACGGTGTAGTGCACGTCGGCCCAGCTGCCGGTGTTGGCGACGAACTGCAGCGTGGTGCTGGAAGTCTGGGTGACGGAGGTGGTACCGGTCGCCGGTGGCGTGGTGCCGCCGCCGCCACTTGTGCCGGAATCCCAGACGATGTCGTCGATGGCGAACTGGAAGGTCGATGCCGGCAGGCGGTTGGCGTCGCTCGAGATCATGAAGACGTCGAGCAGCGACTGCGCCGCGACCAGCGGCCCGAGCAGGGTCGACACCGGCACCGTGGCCTGGGCCCAGTCGCCGTTGCGCACCAGGCCGTAGGCGGTGCTGTTGGCCGGGAAGTTGACCCAGTTCTGGTTCGTATACGTGTCGCCGACGCCGATGTTGAAGGACACATTGGCCGGGATCTTGATCCTGAACTTCATGGTGCCGTTGCGGAAGTTGCTGAGGTCGCGCGACTGGCGCGACTGGATGCCGCCGCCGAACCACTGGCCGGGTGCGGTGTAGGCCCAGGCGATCACGTTGCTGCCCTCGTAGGGCGGCAAATTGCCGGCGCCGCTGGACGCGCCGTTCCACAGGAAGATGTCGGAACTGACCCCGGCCACCAGCTTGTTGTTGACCACCGTGTTATCGGTGAACACGCCGAACTTGCCGGTTTCCGGCAGCGTCTGGTTGCCGAGCTTGACCGTGCCTTTGCCGTCGAGCTGGTACACGCGTACGTAGTCGACGTACATCGTGGCCGGCAGCGGCGCGGTGACCTGGGCCGGCGTCGCGGCATCGGTAAAGTTGCCGCCCACGGCCAGGTTGAGCAATAAGTAGAAGGGCGACTGCAGGGCGGTCGAATTCACCGCCAGCGGCCCGTCGTACATATTGCGCTCGACACCGTTGTCGACCACGCTGAAGCGCATCTCGCTCTCGGTCCAGTACAGGCGATAGGTGACGAAGCGGTTGGCCAGCGAGGTCGGCGTCACGACCCAGCTCTTGGTCTGCCAGGCGGTGGAGGCGGCGCAGCTTTCGTTGCCCGGCACGCAGGCGGCCTGCTGCCAGGTGATCACGTTGGAGCCGGTGTAGTTGTTGATGCCGGGGTTGCCGGCCGCCGCGCGCGAGGATGCCTTGTGGCCCATCTCCATGATGTCGATCTCGCCGTTGCGCGGCCAGGTCTGCGGGCTGACCCCCAGCATCCATGCCGCCGGCCACAAGCCGGTGGCGAGGTTGGGCGTGGCCAGGCGGATCTCGATCATGCCGTACTGGACCTGCACCTTGCCCTTGCTGTCGATCTTGCCGGACGTGAACTGGTTGCTGCCCACGGTCTGGCGCTGGGCGCGGATCGCCAGCGCGCGCGTGCCGGGCTCGAAGGGCACGTCGGCAATCGACAGGTTGTTCGGACTGTAGTACTCCAGCTCGGCATTGCCGTAGCCGCACAGATTGATCTGGCAGCCGTTGCCGTCGGTGGCGGTCCAGCGGCCGGCGTCGAGCGTGGCGCCGTTGAATTCCTCGGACCAGATCAGCTGGCCGATGGCCGGGTTGGTGACGCTGGCCGACGCCTGCACGGTGCAGGCCAGCAGCAAGCCGGCGGCCAGCGCGCGCAGCGGTTTCCATCGTGTGTCGCGATACGGTTTCACGGTGTCTCCTTTGTCGTCTTCTCAAAAAGATGTGGACGGCCCTGGCCGCGCCACGGTGGTCCAGCTGTGAGCGCTGGTTGAATGCATGACGGGATCGTTGGATATGGAAACGTTTCCATCCATGCGAAAAATATAGGCCGATTCTTGAGGCGCGTCAAACAGCTGACTTGCACATCTGCGGTCTTTTAACGGTGGTATTGAGCGAGATCAATTGAACTGCAAAAACTAAGGTCTGACGCCACGGTCCGTCAGCATTACGCACCCGATTCCCATAAAGGCAGTCAATGGATGTAAGTAAAAGTATGTCGATAAAGTTGACACTGCTTTAACGAAACTTACGTAAGCTATTGTTTTAAATAAAAATTTAATTCAGGCATGAGGTTTGCTTATAGTAAGTTTCTTCAAATTAAACTTGGGAGTCCAGTAAATGAACAAAGCAATGTTTTCCGCGATTGCCGCATTGACTTTCCTGACTGCGTCGGCCGCGCAGGCAGTCACGATCGACTATCGATTTGCAGCACCGACCGATGGCTCGGGTAAAACGAGTATTCTCGCCGGCAACCAGAACGTCTATATCGAGGACTTCGAAGGTCCCAACGGCACCGGCGGCCAGACCCTGTCGCAAAGTTATCTGAATATCACGACGGTATCGGGCGGCGGTTTCGGCATCGCCCAGGGCAACCTGGCGAACGTCTACGCCGCGCCGGCCAACGATACGACGCATTTCGCCTACGGTCCTGCGCAGAACAGCGGTTCCAACAGTGCGGAAGTGAATTTCAACTACGCCGGCCTGCTCGGCAACCTGGCCACCGAGCCGGGACAGCGTGCCAGCCTGAATTACTTCGGCCTGTATTACGGTTCGATCGATACGTTCAATGACGTCATTTTCTACAATGCTGACGACGAAATCATCACCACGATCACCGGCGCGCAACTGATCCGTGACTTCAATGGCCAGTCGGGCAATACGCAGGCCGACAGCTCGAATATCTACGTCAACCTGTATTTCGATCCAGCGGAACAATTTACCTCGTTCAGCTTCAGGACGAGTTCGCAAGCTTTCGAGGTCGATAACCTGGTCGTGGGCTATCAGGTCGACATGCCGCCGACGACCGATGTACCGGAGCCGGCCTCGCTGGCCTTGCTCGGCCTCGGTTTCGCCGGCCTGGGTTTTGCACGCCGCCGCAGCAGGAAATAATCAGGCCGGTTCGATCCGTCCGCACCGGGCTGCGTTCCATGCGCATGGAACGCAGCTTTTTTTATATGTGGGTTAGCGTACGAGCCAACTCATCGGCAAGTGCTACCATGTAATTTTTGCAATAAATTACATGCCAGTCCACGCTTCGCACCCCGTTCATTCCGCTTGGCGCGACCAGATGCCCGCGCTGGCCGGCCTGGCCCCGGCGTCCGCGCTGCGCCACCTGATCGACGCCGGTGCCGACCGCCTGCCTTTGCCTGGCGCAGGCGCCACGCTCGCTCGCTGGCGGCGGCAGGTGCCCACGATCTCAGTCTGGCCAAGCTGTTCGAGGGCCACACGGATGCGCTCGCCATCCTGCATGAAGCCGGCGCGGCCGACCCGGGGCCCGGTTCGATATGGGGCACCTGGTGTGCCGAGCCGCCCGATGCGCGCCTGCGCCTCGAGCGCGCCCACGACGGCCGCTTCACGCTGAGCGGCCGTAAAGCGTGGTGCTCGGGTGCGCGTACCGTCACCCACGCCGTGATCAGCTGCTGGAACGCCGCGGGCGAGCCCATGCTGGCAGCAGCCGACCTGCGCCAGCCCGGCATCACCATGACCGATGAAAGCTGGCAAGCCGTCGGCATGCGCGATTCGGGCAGCATCGACGTGCACTTCGACCGGGTCGCGGCACTGCCGCTGGGCGGTTCGGGCTTTTATGTGCAGCGCGCCGGCTTCTGGCATGGCGGTGCCGGCGTCGCCGCCTGCTGGTTCGGCGCCGCCGGCGCGCTGGCCGCCGCGTTGGCCGATACTGTGCGCCGGCACGTCGGCGGCCAGGCCGATCCGCACCGGCTGGCCCAGCTCGGCGCGGTGAGCGTCGCCCTGCGGGGTAGTGCCGCCCTGATGCGCGAGACCGCCGCCGCCATCGACCGCGATCCCGGCGCCGACGCCATGCTGGCCGCGCTGTCGGTGCGCCTGAGCGTGGAAGCGTCGGCCACGGCGGCGCTGGCCGCGGTCGGCCGCGCGCTCGGTCCGGGACCGATGTGCAGGGACGCGGCGATGGCGCGCCGGGTGGCCGATCTGCCGGTCTTCATGCGCCAGAGCCATGCGGAGCGCGACCAGGAAGCGGTCGGCGGTCTGGCTGCGGCCGCGCAGGAGGCACCATGGACGCTGTAAGGCACGACCGCCGCATCGCCGGTGCCGGCACCGCCGCCGATGCCTGGCGCCGGGACGCCAGCCTCGCTGCCGTGTCCGACGCCGGCGCCTGCGAGCTGGTGCCGCCCGGCGCGCGCCTGGTGGTGGTGGCGCCGCATCCGGATGACGAGATCCTGGCCTGCGGCGGCCTGCTGCAGATGGTGGCCGCGTCCGCGCCGGCGCCCTTGTTCGTGGCCGTGACAGACGGCGAAGCCAGCCACCCCGGATCGAGCGCCTGGCCGCCCGCGCGCCTGCGCGCCACCCGGCCCGGCGAGACCCTGGCGGCGCTGCGGTGCCTCGGCCTCGACGGCCCCGCCATGCTGCGCCTGGGGATCGCCGACGGCGGCGTGACGGCGGCCGAGGGCGCACTGGCGCGCCGCCTGGGCGACATCCTGGCGCCGGGCGACGTGGTGGTGACGACCTGGCGTTACGACGGCCATCCGGACCACGAAGCCTGCGCCCGCGCCTGTGCCGAGGCAGCGGCGCAATGCGGGGCGCGTACGCTGGAAGTGCCGATCTGGGGCTGGCACTGGAGCACGCCCGGCGACGCCGCCATGCCCCTGGCGCAAGCCCGCAAGCTGGCCTTGCCGCAGGCAGTCCTGGCGCGCAAGCGGGCCGCCATGGCGTGCTTCCGCAGCCAGGTGCTGCCCGATGCCAGCCGCGGCGCCGAGGCGGTGGTGCCGGCGGCCGCGCTGGAGCGCGTACTGAATCCTTTCGAACTGTATTTCCATGACCCTGCACACCCATTTTGAAGCGCTGTACGCGGCCGACGAGGATCCGTGGGACGTGCGCGGCACCTGGTACGAACAACGCAAGCGCGCCCTGCTGCTGGCCAGCCTGGGCCGGGCGCGCTACCGCAGCGCCTTCGAGCCGGGCTGCGGCAACGGCGAGATGAGCGCCGCCCTGGCGCAGCGTTGCGACAGCCTGCTGGCCTGCGACGGCGCGGGCAGCGCGCTGGCCGCGGCGCGGCGCCGCCTGCAGGGGCAGGCGGGCGGCGCGGTCCGCATCGAGCAGCGCAGCCTGCCGGCGCAGTGGCCGGTGGACGAACGCTTCGACCTGATCGTCGTCAGCGAACTGGCGTATTACTTCGACGCCGCCGCGCTGGCGGCGATGCTGGCGCAAGCCTGCGCCAACCTCGACCAAGGCGGCGAACTGGTGATGTGCCACTACCTGCACGACTTCGACGACCGCGTCGGCGGCACCCGGGCCGCGCATGCGCTGGCCGACCGTACGCCGGGCCTGGTGCGCAGCCTGCATCACCTCGACCGGGATTTCCTGCTCGAGGCCTGGACCAGGAGGGCAGCATGATCGGCGTCGCCATTCCCGCCCACGACGAGGAAGCCGCGCTGGGCGCCTGCCTGGCGGCGCTGCTGGCGGCCGCGCGCGATCCGGCGCTGGGCGGCGAAGCGGTCGCCGTGCAGGTGGTGCTGGATGCCTGCAGCGACGCTTCGGCGGCGGTGGTGTGCCGCTACCGGCCGCTGTTTGCCGCCGCCGGCGTCGGCCTGGACTGCATCGAGGTGCAGGCACGCCGGGTCGGTGCCGCGCGCGCGGCCGGGGCGCGCCTCCTGCTGGCGCTGGGCGCGCGCTGGCTCGCCTTCACCGATGCCGACACCCGCGTGGGACCGCACTGGCTGGCGGCGCAGCTGGCGCTCGATGCCGACGTGGTGTGCGGTTCGGTCGCGGTGGACGACTGGTCGCCGCATGCGGACCGGGCCGACGCGCTGCGCGCGCATTTCGACGGCTTCTATCAGGACCGCGACGGCCACCGCCACATCCACGGCGCCAACCTCGGCGTCAGCGCCGCGGCCTACCAGGCGGCAGGCGGCTTCGAAGCCGTGTCCTGCCACGAGGACGTGCTGCTGGTGAAGGCACTGGAAGGCATCGGCGCGCGCTTCGCCTGGAGCGCGCAACCGCGTGTGTTCACCAGCGCACGCACGGATGCGCGCGCGCGCGGCGGCTTCGGCGACACCCTGCTGCGGATGCTGCCGGACTCAGGATCGGGGCAGGGGCCGGGCAGCGTCGCCTGAGCCTGCGCCGGTTGCCGCACCGGCGTCGGACCCGGGCAGCAGCTCCAGCAGCAGTTCGAGGCAATCGGCCATCGCGTCCTGCCCGCGCAGGCGGAAGCGCGCCGCGGTCGGCCCGTCGCCCACCTTGACCGTCACCCAGGACGGCGGCGCCCGGCGGAACACGATCTCGTCGTTGTCGTCGTCGCCGACGAACAGGGCATTGGCGGCACCGGCGTGGTGCGCAAGACAGCGCAGGGCGCCGAATTTGTCGGTCGAACCGGCCGGCAACAGGTTGAAGACGCACTTGCCGCCGACGACCTGCGGCGCCGGTACCAGCAGCGGCAGACGGGTAGCGATCAGGCGCCTTGCCACTTCCCGGTCCGGCGCCTGGCGGTAATGCACGGACAAGGTATAGCGCTTGTCTTCCAGATCGATGCCGGCGCCGGCCGGTCCAAGCGCCTCGAGCTGGGCGCGCCAGGCGGCACAGGTCGCGGCCTGGGCGGCCAGTATGGCCGGATCGGCATCCGGCATGCCTTCGGCGCCGTGGTTGCCCACCACCCAGCGCGGCGTACCCGCCAGGCGCGGGCGCACGTCGGCCAGGGAGCGTCCGCTGATCACGGCCGCCGGCAGGCGCGCGCTGAGGGCGGCGAAAGCGGCGGCGGTGCGCCGGTCCATCGCCACTTCGCCGGGCGTCGGGCGGATCGGCGCCAGGGTGCCGTCGAAATCGAAGCCGAAGACGGCGGGTCCGGCCAGCAGGCGCGCCAGGGCGGCGCAGCCTTCCGGCGCGAACAGGTCCGGTACCGGCGCCGTCATGCCGGCACCAGGCATGGCGCCGCGGCCGGCGCCGCGACCGGGCGCGGGCCGCGGGCGGCGGCGGCCATCCCGTCTTCGAGCAGCTGCGCCGCCCAGCGAAACACCGTGTGCTCGCGCACCACGGCGCGCATCGCCGCCATGCGCCTGGCCTGCTCGTGGGCCGGCATCGCCAGCGCCATGGCGATGCTGCGCGCCAGGGCCGCGACGTCGCGCGGATCGATCGTCAGCGCCTGCGCCAGTTCGCCGGCGGCGCCGGCAAAGCGGCTCAGGACCAGCGCACCGCGCAGATCGGCGCGCGCCGCCACGAACTCCTTCGCCACCAGGTTCATGCCGTCCTGCAGGCTGGTCACCAGGCAGACGTCGCAGGCGCGGTAGCAGGCCGCCACCGTGGCGGCGTCGACGGCGCCGGCGTGCAGCAGTACCGGCGTGTAGTCCGCGCTGCCGAAGCGGGCGTTGATGGCGGCGGCAAGATCGTGCACTTCGCGCGCGAGGCGGCGGTAGGCCGCCAGCGCCATGCGCCCGGGTGCGGCGATCTGCAGCAGGGTCACCCGGCCGCGCTGCGCCGGGTCGCGTTCCAGCAACAACGCAAACGCGCGCAGGCGCTCGGGGATGCCCTTGGTGTAATCCATGCGGTCGACACCGAGCAGCAGGCGCGTGTCCGGGGGGACGCCGAAGCGGCGGCGCAGGCGCTGCCCATCGCCGCTGCCGGCAGCGGCCGCTTGCGCCGGCCAGGCGATCGACACCGGGCAGGCGCGCACCATCGCCGTGGCGTCGGCCGCCGGCGCGCAGGCGGCGCGCGCCGCCGCAAAGCGCGCCGCGTCGTCCGGCGTCTGCACCCCGACCACGGTGCTGTGCGCCAGGCCCTGCATCAGCTGCGCATGCCAGGGAAAGCGTGCCAGCGTCCGCGGCGACGGAAACGGGATGTGCCAGAACGCGACGATGATGGCGTCCGGCAGGCGCGCGCGCACCATCTGCGGCACCAGTGCCAGGTGATAGTCCTGCACGAATACCACCGGGCGCTCGCTGCGCGCTTCGGCCACCACGGCATCGGCGAAGCGCCCGTTTACGTGACGGTAGCAGGCCCAGTCGGCGTCGCGGAACACCGGCGCGACGCCGGCGCTATGGCACAGCGGCCACAGCGCCTCGTTGGCCATGCCGTCGTAATACGCCCCGACTTCCGCCTCCGACAGCCACAACCGGCGCAGGCGGTAGGACCCCGGCAGCCAGTGCGCCAGCACGTGGCCGTTGCCGTCGCAGGTGGCGCGGTCGGCCTGGCCGCTGCCGTGCGCGATCCAGCAACCGCCCTGGGCGGCCAGCACTGCTTCGAGTGCCGTGACCAGGCCGCCGGCCGGCCGCTCGCCCACGATGCCGTCACCGCTATAGCGATGCATCCACGGCGCCCGGTTGGAGACGACGATGATGTCGTCGCCGCAGCCGCGTCGTCGCAGCAGACGCTTCAGGTCGGCCGCGTCGCGCACATCGGCGGCGGTAAAGGCGCTGGCTTCGATCATGCTGCGTTCTCCTGGCGTGGAATTAACTGAACAATAAGATTAACGCGGAGAATTATTTGATACGGTGTGCAAGTTCACGCAATGATCCAATCTACCGAACTGCAAGCCGTGCGTGGATACTGGGGCGTGTACGGGTGCAACATATGTGGATTATTAACAATTAATAGTAATTTCTTCGTAATACATTGTCGAAAAATTTGACGTTGCATTAAGGAAATTATTATAAGTTATTGTTTTTAAACGATATGCAATGCGGGCATGATATTTGCATAAACTAGGTTTTTTGATAGATTCAGGAGTGTAGTTACATGAAAAAAGCGATCTTTCCGGCGATTACTGCCCTGGTGCTGATGTCGGCGTCCGCCGCGCAAGCCGTCACGATCACCTACGATTACGCCACGCCAACCGACAACTCCGGCAAGACCAGCACGTTCGCCGGTGCCGGTAACCAGTCGACCAGCAATGTGTTCGTCGAGACCTTCGATCGCGCCGACGGCAGCGGCGGCCTGACGCTGTCCGCGGACCAGCTGACCGTCACGACGGTGGGCGGCGGTGGCTTCGGTTACGCCCAAGGCAACATGGAAAACGTGTACGCCGCACCGGCCGGCGATGCGACGCATTTCGCCTACGGCCCGAATATGGGCAGCGGCGTGCCGAACGCGGAAGTGAATTTCAACTACGCCGGCCTGCTGAGCACCCTGGGTTCGAACGCGAGCCTGAATTACTTCGGCCTGTATTACGGTTCGATCGACACCTTCAACGACGTCAAGTTCTATAACGCCGCCGGCGACATCATCCAGACCGTGACCGGCAGCGCACTGATCGCACAATTCGACGGCGTGTCCGGCAACCAGTCGGCCGACAGCTCGAACATCTACGTCAACCTGTTCTTCTCGCCGGAAGAGCAGTTCACCTCGTTCAGCTTCAGCACCAGCTCGCAGGCATTCGAAGTGGACAACCTGGTCGTCGGTTACCAGGTCGCCATGGATACCGATGTGCCGGAACCGGCATCGCTGGCACTGCTGGGCCTCGGCTTCGCCGGCCTGGGCTTCGCACGCCGCCGCAACAAGAAGTAATCGTTCCGCTTTTTAAAGCGCATGAGGCCGGGTTCCATGTGAGATGGGACCCGGCTTTTTTTATAGGTCCGCCCAGCTGTCGTTGCGCCCGTCCAGGCGACGCACCGGCAACGCCGCCAGCTCCTCGATCGTCACGTCATCCAGGCAGTGCACGCTGACCGCCACGTATGCCCCCCAACGCGGCGACGCTCCCATGCCGAAGGGCCGCACGCCGCAGGTCGCGCAAAAGACATGTTGCTCGGTGCGCGTATTGCAGCGGTACTCGGTCAGCGCAGCATCTCCCTGCAACAGGCGGAACGCTGCGCGGGGCACGATCGCCGCCCAGTTGCGCTGCTTGGTGCACAGCGTGCAGTTGCACTGGATCGTGCCGGCGGCCAGGTCGATATCGGCCTCGAAGCGCACCGCGCCACAATGGCAGCTGCCGCGATGGGGCCGCAGCGCCATCAGCGCGCCGCCGCCGCACCCGCCGCCACCAGCGGCAGTTCGACGTAGCTGCTGTGGTACACCCGCTGGGTCGCCTTTTTATAGTCCGCAGGTTTCGCGTTGAAGATGTTCGGCACGAAGGTCTGCGGATTGCGGTCGTACAGCGGGAACCAGCTCGACTGCACCTGCACCATGATACGGTGGCCGGGCAGGAACACGTGGTTGACGGTCGGCAGGCCGAAGCGGTAGCTCAGCGCCTTGTTCGCTGCCAGCGGCTTCGCGGTTTCATAGCCTTCGCGGTAGCGGCCGCGGAAGATGTCGCCGGAGACCATCAGCTGGTAGCCGCCCATGGCCGGCTGACTGCCGACCTGGTCCGGATAGACGTCGATCAGTTTGACGACCCAGTCGGCATCGGTGCCGCTGGTCGAGGCGACCAGGTTGGCGATCGGCTCGCCGGCGATCTGCACCGGGGCGCTCAAGACATCTGAGACGAAGCTCAGGACGTCGGTGCGGCCCGAGGCTTCGCGCTGGTCGTCGGCCAGCCAGCGCGGCCACGACTGCCCTTTGGCTTCGTCGTAGCCGTAGGGCGGGATCGGGCGCTGGCGGAAGGGGACCGGTTTGGCGGGATCGGACACATACTCTTCATAGCCCTTGTCGGCCGCGCCGCCCAGCACCGCTTTCTGGCCTTCGACCAGGCGCAGTGCCACCGGTCTGGCGGCGGCCAGCGGCCACGCACTCAGGTTGCGCCATTTGTTGGTGCCGGTCTCGAAGGCGGTGACGGTCGGGATGGACGGCACCGATTTGTCGCCCTTCAGGTAGCGCGCGAGGAAGGGTTTCAGCACTTCCTGGCGCCAGTGCAGGGCGGTGTCGCTGCCGAACTTCAGGCTGCCCAGGCTGCTGCCGTCGCCGATCGCGCCGCCATGCGACCAGGGGCCGATCGACAGGAACACTTGGTTAGCCTTGTCATTTGGTTTGATCGCCTTGTACACGGCGATGGGACCGTAGATGTCTTCGGCATCCCACAGGCTGTGCACCAGCAGGGTCGGCACCGTGACCGGCTGCCTGGCCAGGATCTTGTCCATCGCTTGCCCCTGCCAGAAGGCGTCATAGCCCGGGTGTTCCAGCACCTTGCGCCAGAAGCCGCTCTGTTCCAGCCCGCGCTGGCGTCCCAGTTCGCCGGCCGAACCGGCACGCATGTACATGTCGTAATCGTCGTAGTTCGAGGTGAACCACTTCGCGCTGTTGCCGCGCGTGACCACCTGCTCCTGGATATATGACATATTGATCTGGCGGAAGGCGCCGTGGTGGAACCAGTCGTCGCCCATCCAGCCGTCGACCATCGGGTTCATTGGCACCGACACCTTCAGCGCCGGGTGCGGATTCACCAGCGCCATCAGGGGCAGGAAGCCGTCGTAGGAAATGCCGATGATGCCGACCCGGCCATTGGTCTCGGGGACGTTTTTCGTCAGCCACTCGATGGTGTCCCAGGTGTCGGTGGAATGGTCGACCGGCGTCGGGTTCAAGGGCCCGTGCAGCGGGCGGTTCATCACGTAATCGCCTTCGGAACCGTACTTGC
>Ga0265780_10009858_pt1 | contig 11419 bp, 8 predicted proteins | sample P1T30metagenome_FD_192432 | JGI IMG/M metagenome (GOLD analysis project Ga0265780, IMG submission 192432) | Plant litter microbial communities from East Loma Ridge, Irvine, California - P1 T30 | ecosystem: Environmental > Terrestrial > Plant litter > Unclassified | place: USA: California... | reverse complement strand
CACGTCGGCCGAGACCGTCAGCACTTTCTTCTTCTTCTGTTCCTTGAGGTACTTGGCCAGCTTACCCGTCGTGGTGGTCTTGCCCACACCCTGCAGGCCGGCCATCAGGATGATCGCCGGCGGCTGCTGGGCGAACGACAGCTGCGTCGCTTCAGGGCCGAGGTCGGCGCCCATCAGCGCCGCCAGTTCCTTTTGGACCACGCCGACCAGGGCCTGGCCGGGCGACAGCGAAGCGATCACTTCTTCGCCCAGGGCTTTTTCCTTGACCTTGGCGATGAATTCGCGCACCGCCGGCAGCGCCACGTCGGCCTCGAGCAGGGCCATGCGCACTTCGCGCAGCATCTCGGCAGTGTTGGCCTCGGTCAGGCGGGCCTCGCCGCGCATGGTCTTGACGACCTTGGCAAGGCGTTGAGTCAGATTGTCTAGCATGGCTGCATCTCGGGAAAATTGGCGTGCATACAACTGCAGCCCATACCCATGGGGCCGGGCGGCAGGAAAGCGGTCATTCTACCTGAGAGATTATCCCGGCAGGTGATGCTGTTCCTCGGACGCATCAGTGCGCCAGGACCAGGCGCCGCAGCGAAACGCCATCGAACACGACATACGAGACAGCGGTGCTGGGCATGAGGTTGTATCCCGTGCTGCCCAGGCAGGCAAGGGGCGGTACCGGCGTGCCGTCGGCGCAATACGCCACATTCGTGACCAGCGTCCTGACACCGGTCGCACTGGTACGCGCCAGCCTGGTGCTGGCCGCGTCATACGCGTAGTTGGCGCCATCCCTGTCGGCCAGGATGCCTTTCGGCAGGACTGCTGGTGTACTGACGACGCCATCCGCGGTGACCTTGCGCAGCGTTGCGTCGTCGCCGTCGCCATCGCGCACGTAGATATTGCCGTCGAAGTCGGCGCCGACGATGGTCGGGTCCAGGAAGCGTGCGACGTTGCCGGTTCCGTCGGTCAGCGCGCCGGTTTGCGCATCGGTGCTGCCCGCCAGCACCCACATCCCGCCGCCCGGGGCGACCTTCAGGATGGCCGGGCCGGAAGTGCTCGGCTGGCCTGGCGCAAGGCCGATGCCGCCCGGGGTCACGGCGAAGTACAGATTGCCTTCCTTGTCCGCCGCGAAGCCCGACACCCACGCGAGGCGTCCGGCATTCTGGTCATTGGCATTGGCGGCCGATATGGGGATGCCGAACCAGCTGGCGTCATCGATGAGTACGGTGACCGTATTGTCGGGAGCGATCCGGTAGAGGTGCGGCGTGCCGCGGCGCGTCGGCGCGGCGTCGGTGTACGACAGCACATAGGTATTGCCGGCGATGTCGGTGGCGATGCTGTGCGGCCGGTGCATCGTCGGTTCGCTCGAATTGCGCCATGGCATCTCGAACACACCTGCAGGCCGCGATTCCGCCGTGATGGCCAGCGTCAGCGACGCACGTACGCCATCGCCGCTGGCGACGATGTTGACGGCGGTCCCGGGCACGATGGCGCCGGTCGGCGGGATGTAGTTGACGGTCGCACCGCTGGTAGCGCTGAGCGTGCCGGGGGCGCCGTCCGCCAGTTGCCAGGTGACCGGTCCACCGCTGGAAAGGTTGGCGCTCAGGGGAATCGCACTGCCGCCCGCGGTGGTGCGCAGCGTCGGACTCGACAATGCCAGGGTGGTCACGGGTGGCGAGCCCGCCGCCGGCAGCACCAGGCGGCGCGGATAGCCGTCGCTGACCACGATGTAGGTGGCGCCGCCAGCCGGGATCAATTGGTACGGCGAAATTGGCAGGCAACTACGCGGCGACACCGGCGTGACCTCGCTGCAGTAGGGCAGGTTCGTTACCAGGCTGGTCGTGCCGCCCGGCGCGGTGCGCTTCAATTTGGTCGTCGCGGGATCGTAGGCATAGGTGTTGCCATCCTGGTCCGCACGCAGGTTGGACGGGAGGGCCTGGATGGTGGTCACGACACCCGCCGTGCTGACCTTGCGCACGGCGGCACCCTGGTTGTCGAGCACGTAGAGATGGTCGAAGTCGGCATCGACGATCTGCGGGTCGAGAAAACGGGCGGCGCTGCCAGTGCCGTCGGTCATCGCACCGACTTGTGGCTCCGAGCTGCCGGCCAGTGTCGACATGACGCCTTCCGGAGTGACTTTCAGGATGACCGGCCCATCGTTGTATTGCTGGCCCGCTTGGAGGGGGGGGCGATCGCTTCCCCGGCGACGAAATACAGGTTGCCGGCGCGGTCCGCCGCGAAACTCGAGATGAAGTCGAGGCGGCGCAGCGTTTCTTGCGGGACGGGCTGGCCGAACCAGGTCTCGTCGCTGATCAGGGTCGTGGCGGTATTGTCGGGTGCAATCCTGGTCAGGTTCGCCGAACCCCGGCGCAGCGGGGCGGCGTCCACATACGACACCACATAAGTGTTACCTGCGAAATCGGTGGTGACCAGGCGTGGCACATGCATGGTCGCTCCAGTGGTTGTGCGCCACGGCATGGTAAAGACACCCGCCGCAGTTGGCACCGGCGTCACCGCCAGCGTCAGCGAGGCGCTGGCGCCGTCGCCGCTGGCCGTGACGGTCACCGTGGCCGGCGCCGCCAGGGCGCCCGCGGGCGGCTGGTAGCGCACGGTGGTGCCGGTGTCGGCGCTGAGCGATCCGGGCGCGCCGGCCGGCAATTGCCAGCGTACTGCAGCGCCGCTCGACAGGGTGGCGGTGAGCGGGATCGCACTGCCGCCCGTGACGGTGCGCACGGTCGGGCTCGACAGCGTCAGGGTGGCAGCCACTGGCGGCGGGGTCGGGACGGGTGTCGGTACTGGAGCTGGCGCAGGGCTATCGCTGCCGCCGCCACCGCAGGCACTCAGGACTGCGCACAGAAGCAAGGGGAAAAGGATTCGCATGGCAATGTACTGTGAGTTTGAGTGGAACATATCTTTGCCATTATCCCTTCTGGGACCGACCCAAAAGTCATCAATTGTCACTAGAGAACAGAAGCGGTGACACGATTGCCCTCGTCATGAAGGCCGATTGGCCAGCACTTGCTGCTTCTCAAGGACAAGTTTCCATGGGGAATGCATCGTCGGTGCTGCGACGTCGGATGTGAGCCGACATCCCGGCAATCCTTTCATGAGCAAGGAGCGGTGAATGAAACTGATATCGATCACGATGGCCGTGTGGCTGGCATCGTGCGGCATGGTGCAGGCGCAGCAAACGGTCCGGCTCGGCAACCTCAAGCTGGCGCACTTCGGCGCGGTGGCGTACATCAAGGAAATCGCCCCGGGCTGCGGCATCCGGGTCGAGGAAAAGATGTTCGCCAAGGGCCTGGACGTGATGCAGGCCATTATCGCGGGCGAGCTGGACGTGGGCGCCACCGCCTCCGAGGCGGCGATCCAGGGCCGCGCCAGCGGCGCCCCGATCGTGGTGGTGGCCGGCTTCGCGCGCGGCGGCGCGCGGCTGGTGGCGCGGCCCGGCACCGGCATCGCGAGCGTGGCCCAGCTCAAGGGAAAAAAGGTGGGCGTCACGCGCGGCAGCATCCAGGAAGTGCTGTTGATGGCGGAGCTGGCGCGCCATCGACTCTCGAGCAAGGAGGTGCGGCTGGTGTACCTTGCCTACGCCGACCTGAACGGGGCGCTACTGGGCGGGCACATCGACGCCATGATGCAGTCCGAGCCGCAATCGTCGCAGGCGATCAACCAGGGCTTCGGGGTCGAGGTGAGCAAACCCTACGGGACCGCGATCGGCGAGCCGGTGCGCACCATGGTCATGACTGAAAAGTTCTACCGCGAGCAGCGCCCGCTGGCCGAGAAATTCATGCGCTGCTTCGTCGAAGCCACCCGCACCTTCATCGAGCAGCCAGCCGTGGCCGAGCGCTATGTGCGAGAGCGGATGTTCAAGAGCCAGATCTCGGCCGCCGACTTCCGCGACGCGCTGGACAATTCGCCGTACACCTACGACATCACCGCCGCCCACATCCAGCGCACCACCGACGTGATGACCCGGACTGGCGTGGGCCGCATGGCGCGTCCGCCGCTGGCGCAGGACTGGGTGCGTACCGACCTGCTGGCCGCGGCCAAGCGCAGCCTGAACATTCCCTGAAGGAGAACGACGATGCAACGACGAGGAAACCGGCGCATACAAACGCGCATGCAAGTGCGCCTGCCGGCGGTACGCCTGGACGCCGCCGCGGTCGGCCTGGTGGCCCCGCTGCTGGCGCTGGCCGGCTGGCAGCTGGTGGCCGCCAACGGCTGGGTCAACCCGCAAGTGCTGCCGGCGCCGCTGGACGTGGGCGGCAAGTGGATCGAGTACCTGGTGTCGGGCGAACTGCCGCGCGACGTCTACGCCAGCCTGTACCGGGTGGTGGCGGGATTCGCGCTCGGCGCCGGCCTGGCGCTGCCGCTCGGACTGGCGATGGGCGCCAGCCGCGCGGTGCATGCCTGGATGAATCCCCTGGTGCAGATGCTGCGCCCGATCCCGCCGATCGCCTACATCCCGCTGGCGATCCTGTGGTTCGGCCTGGGCGACCCGCCGGCGGTGTTCCTGATCGCGCTCGGCGCCTTCTTCCCGGTGCTGATGAATACCATCGCCGGGGTGCACCAGGTCGACGGCATCTACCTGCGCGCGGCGCGCAACCTGGGCGCCGGCGGCCCGACCCTGTTCCGGCGCGTGATCCTGCCGGCGGCGGTGCCCTACATCCTGTCCGGCGTGCGCATCGGGATCGGCACCGCCTTCATCGTGGTGATCGTGGCCGAGATGATGGCGGTGAACGACGGCCTGGGATACCGGATCCTGGAAGCGCGCGAGTACTTCTGGTCGGACAAGATCATCGCCGGCATGATCAGCATCGGCCTGCTCGGGCTGGCGATCGACATCGGCATCAATCAGTTGAACAGGTATCTGCTGCGCTGGCACCGCGGTCTGGAGCATTGAGATGAGCGACGTGCATATCCGTATCGAAGGCGTGAGCAAGGTGTTCGGGGCCGAAGGACGCGAAGTGGTCGCGCTGCAGGACATCGACCTGGCCATCCCGTTCGGCCAGTTCACCTGCCTGCTCGGGCCGTCCGGCTGCGGCAAGTCGACCCTGCTGAACGCGGTGGCCGGCTTCGCGTCGCCGACCAGCGGGGCGATCGGGGTCGATGGCCGCCGCGTGCTGGGGCCGGGGCCGGAGCGCGGCATGGTGTTCCAGGAATACGCGCTGTTCCCGTGGATGACGGTGGAGCAGAACATCCGTTTCGGGCTCGAGCTGCGCCACCTGCCGGCGGGCGACATCCGGCGCCGCGTGGACGACCTGCTGCAGATGCTGGGACTGGCGGATTTTCGCGCCCGCTACCCGAAGGACCTGTCCGGCGGCATGCGCCAGCGGGTGGCGATCGCGCGCGTGCTGGCGCTCGATTCGCCGATCCTCCTGATGGACGAACCGTTCGGCGCGCTCGACGCGCTGACCCGGCGCAACCTGCAGGACGAGCTGTTGCGCCTGTGGGCCGACCTGAAGAAAACCATCCTGTTCGTCACCCACAGCATCGAAGAGGCGATCTACCTGGCCGACCGCATCGTCGTCATGACCTACCGCCCGGGCACGGTCAAACGCGACATGTTCGTCGAGCTCGGGCGCCCGCGCGACCCGTCGGCGCCGGCCTTCAATGCGCTCAAGCGCGAACTGGGGCTGCTGGTGATGGAAGAACAGCAGCGCCATCATCATGACGAACTGCGCATGGCGGCGATCGATTGATGCCGGTTGCGATAGCGTACCGGATGATCCTGGTGCCAACCATCGCCGCGTCCGCGGCATGGCCGCCAACCCTGCCGGCGGCCAGCCTCCCACCACCCGGTGCCGTTGGTGTAGACTCCCGGTATGCAGATTTCCCTCTTCCTTGCCGCCGCATTCCTGTACGCGGTATGCGCCCTGCTGCCGTCGCGGCAGGGCGCGCTCGTATCGAGCGTCACCGCGCTGGCTTGGGTGGCCCACGGCGCCGGGTTGGCCGTCGATGTGATCATGCCGGGGCGGTTGCGGGTCGGCTTCGCCGTCATGCTGTCGTCCGCCCTGTGGGTCTCGGTGGCCGCCTACTGGCTGGAAAACCGCAATTTCGCCCTCGACGGCCTGCGCCGGCTGGTGATGCCGTTCGCCTGCGTGGCCTCGCTGCTGCCGCTGCTGTTCCCGGGCACGCTGACGCCCCTGGCCGGCAAATCCGCCGCCTTCGGCTGGCATATCGCGGTCGCGGTGCTGGCCTACAGCACCCTGACCATCGCCGCCTTCCACGCCGTGCTGATGGCGCTGCAGGAAGCGCGGCTGCATACCCGCAGCGCCGCGGGCGGCTGGTTCGGCTCCGCGCTGGACCAGCTGCCGGCGCTGCTCACCATGGAAAAACTGCTGTTCCGGGTGATCTGGATCGGCTTCATCCTGCTGAGCCTGACGGTGCTGTCGGGCTTCGTGTTCTCCGAGCAGCTGTTTGGCCGGCCGCTGACGTTCGACCACAAGAGCGTGTTCGCGCTGCTGTCGTGGGCGCTGTTCGCGGCGCTGCTGGCCGGGCGCCGCTGGCAGGGCTGGCGCGGCAAGACCGCGCTGCGCTTCACGCTGGCCGGTTTCGCCACGCTGGCGCTGGCCTATGTCGGCAGCCGCTTCGTGCTCGAAGTCTTCCTGCACCGCTCAGTCATGTAAAGAAAATGCGTATTCTGTTCTGGATTGCCTTCATCGCCCTGGTCGTCTTTGCCGTGCGCAGCAAGCTGCGCGCGATGGTCAAGCGCCACCAGGCGCCGCCGCACGTGCAACCGGGCGCGCCGGAGCCCAGCCGCCAGATCGAGGCGATGGCCCAGTGCGCCCACTGCGGCATGTACTTCCCGGCCTCCGAGGCGGTGCGCGCCGATGGCCTCGACTACTGCTCGCCAGGCCACGTGCGCCTGCCGCCCAAGTAAGTGACGTCGTCCCGGCGGCTGTCGGCCGAGGCGCGCGCCACCCTGTGGCGTTCGCTGCAGACCTTCACCATCACCCGCATCCTGATCGCGCTGGTCCTGCTGCTGTACCTCAGCTTCGACGTGGCCGGCGGCTACCTGCGCCCCGTGCCGGCCACGACCGACACCTGCATCGTGTACGCCTGCGCGGCCCTGATGTTCGCGCTGGCGGCGCGCTGGCAGCGCAACTTCCTGCTGCAGCTCGGGCTGCAGATCGGCATCGACCTGCTGGTGATTTCGCTCCTGTACCTGAGCGCCGGCGGCATGCGCAGCGGCCTCGGGATCCTGTACCTGTTCCCGCTGGCCGGCGCCGCGATCCTGGCGCCGCTGGTGCTGGCGCTGTTCTCGGCCTCGGTCGCGACCCTGTTCCTGGTGGGGCAGAGCGCCTGGCAACTGGTCCAGGACGGACGCGACGCGCCGCTGATGCAGGCCGGCCTGCTGGGCGCGGCCCTCCTGGCCGGGGTGCTGATGGTGAACCGCCTGGCCGCGCGTCTGCTCGGCCAGGAAGCGCTGGCGGCCCAGCGCGGCGCCGACCTCGGGGTGCAGCAGGCGATCAACCGCATCGTGATCGCCGATGTCGGCGACGGCATCCTGGTGGTGGGCGACGACGGCACGGTCTTCACCGGCAATCCGGCGGCGCGCCGCATGCTGGGCCTGCACGACGACGCGGCCGGCTTTTACCTGCACGCGGCGCCGGCCTTCGAGCCGGTGACGAGCGCATTCGGCGCATGGCGCACCACGCCGTCCAACGACACCGCCTACGTCACCGTCAAGCCGTACCGCGAAGGCGATGGCGCGGGCGACGTGGCCGGCCGGCGCGACCAGCCGGTGCACCTGAAGCTGCACTTCACCCGGGTCGACGCCGGCACCCAGATCGGCGGGCGCAGCGTGATCTTCATGCAGGACATCAGCGCCATCGAGGACCAGGCGCAGCAACTCAAGCTGGCCTCGATGGGACGCCTCACCGCCAGCATCGCGCACGAGGTGCGCAACCCGCTGTCGGCGATCGGCCACGCCACCGCGCTGCTGGCCGAAGACCTGCATGGCAAGGCCGAGGTGCGCCTGCTGAAGATCGTCAGCGACAACGTGGCGCGCGTGAACCGCATGGTCGAGGACATCCTGCAGCTGTCGCGCAAGGCCCAGCCGAACAGCGAACCGGTGGCGCTGGCGGCCTACCTCGAGCAGCTCAAGGCCGAGTTCTGCGAAATCCACGGCCTGGCCGATGATATCGTCTACCTGGGCGACCCCGGCGCCGGCACGGTGCGGTTCGACCCGCTGCACCTGCACGAGGTGCTGCTCAATTTACTGAACAACGCGGCGCGCTACGCCAGCCGCACGCCGGGCAGCATCCGTGTGTTCCCGGCGCGCGACGCGGCCGGGCGGCGCGAACTGCACGTGCAGGACGACGGCCCCGGCATCACCCCGGAAGTGCGCGCCCACCTGTTCGAGCCGTTCTATACCACCTCGAGCAAGGGCACCGGCCTGGGCCTGTACCTGGCGCGCGAGCTGTGCCTGAACAACGATGCGAAACTCGATTACGAATACCGGTTCGACCCGTCCGCGCTGGGGCCGCGCAAGGCCAGCGGCCGCTTCGTCATCACCTTCGCCAGCGAAACCTGAGGACACTACACCATGACCGCACCCCGCATCCTGGTGCTCGACGACGAAGCCGACCTGCGCGAGCTGCTCGAGATCACCCTGCTCAAGATGGGCCTGGACGTCGACAGCGCGGCCACGCTGCGCGAAGCGCGCCGCCTGTTCGACGACAACAGCTACAGCCTGGTGCTGACCGACATGCGCCTGCCCGACGGCCTCGGACTGGAACTGGTGCGCGAGATCGCCGCCTCGGGCAAGGGCACGCCGGTGGCGGTGATCACTGCCTACGGCAGCGCCGAGAACGCGGTGGTGGCGCTCAAGGCCGGCGCGTTCGACTACATCGCCAAGCCGGTGGCGCTGGACGCGCTGCGCGTGATGGTGCGCGCGGCCCTGAAGCAGTCCGAAGCCGGCGCCGCCGCGCCCGACGAAGCGGGCGCCAACTCACGCCTGATCGGCAAGTCGCCGGCGATGCAGGCGCTGCGCGCCCAGATCGCGCGCCTGGCGCGCTCGATGGCGCCGATCTCGATCACCGGCGAATCGGGCAGCGGCAAGGAACTGGCCGCGCGCGAGATCCACGCCCAGAGTTCGCGCGCCTCGAAACCGTTCGTGGCGGTGAACTGCGGCGCGATTCCAGAAACGCTGATGGAGGCCGAATTCTTCGGCTACCGCAAGGGCGCCTTCACCGGCGCCAACGAAGAGCGCGACGGCTTCTTTGCCGCCGCCAATGGCGGCACCCTGATGCTCGACGAAGTGGCCGACCTGCCGCTGGCGATGCAGGTCAAGCTGCTGCGCGCGATCCAGGAGCGGCGCGTGCGCAAGATCGGCGCCACCAACGAGGAACCGGTCGACGTGCGCATCATCAGCGCCACCCACCAGGACCTGGCGCGCTGCGTCGAGCAGGGCAAGTTCAGGCAGGATCTGTTTTATCGCCTGAACGTGATCGAGCTGTCGCTGCCGCCGCTGCGCGAGCGCCTGGACGACCTGGCGATGCTGGCCGACGGCATCCTGGCGCGCCTGGCCGGGCCGGGCCAGGCCTCGCTCGGACCGGGCGTGCTGGACGCACTGCGCGCCTATTCCTTCCCCGGTAACGTGCGCGAATTCGAGAACGTGCTGGAACGGGCGCTGGCGTTTGCCAACGATGGCGTGATCGAGGTGGGCGACCTGTCGCTCAAGGCGGCGCGGCCGGCCGAGGCGCGCCAGGCGCAAGCCGAGTGGCGCGAGCCGGCGCCGAGCGTGCCAGCGCCATCGCCAGCGCCATCGCCATCGCCATCGCCATCGCCATCGCCAGCGGCGCCGCAGCCAGTGGCGACGCTCCCGGCGCCCCCGGCCGACGCGCCGGCGCCGGCGGCTATAGGGCAGGGCGAACTGCCCAGCAACCTGCCCGAATACCTGGAACAGATCGAGCGCGACATCATCTGCCGCGCATTGCAGCAGACCCAGTTCAACCGCACCCAGGCTGCTGGCCTGCTCGGCATCAGCGCGCGCCAGCTGCGCTACCAGATGCAGAAACTGAACATCAGCGCACCCGACGATTGACATCGGCTACAGCCGCGGTCATTTATTGTTACTCTGCGGTAATTAAACTGAGTCAAAATACCTGAGGCAAGGGCAGGCAGCCTGGGTATTGTCGATTGACCGGCACTGAGCTGGACAATCGCGAAGTGGCTATTTTCCTGCACCTTTCCTCGATGTTAGTACTTGCTCACCGCGTGGTCCCCTTCATTCCGGCGGCGCTCAAAAGTCAAGCCTGCACACGCATGAAACGTGAAATTTTTAGACATTTATTCACTTGCCTGGACCGCAAATCAGGTACTACAATTAGTCTCAGATCAAAGCTGGACACTAGATGTAGTGGTAGTAGCGCAAAAGACACTAGTGTTCGAGCTAGCGGCAAGTTATCCGCACGTTGTCCACAAGTTGCCCACAAATTTGTTCATCGATTTGTCGATCAAGCGCTTGTCGACATGCATTATTGAATGATTTTCGCCCTGCTTCTTCCGTTGCCAGCATTGGCTATCGGCTGGCAGGGACTTGCTTTTTCTTTTAATTTGTTGACGGACCGGGTTGCGCAACACCGCAAGACGGCCGCCATGTAAATACCGGCGGTTCACCCGCGCATCCTGGAGGCTCAATGCATACTGCACAGAACAACTCGATCAACCCGTACGTCACCCCAGGTGCGACGTCGACGGGCCAGACCCCGGCCGAGATCGTCGCGCGCGGCGACTACCGCGTGATCCGCCGCAACGGCGCCGTCGTGGCCTTCGAACCGCACAAGATCTCGGTCGCGATGACCAAGGCCTTCCTGGCCGTGGCCGGCGGCCAGGGCGCCGTGTCGGCGCGCATCCGTGAACTGGTCGAGCAGCTGACCGGCAACGTCGTGGCCGCGCTGGTGCGCCGCCAGCCGACCGGCGGCACCTTCCATATCGAAGACGTGCAGGACCAGGTCGAGCTGTCGCTGATGCGCTCGGGCGAACACGATGTCGCCCGTGAATACGTGCTGTACCGCGCCAAGCGCATGGAAGAGCGCCGCGCCGCCAAGGAAGCCGCTGGCGGTGGCGCCCCGGTCGTCGCGCCGCAGATCCATGTGGTCGATGGCGGCGAGCGCCGCCTGCTGGACGTAAACGACGTCCACGCACTGGTCAATGCCGCCTGCTCGGGCCTGGAAAAGCACGTCGACGCCGACGCCATCGTCGCCGAAACCCTCAAGAACCTGTACGACGGCGTGCCGGTCGAAGAGCTGCACAAGTCGGCCATCCTGGCCGCGCGCGCGCTGATGGAAAAAGACCCGGCCTACACCCAGGTGACGGCCCGCATCCTGCTGCACACGATCCGCAAGGAAGTCTTCGGCCACGAAGTGCCGCAAGCCGCAGCAGCAGCTGAATACGTCACTTACTTCCCGCAATACATCGC
>Ga0265780_10009856_pt1 | contig 11420 bp, 21 predicted proteins | sample P1T30metagenome_FD_192432 | JGI IMG/M metagenome (GOLD analysis project Ga0265780, IMG submission 192432) | Plant litter microbial communities from East Loma Ridge, Irvine, California - P1 T30 | ecosystem: Environmental > Terrestrial > Plant litter > Unclassified | place: USA: California... | reverse complement strand
AATACTCCGTCTCCGCCCGACCGCTATACAGTTACTGCTCTCTCGCAACACACTACCTGCCTCAACTGCACTGTCATTTCCGGATACTACTTCTCCAGAAGACTCAACCACTTCTGAATTCGGTCACCCCCCAACCATCCCGACTAGCGAATTCATTACATCACCTGAAACATTGCTCAAGGTGACTTCAGGGACTATTGGGCTTTAAGGACTGGTTCTATCGTACGTTGACACACCACTTCATCCCATCTTTCCTTCCTAGATGGGGTATTACTACATGGACGAATGGCTGACTTGTACAGTTCGAACCAATCAAACCTACAAGTTCAATATCCAACTACACGATGAACATGATGGACTCGTTATCGTCTTCCCCTCTAGCGGAAAGCTTCACCATTCCCGCTTTCCCCTCTTCCCCGCCCTCGCCTACTGGCACCGACACCGAGTTCCCCATCGAAGTCGACCGCTCATTCAACTCTTCCATGACAATCAGTGATGAGGGCATGTCTGTCACCTCTCCTACTCCTGGCGGTCAGACGTCACTTCTTGCGGAAAAGTTCTCGCCCGTCCGAAGTAGAATCTCCATGTCGACATGCGGCTTTCTGTCTCCGGCACCCCCTGGACCCATCTTCAAGGGCCGACCAATACGACCAGACCTCTCTCCCATTCAACAGCAACGAGGTCCGCAACACACTGCTCCTGCCTTCCACTCGACCAAGCGAGCATTCGGATCGGAATGGTCGTCGAACGCTCCGAGGGTGCCTGCTGGATTCATGTCGAAGAACAAAGGCATGATGGCTCCTCCTGCTGTGCCAGAAGTCAAAGCTGGGAAGTCAAGATCTCCTCTGCCTAGTGGCTGGGCTGTATCCAAACAGCACCAGGAGAACGGACCACGCATGATGGCTCCTTCGCTATATCGAAGCGAGGTAAGCTTGTTTTACTTGCTCACATACGTACACTGACCATCAGACCGAGCCTGTGCTTTCTCCTAACGCAAGGATCGCTACGAGTGATGCCATGGATGTCGACTCGCCGGCTTTCGGCTCACGAGCTCTGGGCGTCCCCCAATCACCCTGTACTTCGCTCGCTGGATCGATTGATGGATCCCCAGGACTGGGCTCTTTCTTTGTCGACTCGCCAGCTCCACCTTCGGCTCTCCCTCCATCCAAGCGTAGAAGTATTGTCGATGGCTCCCCATCCTCCTCTTCGGGATCACCTACCGCAAAACGATCATCTCTTGGTAGAGGTACGGAGAAGGTCGCCTCGACCTCCGCATTGCTCTTCCCTCGTCCTGCTACATTGGCAAACCGTCGGCCACAACCCTATAACCGTCGGCCTCTGCTATCGGCTGTGCAACCTGGTCCACCTGCCAGGTCCGACACTGTCGCTTCCGCTTTCCCCATTCTTCAACGACCTGCCACTGGGTTCGGCACCTTTCCTCGTGGTGCACCTGCACCCATGCGTCGGGCTCAGTCCGTATGCGATCAGCCAAAAATGGACACCAGTATGAGTGAGGATGAGAGCGAATTCGAGGCTTCACCGTCAGTCGAGTATGCTAGACGGACTGGATCTCGAGTCGCTCCTCGAGTCGATGGCTCGCCTGGATTCAAACCCATGCGATCCTCTTTGGCTGTCTCGATGGAAATGTCGGCAAGTCCTTCTGGTAAAAGCAAGAAGTCTAGTCCCTACGGATCAGGAGGTCTTCCAGGCTTTGGCGATAACGAGATGGATGGCAAGATCTTGCCATGCTACAAAGTCAAGGAAGATGGTTTGGTCCGAGTGGCTCCAGACACTGTATGTGATCTACTTGCCGGCAAGTACAACTCGAAGATCAAGCGATACCACATTATCGACTGCCGATTCGAGTACGAGTACGAAGGAGGTCACATCGAGAATGCTATCCATGTCAAGGAGATGGGAACCCTCGACTCGCTACTGTTATCAGCATCGTCTGGCGTACATGCTGGAGGCGAGGCGCTTCCTCAGCCAAGTAGAAGTGGAGAGCTGGGTGACGGAGAACAGGTCGTCTTGATCTTTCACTGCGAGTTCAGCGCCAAGCGTGCACCTACCTTGTATGTCGTCTCTTGTTCCCATATAAGCGGAGCTAATTATCAGTGCCAAACATCTTCGATCACGAGACCGAACCATGAACAGCGCTTCATACCCTAAAATATTCTACCCCGAGGTCTACATCCTCGAAGGTGGATACTGTGGCTTCTACAAGAGTCAACCTGTACGTACTTTATCTCCGATCTGCATGAACGATGCTGATAGATAGTCTCGCTGCAACCCATGCGGATATACACCTATGGACGACCCCAAGCACTTTGCTCGACGTGATACCGAATTGCATACTTTCCGAAACTTTGGTCGAACCAAGTCTTTCACTTATGGCGAGACTGCTGGTGGAGGTCCTGCTTGTCCACCTCTCGCCTTTGCTGCCGCATCCGCTGCAGTCGGTCGACGAGCCAATCAGATGGTCGCTGCTGGCACCATCACCGAGGAAGAGCATGACGATCAAGAACACTCTTCCACCAATGAGGGCGACTCGAGCGTCGAGATCGATGCTAGCCCATCTCTCCGGGTCGCATCCATGCCTCAAGCTCCCATCTTTGGATCAGCTAGACCCAGGACACTAGGTCGAATGGGATTCCAACGAAACGCTTCCTACGCCGGTTTCAGCGGTCCAGTCCGATAACGATCTTCAAATTCAATTTTTATTTCTTATTCAACGATTTTCACACACGACCCATGTAGCCTAATCGACTCCGACAAATGTTTAATGATCTCTTTTCCGCTTCCCTCTGTGGACACTGTTTTACTCTTTTTCTCTTTTGGTTGTTCATATACGAAAGCGCTTCTAGCTTCTATATAGATCTAGATCGTACAACTGTAGCCTATACTTTACTTTCCTTCCGCTTTCATTCTGGTAGACTTGGTAGTCGTACTCGTGCCCTGCATATTGCATGTCTCTGCATTGCATATTTGTGTCATGCATTTCATTGCCCTTCCCCTTCTCTAACCATGGATTTTATGGAGGGTATTTCAATGTGTGGCAAATTCGCGAAATGTGATCCGAAATATTTGACTATGATCTCTTTTAACACCTAACGGGGCCGATCGGATGGTACGCAGGTCACGAACGATCTCGTTGATTCAATCCCTAGTTCTGGGTTGGATCCAAGGGTCAATAAGCTGAATGTTATCCGATGTCTCGCGCGAAGATAAGGTTATCAGGTGGGATCTCGATTGAGTGCCCGTGAACCTTCTCATGGGATGTTTGGTTGTTTCATCATCTCGGGAGTCGAGTCGAGCATATATAATTGATGATCTTTGCGAAACAAGCTGATTTCTTTGATAACACCTATTACACTGCATACTCAGAAGGCGTCCACAATACAAGTATGGAACCACAGAAAGAACAGAACGCTGCTAGAGTCGACTGGGGTGACATTCATACCCGTTTGACGGAGTTGGAGGCAAGTGTGACAGTTGAGGACTTAAGTGCTCAATACCCAGCACCGCTGGCTCCTCAGATGGAGACGGATACCGACTGACTTTGCAGGAAGGGTTGAAGGCAATGAAAATTTCGATGGATCAACACAGGCGGGAAAGGGATGCATGGGATCGGATCGAGGTCCTGTGGAAGCGTGCAGAGACGCTTCGAGCTGTGAGGGACGAGATAGAGGGCAATGAATCGGAGGCTGAAGCTTTGGTCACGGCATACAAGCAGGTGAGAATTCTCTGATTGTTCTGTCCTAGCGTGACGTCGCTGATAGTTCCCAGAAAGTGATAGATGTCCAATGGGCGCTTGCCGTACGGGGACCCAAAGTCGAGGAACTGCTGTCTGATCCACTCGCTCGGGAAACTTTCAGTCCCGAGAACGTGGCTATGATGTGGGCGCATGCGACAGAGATCCAAAACATGTCAAAGCCCAGATCTTATCCGACGTTTTACGATTGGAATGGGCTCAACTCGCAAATCGGGCTGAAGTCGGGGGATCAGAGGTGGAAGCTACTAAGTTTACCAAGGAGTTGCTGGAGTTCTGGGGTCCGACGCAGGCGAGACTATACTGGGATACAATGGTCGGCGCACCATACGAGTTTTGGCCTATTAGTGAGGATCAAGTAGCTAGATTTGGATATCTTCTAGGTTAAGCGGTATTCCCGCTCCTCCAACGACTGAGATTGAGTTATTGTACTATTTGTAAGCCAGTCATGTATGTCCATTGCATTATATGAGGTTTGGTCAAGATTGAGTCACACCATGTCGTGGGTAATGACTCGATTAGCCAAATGATGCGACTATAAGACCGTCCCGCCGATCACAATTTTCTCAACTCCTCTCCATTCCATTGTCTACCTTACAGCTAGAACAAAAACAGCACAGCGATCCATGATGTCCTCTGGTAAACAAATCATAGACGAGCTCATGAAGGATTACAGGGAGGAAAGGGAAAAGGATCGCGCCGAACGTGAGGCGAGAATGGACAAAATGCTAGCCGAGGCGTTTGAGAAGGATCGTGAGGAAAGGCAAAAAGAGCGTGCCGAACAGCAGGCGATAACGCTCAAAACGATAGAGAAGGCGTTCGAGGAGGATCGTCAACGAAGACGACGGGTAGATGCCATGTTCAATCGGAAGTCCATTCTCCAAGCTGTCCGGGATGAGATCCAAGGAAGGGTCCCACAATCCGACTCAATCGTCGAGGCATATAAGCAGGTGAATCATCTCTATCAGATGTAAATTAGTCGGGCGATACTAATTCCTCACGGAAGTCATGAACCTTCAGCAGATCGTCGCCGCCCGAGGACCTCGAGTCCAGGAGCTCCTCTCGAACCCCCTAGCTCGTGATCTCTTCACCCCCGACAAGTTCCTCACCCTTTTCGGCGCGCTTGATACAGACCCGAAGCATGTCAAGGCGGAGATCCTATCCGACATTTTGAGACTTGAGCAAGCTCAAACCCGTTCATGCCTCAGGGACGTAGATAACCCGCAGGTCAAGGCGACTACGACTCTGATTATGGAGTTGTTAGTATCTTGGGGTCCTAAGCTAGCGAAGGAATACTGGGATACTGTTACAGACAAACCGGTGGAGTTTGGTCCCATTGATGAGGAGCAGGTGGAACGGTTCAGTGATCTCCTAGAGTAAACTTTTAGTATATAACGTAGTCGTTGAGGGTTGATTGTGGTTTATCCGCAGAAATAGATATGAGATATAAGCAGGTGCCGTAATCTGATGTGAGGATAGTGATCTCTAATGGTTCCTAGCGTGTCAGATTGGAATATCATATGATGTTACCTCAAAATTCTTGACACATCGACTACTAGACCTGATGTCAATGTCTGAAGTCCTATCACAATTGAGATCACCCGAATACTTCAGCTTAGACCATTCGGATGGCAAAATGTTTTGAGTCACATGACAAGCTGTCGGTGGGTAGTCCCGCATGAGCTTTGCCCTCCATCGGTCGACTTCTCGGGGATTAGATTGACGAAATCAGTTGATACTGCATAAGCGAGTAGAACGAATGGGATCGAGCGACTGTAGAAGCCCAGGAAACGATTAATCAGTACCCACATTCCTAGAGAGATGTCCTTCAACTGTATGCAGCTTTTGATGACTATCTCTCGTTAGTTCTTGTACACATACCATGCATGTCCGCAGTGCGTGGTTTTCTACCTCTAATGACCATGACCATCATCCTCAGCCCTCTGCTCAGGCGCGACCGTTATACTATCATCAATCCTCAACAAACTCGTAGCAGCCTCCAAAGCACTCTTGAGCGACTTGATTTTCGAAATAGTAGGCTCCAAAACACCCGCTTTACGGTTATCGATAATCTCTCCATTGAGTAAATCGAGTCCGTAGAACATGAGTTCTCGCTTGGGGTCGGTGAGTGGGGCGTTTTGAGCGGCATTGTGGTATGCTCGTAGTTTTGCTACTAGGTCGGTTGAATCCTTTGCGGCGTTTAGGGAGAGGGTCTTGGGGATAGTCAAGAGTGCTGATGCGAATTCGGCAATAGCGAGTTGTTCCCTTGAACCCTAATATGTCAGCTTGGCACGATATGAGGACTGGGCAAGCTTACGAGGGTGGTAGCAAAGTTCTCGAGGTAGATTGATAGAGCAGTCTCAACAGCTCCACCTCCGGGTACTACACTTCCAGATTCCAAAGTCCTCTTGACAATAGACAAAGCATCGTGTAAAGCCCTCTCCATCTCGTCGAGCATGTAATCGTTCGCACCTCGTAAAATGATTGAACTAGAGTTGACAACCTTGGTACCCTTTACCAAGATCAATTCATCATCACTGATCCTCTCCTGAACGACCTCTTCGGCATGACCCAGACTGGAAGCCTCGAATGTCTCGTCACCTTCCAAGTTGGCGAGGGACGAGACAAGGGTGGCACCGGTAGCCTTGGCGATTCGGCGTAGATCCTCTTTTCGACATCGTCGGACAGCCATGGCACCGGCCTCGACAAACTCCTTGAGGACGAGGTCGTCAATACCTTTTGTTGTGAGGATGACGTTGGCACCGGTAGCCAAGATCTTTCGGACTCGCTCTAAGGTAATCTCGGATTCCCTGATACATCAGCTAATACCCACATCATAAGGTAATCCAGCTTACCTCCTTCGGATAGCCTCGAGCTGCTCGGGGTCATCAATGGTGATGTGAACACCGAGATTCATCCTCTGCTTAGCCAAGTTGATATCTAGACAAGCAATCTTGGCCCCAGTGACTCGTGTCTTCATGGCTACCTTGTCAGCATTGATCGTACGTTTCCGGCAAAGAGGACTCACCCTGACTAGCAACAGTACAGTTCAAAGCGTAACCCTTGACCATGAAACTCTCCCTTGCCGACTTTCCGTGTGCCTTCAAGATGTTGACGGCCTTCACGGGGTATTTCTTCTCTCCTCGTCCATTGACAGTCAAGACTGCCTGCATAGCATCGACAGCCATCGGTGCGAACAAGTCGTCATCACTATGATTAGCAGCTGATTCGTCGGTGCGAGAAACGGACATACGCGGAGATGATCTTGGAAGACATGGAGGTCTTTGCGACGTTGACTAAAGCTTCTCGGCCAAGCTTGTCGACTTTGGTAGATAGTTGATCGGCCATGAACCTACATGCCTCTTTGCACGCCAATCTGATCATCAGCCTTGCACCGGATGAGGTACAAGAGCTTACCTGTATCCAGTGATGACTGTGGTAGGGTGGATCTTGTTTCGCACAAGCTCGTTGGCTCTTCTCAGTAGTTCCGAAGCGAGCAATACAACCGAAGTAGTTCCATCTCCAACTTCCTTGTCCTGTTGCGTGGCGAGGGAAACAAGGATTCGAGCCTTCACATCAGCTCAATTCATTATTGTTGAGATCGTGGGCATACAGCAGGATGTGTAACTTCCAATAGTGATAGAATGGTAGCTCCGTCATTGGTGATTGTCATGTCTCCGACATTGTCCACCAACATCTTGTCCAAACCGACGGGTCCAAGGGATGATTTGAGGATGTTGGATACTGTCTGACATGCCATGACTGTTTGTCAGTACTGCTTGAGCTGTATGGACATACCATTGGCATCTCTGACTTCAGCACCACTCGTCCTCTGTCCACCGAGGAACAGTCCCTGTTTCTGTCAGCGAGTCGTTTTATGAATGTTCCCAGCTGACTTACCGCTCTGGGGTCTCTCTGATACATAGTAGAAGACATTGTATGTGATGTCTATATAGTATGTATGATGTATAGAGACTCAGAGAATTATCAAGAACAGCACAGACGCGATTTCGCGTGTTAAATGAGACGGAATCAAAAGTTGGGACAAGTTAGACAAGACATTAGAAGAGACCTCCACCTTCAACACTCGACTCTCTATTACACCTACCTTTCACATAGCAATGGCTCAGAGAACGAAATTGGTCAGCTTACTCAGCTGTACACGAACACAAGCAATCAATCCACTGTCAAGAGCAACAGCATGGCGAGCATATGCTACCCACTCCGACCGAGTTCCGCCTTCAAATTCCGGACCTAGTACAGCCGGACAAAACGCAACGACCGACTCGACCGCTGAACTTCTCCGTCGCTTAGAAGCAGAGTCCAGACGACAGGGTGGATCAACTGGATTCGGTGGTAGAGAGAGTGTAGGACCTTTCCCATTAGGTGTAGGGCCCAGTGGGAGGAGAAAGATGTGGAGGCCATGGAGGGAACTTGGGGTTAGTGGAAAGTGTGCGTCTCTGTCTCTCAGTAAGCGGGGTCGAGCTGATAGATAGTATGGAGGACAACACAGCAGACTGGGAACCTTGCTGTTATTGTCGTTGGAGGTGGATTGTTCGTACTCCTCACTTTTGCTTTGACTACCGAATTATTCGCTACGAATTCACCTTCTGTCCTATACTCTCAAGCAGTCGACAAGATCAGAGCGAGTGATGCTGTACGTCCTACGACCCATATTCTACCGTATATTGATGAGACAGCTCGACGCACACTTACTTCCCCCACTCAAATTCACTCATTCTCCTCATTCATCAGCTCCAGTAAGGGGTAGTCCACCTCTTCACCACGTCAACGCAAAACACCCAATATCAGGGCGAGATCATATGCTAGTAACCTTCTGGGTCCATGGGCGTGGAAAGGATGAGGCAGAACCATTAGGATGGATTAAAGGCATTTGGTTCAACGTGGAAGAGAATCTAAGATGGGTAGGAGGATATATGGGTGTTTCGGAACCTTATCAACCCGGTCAGACCACGGAAGTAGTGGCACCAGTAAAAGAGCAGGCAGAATCATCATCGGGTGGAGGCTGGTTTAGTGGATTGGCGGGATCTTTACGTGGGGGAGTAGTGAGTAGGTCAGGAGAATCGAAGAGGGGTTTACCGCCACCGGGAACGTACAAGATCGGAGAAGTCAAGGCTGAATACGTTAAGGTAAGTCGGCTCAAAGGCCATGTGTACTCCAGCTGATGAGTAGAATGCGTCAGGACAGTATACACTACTGTCTCTCATTGTCGATGTACCCAATTCACGAGCCGCATATCCGGGGAAGGCAGTAGTCTACTGGAGTCCAGAAGCAGATACCGAGGGCTTGATGTCCAAGCGCAGATAGCTATAAATACAAATGCACCTCTTAATGAAGACCCGCATGAAATATGCATATGTGTCCTCCCGAAGATGCCTATGGATACAATAATACGACTTATCGGGGACCGCCCCCTTTTGCGCACGTAGGAGGGTCATTGTCCATGCCTGCAGCCTCAGATCCCAAAGTGTCATCCTATTCTCCTTAATCTCAGTCCCTCTTCGAAACCTCAATTCCTAAAATGCCATTCTATTCTCTCTTTCATCTAAGTCCACGACTGAGACTCAAAAGCCAAAATTTCGATATTCTCTCCTTCATCTAAGCTTGGTAGCATATACCGCAAATAGGCGTTGATAGAAAGTAGATCCAGGACCCGACAACTACCATCAGCCCAGACCCTAAGGCAAGACGTACCAAGGCGACACAATCCTCGACCAGCATCTCCAGATCATCCCTCGAATACCCATAAGCAATTAAGACAGGCATCATTGACCTCATATTAGAAGCAAGTACTTGGGAGTGTAAGCTTCCAATCTGTATTAAAGTAGACGGGTCGGATTTGGAGGTAATGTATGATCCTGGAGTATCCGGTGGTGATGGGAATGGGAAGGCTATCACCATGTTAGGGTGCGCTGGGGGACTTAAGGGGACTTACGACCTCGCACATAACTCCCGCATGGCATTCCTAGTTCTTGGGTATAGACTGGTGTGGCACTGTCCGTCAGCTTGGCAACTCTGGGGCGTTGGAAAGCTTACAAGACTGCACTGGTAGAGAGGCATGACAGGAGGTTGGAAGGTAAATCAACGTCGACTTATTGTCAGCTCATGGGACTCTTGAGATCATAAAAGCTGACTGACTCTGTTGAGCAGCATAAGCTTCACGCACAGCAGCATCCCACTGCCGTAGACTGCGGTTCATAGACTGTCCTGTCGTTGAAAGCTGAAAGTCAGCTCAGCTCACGAAGTGTACTGTCCGGCTTACATATGTAGGTTCCGATTCGGCCATGACCAACAGCCCTCCCGCTGATAATACTCTTGCCAGACGCTCAACGAGGGTTGTATAGAATGGAATCGAGAGGTGCATGGATCTGAGGTGGACGACGTCTACTCGTCAGCTTCGTTTCATTGCTTGCGAGAGAACATATCAAAATAACCAGACTCGAATGGAAGTGGTTGAGTCAGATCTGAGATCAGCTTCATATTGGAGAGATCCTGAAGTGAGACCTACCGACAGTCTGAAGATCGACATTGCCATGATGCGATCTGGCGTTGACGAAGTTCGACCAATCGATACTATTCATCAATGCTGAGCCAACAATGGGAAAGCGGCAATGCCTACTCGATCGCAGTGATGTCCGCAAACGGCTGTGCATTGGCCAGCGCGAAAGCAAAAGCTCCTGCTTATCAGAAAACCATATGAAATGTGACGAGTAGACCGACCAGTCCCCTGCTGCAGGTCAACGTGAGATCATCATGGTAGTGGAAAACACTCACAGCCCCTACATCTAGTACCCTACTCCTTCGACCTTGTGAATGTACGTTTGCTAGCTTCTCGACTATTATTTCGGTATGGCGAGGTTCTAGGATCGTCGATTGTAAGCGGTGATTGAGCTCTAATCTGTATTATGGAATTAACATGAAGGAAATCAGATCAGCTAAATTCCAGAATGGCAAGGTAATGATTTACCTTTCCTTTTCGTCCAATAATGATCCTGCCGAGCTGATTGAGGAGCTTCTCCCACGCAACAACATCCCTTATTACGTTGTCCACACGCGTTTCGGGGTAGGTGTGATCTGTGTGTATGCGTAACCAGGAATTGTGATGTTGTAAGAACACGAGGTATGTCTATCGTAAGTCTGTTGTTCCGGATAGAAGGATAGAGTATTCAAAGGTGACTCACTGAAAAGAATAACGGAAATTAAAGACAAGATGGTATGTCATCTCTTTTCGCTTCTCGACTCTTCTTTCTCTTTGGGTGATTGGAATCTTTTCCCTCCATTTTTCGATCACATCTAACGCCCCTGCGCCCAGGTATCCACCTTTAATGGACAATCCAGTACTTTCGATCTCCATCTCCATCCTTATATGTATCAAACAAACCGGTGTTTGAATTCCCTGATATCCATCGACTATGTTTGTTATGGATAAATCAAAGGAGTACCCTGCCTGTCTGTGTGCTCGTCACTTGAGTATTGATGGTACCTAAAGCATAGTGTATGAGTAATGTCAATATACTAGCGTAAAGCACTCAAGCAGAGGGATGGAAGTCACCATAAAGGAAGGGTCAAGAGGTGGTCAATGCGTTAAATTGATTAATTGGTTTCGAGAAAGGGAAAGTGATCGAGATTC
>Ga0265780_10009855_pt1 | contig 11420 bp, 8 predicted proteins | sample P1T30metagenome_FD_192432 | JGI IMG/M metagenome (GOLD analysis project Ga0265780, IMG submission 192432) | Plant litter microbial communities from East Loma Ridge, Irvine, California - P1 T30 | ecosystem: Environmental > Terrestrial > Plant litter > Unclassified | place: USA: California... | reverse complement strand
GCATAATGGCCGAGGCGTCAATACAGCCGCCCCTTCCCAGCTTTGCCAACACCACAATGACACCAGCGGAGATCCAGGCAATGACAGCACACGCATTCGGCAAGACCATCCCCTTCCTTCTCGCTGCCTTGTTCGCCACGCAGGCGCAGGCGCAGGACGTGGTCCGGCTCGGCAACCTCAAGTTCGCCCACTATGGCGCGGTCTCGTATATCAAGGAAATCGCGCCGAAGTGCGGCATCAAGGTGGAAGAGAAAATCTTCGCCAAGGGCCTCGATGTGATGCAGGCGATCATTGCCGGTGAACTCGACGTGGGCACCACCGCCTCGGAAGCCGCCATTTCCGGCCGCGCCGGCGGCGCCCCGATCTTTGTCGTGGCCGGCTTTGCCAAGGGCGGGGCGCGCCTGGTCGCGCGGCCGGATGCGAACGTCAAATCGGTCAAGGATTTGAAGGGCAAGAAAGTCGGCGTGACGCGCGGCGGCATCCAGGAAGTGCTGATGATGGCCGAGTTGCAGAAAGCCGGCCTCACGTCCGACAGCGCACCGGGCAAGGACGTGCAGCTGATCTACCTGGCCTACGCCGACCTGAACCAGGCACTGCTGGGCAAGAACATCGACGCCATGATGCAGTCGGAGCCGCAATCGTCGCAGGCCATCAACAAGAACTTCGGCGTCGAAGTGATCAAGCCGTACGACACGCCGATCGGCGAGCCGATCCGCACGATGGTCATGACCGAGAAGTTCTACAAGGAGCGGCGCCCGGTGGCGGAAAAATTCATGAAGTGTTTTGTCGAGTCGACCAAGACCTTCCTCGACAACCGCGCGCTGGCGGAAAAGTACGTGCGCGAGACGGTGTTCAAGGGCCAGATCACCAAGGACGATTTCGACGACGCCATCGGCAACTCGATGTTCACCTACGACATCACCCCGGAGCACATCCAGATCACCACCGACATCATGGCCAAGACAGGCGTGGGGCGCATGGCCAGGCCGCCGGTGGCCAGGGACTGGGTCAAGACCGACTTGCTGGCCGAGGCCAAGAAAAGCCTGAACGTCAAATAAACCACCAGGAGAGCGGCGATGGCAAAGGCGAATTGGCGCGAAATCGGGGTAGGGCTGGTGGTGCCGGTGGCCGTGGTTGCGCTCTGGCAGGCGGCCGCCAGCCTGGGCTGGGTCAACCAGAATGTGCTGCCGTCGCCGCTGGAGGTGGTGCGCAAGTGGGTCGCCTACCTGCTGCCGCTGCAGGAACGCCTGCCGGAGATTGGCTGGTGGAGCTGGGCGCTGTCGGGTGAACTCATCGTCGATTCGCTGGGCAGCATGTACCGCGTGCTGGTCGGCTTCCTGGTCGGCGCCGGCCTGGCCCTGCCGCTCGGCCTGGCGATGGGCGCCAACAAGCATGCGTACGCCTGGTTCAATCCGCTGGTGCAGCTGCTGCGCCCGATTCCACCGATTGCGTATATTCCGCTGTCGATCCTCTGGTTCGGCCTGGGCAATCCGCCGGCCATTTTCCTGATCGCGCTGGGCGCCTTTTTTCCCATACTGATGAACACCATTGCCGGCGTGCGCCAGGTCGACAGCATCTACCTGCGCGCCGCGCGCAACCTCGGCGCGAACAGCCGCACCCTGTTCCTGCGCGTGATCTTGCCGGCCGCGGTGCCGTATATCCTGACCGGCATGCGCATCGGTATCGGCACGGCGTTCATCGTGGTGATCGTCTCCGAGATGATCGCCGTGAACAACGGCCTGGGTTTTCGGATACTCGAAGCGCGCGAGTATTTTTGGTCGGCCAAGATCATCGCCGGCATGATCACGATCGGCATGTGGGGCCTCGCGATCGACCTGGCCATGAACCGTTTGAACAACCATCTGCTGCGCTGGCACCGCGGCCTGGAGGCCTGAACATGACGACATCCCACATCACCGTGCGCGCCGTGAACAAGATCTTCCCGACTGCCGGCGGCCCGCTGGTGGCGCTGCAGGACATCAACCTGGAGATTCCGCCAGGGCAGTTCACGTGCCTGCTGGGGCCTTCCGGCTGCGGCAAGTCGACCTTGCTGAACGCCGTGGCCGGCTTTGCCCTGCCCAGTTCGGGCAGCGTCAATGCCAATGGCCGCGAAGTGACCGGACCCGGGCCGGAACGCGGCATGGTGTTCCAGGAATACGCCCTGTTCCCCTGGATGACGGTGGAGCAGAACATCGGCTTCGGCCTCGAAATCAAGGGGATGCCGGCGCCGCAGATCCGCGCGCGCGTGGCCGATCTACTGAACATGCTGTCGCTGTCGGACTTCCGCCAGCGCTTTCCCAAGGATTTATCGGGCGGCATGCGCCAGCGCGTGGCGATCGCGCGCGTGCTGGCGCTCGATTCGCCGATCATGCTGATGGATGAACCGTTCGGCGCCCTGGACGCGCTCACGCGGCGCAACCTGCAGGATGAGCTGCTGCGCATCTGGGCCGAGCTGAAAAAGACGATCATCTTTGTCACGCACAGTATCGAGGAAGCGATTTACCTGGCCGACCGGATCGTGGTCATGACGTACCGGCCCGGGACCGTCAAGCGCGACATGGTCGTCGAACTGCCGCGCCCGCGCGACCCGGCCGCCGCCGGGTTCAACGCCCTCAAGCGCGAGCTGGGCCAGCTGGTGATGGAAGAGCAGCAGCGCCATCACCATGATGAGTTGCGCTTGGCCGCCGTCGACTAACGATATGTCAACGTTTCCTTTCTCCGTTAGCTAGTGCGAGCCTCACGGATTGCTAAAGCGATCGCCAAAGCCAGCGGCACGGGGGTGCCGGCGATGGTGTAAACTCCCCCCATGCAAACCCTCCTCTTCTACAGTGCCGCCCTGATCTACGCCGCGTGCGCGCTGATGCCCACGCGCCAGCGCGGCGGGATTTCGGGCGCCAGCTTCGCGGCCTGGCTGGTGCATGGCGCCGCACTGGGCATGGATATGGGTGGCCCGGGCGGCGTGCGCGTCGGGTTTGCCATCATGCTGTCGGCCGCCATGTGGCTGTCGGTGGCCGCCTACTGGCTGGAAAACCGCAATTTTGCCCTTGACGGCTTGCGCCGCCTGGTGATGCCTTGCGCCGCCGCCGCCGCGATATTGCCCCCGCTGTTCCCCGGCTCGATGCTGCAGATGCAGGGCCAGTCGCCCGCTTTCGGCTGGCATATCGTGGTCGCCGTGCTGGCCTACAGCACGCTGACGATTGCCGCCTTCCACGCCATCCTGATGGCGCTGCAGGAGTCGCGCTTGCACACCCGCAGTGCCAAAATTGGCTGGCTGGGCGGCGCGCTGGACCAGCTGCCGGCCCTGCTGACGATGGAAAAGCTGCTGTTTCGCCTGATCTGGATCGGTTTCGTCTTGCTCAGCCTGACGGTCTTGTCGGGCATTGTCTTTTCCGAGGAACTGTTCGGCAAGGCGCTGCGCTGGGACCATAAAAGCGTGTTCGCGGTGATTTCCTGGGTCCTGTTTGCTTCCCTGCTGGTGGGGCGCAGCTGGCGCGGATGGCGCGGCAAGACCGCGCTGCGCTTCACGCTGGCCGGCTTTGCCACGCTGGCGCTGGCTTACGTCGGCAGCCGTTTTGTTCTGGAAGTGGTATTACATAGAGGACTTGCATGATGATGCGCCTGATTTTCTGGCTGGCCCTGGCCGTGCTGGTTGTGTTTGCCGTGCGCGCCAAGCTGCGCTCCGCCGCCTCGCAGGTGCCGCCGCCGGCGCGGCGCGGGCGCCACGATGACATCGCGGCGGAATCCATGACCAGCTGCGCCCATTGCGGCGTGCACTTCCCCGCGTCGGAAGCCGTGCGGGCCGATGGCCTCGACTACTGCAGCCCGGCCCACGTGCGCCTGCCGCCCCCATAAGCTGTGATGTGGTCCAGGCTGCAGGCGTTCACGCCAGCGTCGCGCGCGTCGTTCTGGCGCTCGCTGCAGATGCTCAATATCACCCGCATCGTGATTGCGCTGGTGCTGCTGGCGTATGTCACCATCGATGCGCGCGGCATGCGCGCCAGCCTGCCGCCAATCTATACCCAGACCTGCGTGGCGTATTCGCTCGTGGCGCTGCTCTTTGCCGGGGTGACCAACTACCGGCGCAGGCGTTTCCTGGTCCAGCTGAGCATCCAGATCGCCTTCGACATCGCGGCCATTTCGCTGCTCTACATGTCGGCCGGCGGCACGCGCAGCGGCATGGGCATCCTCTACCTGTTCCCGCTGGCCGCCGCCGCCGTACTGGCGCCGCTCGTGCTGGCGCTGTTTTCCGCGGCGCTGGCCGCGCTGCTGGTGCTGGGCGACAGCGTCTACCGCCTGCTGCAGGCGGACGGGGACGCCGGCCTGCTCCAGGCCGGGTTGTTCGGCGCCGCCTTCATGGTGGTCGCGCTGGTGGTCAACCGCATGGCCGCGCGCCTGATCGGCCAGGAGGAACTGGCCGCGCGCCATGGCGCCGACCTGCGCAGCCAGCAGGCCATCAACCGCATCGTGATTGCCGACGTCGGCGACGGCATCCTGGTCGTGGGCCGGGACGGCCGTGTATTTACCAGCAACCCGGCGGCGCGCCGGATGATGGGCATCGAAAGCGACGAGGGCGCCGGTTTCGGATCGCCCGGCCAGATCCTGCTGGCCGACGTGCCGGCCCTGGCGCCGATGGCGCAGGCGTTCACGAACTGGCGGCGCGCGCCGGCCGGCTTCGAGACCGCCTTTGTGTCGGTCAAGCCGTACGATGAAGGCGGTGCGGCCTGGCGCGGCCGGCGCGACGCCCCGGTTCATTTGAAGCTGCGCTTTGCCAGGGTCGAAGCGCTGGACGACACCGGCACGGGCGCGCGCGGCGAGAGCCTCGAGCGCTACGTGATCTTCATGCACGACGTCAGCGCCATCGAAAACCAGGCGCAGCAGCTGAAACTGGCGTCGATGGGGCGCCTGACCGCCAGCATCGCCCACGAAGTGCGCAACCCGCTGTCGGCCATCGGCCACGCCACCGCGTTGCTGGCCGAGGATTTGCCCGGCAAGGCCGAGCAGCGCCTGCTGAAAATCGTCGGCGACAACGTCGCGCGCGTGAACCGCATGGTCGAAGACATCCTGAAGCTGTCGCGCAAGGTGCAGCCGGACGGCCAGCCGGTGCGCCTCGACGTCTTCCTGGCCGAGCTGAAAAGCGAATTCGAAGAGACCCACGCCCTGGGCGCCGACGTGGTGTGGATTGGCGCCACCGGTTCCAGCGAAGTGCGCTTCGATGCGCTGCATTTGCGCGAAGTGGTGGTCAACCTGCTCACCAATTCAACGCGCTATGCCAGCAAGAAGCCCGGCAGCATCCGCCTGTTCGCGCTGCCCAACGGCGCCGGCCACATGGAGCTGCACGTGCAGGACGACGGCCCCGGCATCACGGCCGATGTGCGTTCGCATTTGTTCGAACCGTTTTACACCACGTCCAGCAAGGGCACCGGCCTGGGCCTGTACCTGGCGCGTGAACTGTGCCTGAACAACCAGGCCATGCTCGACTACGAATACCGTTTCGACGAAACCGTCGCCGGCCAGCGCCGCGCCAGCGGACGCTTCGTGATCACCTTTGCCGCACCGGGCAGCGTCGTGCTGGCCGACCCCGTCACCGAAAGACTGCCATGAGTTCACCCCGCATCCTGATTGTCGACGATGAAGACGACCTGCGCGAACTGCTCGAAATCACCCTGATCAAGATGGGCCTGGACGTCGACAGCGCGCCCACCCTGGCGGCGGCGCGCGCGCATTACGCCGGCAACGACTACGCGCTGGTGCTGACCGACATGCGCCTGCCCGACGGCTTGGGCCTGGAACTGGTGCGCGAAGTGGCCGCATCCGGCAAGGGCACGCCGATTGCCGTCATCACCGCCTACGGCAGTGCCGACAACGCGGTCATTGCGCTCAAAGCCGGCGCTTTCGATTACGTGTCGAAACCGGTGGTGCTGGAAGACTTGCGCGTGATGGTGCAGTCGGCCCTGCGCCTGCCCGGCAGCGCGCCCGATAAACCGGCGGCGCCCGGGCGCGCGGCATCGCGCCTGATCGGCGACTCGTCCGTCATGCAGGCCCTGCGCGCGCAGATCGACCGCCTGGCGCGCTCGATGGCGCCGATCGCCATCACCGGCGAGTCGGGCAGCGGCAAGGAACTGGCCGCGCGCGAAATCCACGCCCAGAGCGCCCGCGCGGCGCAGCCGTTCATTGCGGTCAACTGCGGCGCGATTCCCGAGGCGCTGATGGAAGCGGAATTTTTCGGCTACCGCAAGGGTGCGTTCACCGGCGCCGTCGACGAGCGCGATGGTTTTTTCCAGGCCGCCCACGGCGGCACGCTGATGCTCGACGAAGTGGCCGATTTGCCGCTGGCGATGCAGGTCAAGCTGCTGCGCGCGATCCAGGAGCGGCGCGTGCGCAAGATCGGCGCGACGGCCGAGGAAGCGGTCGATGTGCGCATCATCAGCGCCACGCACAAGGACCTGGCCAGGTGCGTGGAGCAGGGCGCCTTCCGCCAGGATCTGTTTTATCGCCTGAATGTGATCGAGCTGGGCCTGCCGGCGCTGCGCGAGCGGCTCGACGACCTGGGCGTGCTGGTCGACGGCATCTTAAAACGGCTGGCCGGGCCGGGCCAGCGCGCCGTGCTGGGAGAAGGCGTGCTCGATGCGCTGCGTGCCTACTCGTTCCCCGGCAATGTGCGCGAACTGGAAAATGTGCTGGAACGGGCGCTGGCGTATGCCGACGACGGCGTCATCCAGGTCGGCGACCTGGCGCTGAAGGGCGCGCGGCTGGCGCCGGCGCCGGCGGCTTCCCCGGTCGCCCCTCCGGTCGGCACCGCGGTGCCGCTGCCGGCGGCCGCGGACCCTGCCCCCCCGCCGCCGGCCGGAGCGGACGCGCCGTTGCCCGGCAACCTGCCCGATTACCTGAGCCAGATCGAACGCGACATCATCCTGCGGGCACTCAACCAGACCCAGTTTAGCCGCACCAAGGCAGCTGCGCTGCTCGGCATCGGCGTGCGCCAGCTGCGGTATCAGATGCAGAAGCTGAACATCAACGCGCCGGAAGCGTGATGCAACGTGAATGCGCGCGCAAACCGCGTGGGCCTGGGGCGGAAGTTAGCGCTCGCTAACCCGCTATGCCCCACCCACTTTGGCCTGTGCAAAGTCAAGGGCGCGCGGCTGGAAAATGCGTCCAAATTGAGAATTTAATCACTTGCCGTGCGCCGGCGCCGGTACTACAATTAGTCTCATATCAAGGCAGGACACTAGATGTAGTGGTAGCAGCCTCTAGTATCACTAGCGTGTTGATGTTGTAAAGAAACTTGAACCAAGGCTTTTTCCAGCACCAAAACGGCGTTACAAATCATCCTCACCGAACCAGTTTGCCGGCGTGCACCATGCAGCCGGCAGGACCTTTTTTTTGCTTGAACAATGGCGCCAGCGTATTTGCGGCGCCGACCTGGAGGCTTAATGCACACTTCGTCAGACATTTCCATCAATCCACAACACGCCACGCCAGGGGCGGCAGGTAGTGACGTCGATACCAGCGCCGCGGCCATCGCCGCGCGTGGCGACTATCGCATCATTCGCCGCAACGGCGCCGTGGTCGCGTTCGAGCCAACGAAAATCTCGGTCGCGATGACCAAGGCTTTCCTGGCGGTCGCCGGCGGTCAGGGCGCGGTATCGGCGCGCATCCGTGAATTGGTGGAAGGCCTGACGGCCAATGTCGTGGCAGCCCTGGTACGGCGCCAGCCGACCGGCGGCACGTTCCACATCGAAGACGTGCAGGACCAGGTCGAGCTGTCGCTGATGCGTTCGGGCGAGCATGACGTGGCCCGCGCCTACGTGCTGTACCGCGCCAAGCAGATGGACGAGCGCCGTGCCGCGAAGGAAGCGCAGGGCGCGTCGGCCCCGGTCGCCCCACAAATCACCGTCGTGGAAAACGGCGTGCGCCGCACGCTCGACATGAATGCGGTCTCCGGCCTGATCAACGCTGCCTGCGTCGGCCTGGAAAAGCACGTCGACGCCGACGCCATCCTCGCGGAAACCTTGAAAAACCTGTATGACGGCGTGCCGGTCGAAGAGCTGCACAAGTCCGCCATCCTGGCAGCTAGAGCTCTGATGGAAAAAGACCCGGCCTACAGCCAGGTCACGGCCCGCATCCTGCTGCACACGATCCGCAAGGAAGTGTTCGGCAAGGAAGTCGCGCAAGCTGCCGCCGCTGCCCAGTACCTCGAATACTTCCCTGAATACATCGCCAAGGGCATCGCCAACGAGCTGCTCGACCCGGTGCTGGCGTCGTTCGACCTGGCGCGCCTGGCCAAGGCCATCGTTGCCGACCGCGATCTGCAGTTCGGTTACATCGGCCTGCAAACCCTGTACGACCGTTATTTCCTGCACGTGCGCGATACCCGCATCGAAATGCCGCAGGCGTTCTACATGCGCGTCGCGATGGGCCTGTCCCTGCGCGAAGCGGACCGCGAAGCGCGCGCCATCGAGTTCTACCACCTGCTGTCGTCGTTCGACTTCATGAGCTCGACGCCGACGCTGTTCAACGCCGGCACCCTGCGCTCGCAGCTGTCGTCGTGCTATCTGACCACCGTGTCGGATGACCTCGAAGGCATCTACGACGCCATCAAGGACAACGCGCTGCTGGCCAAGTATGCGGGCGGCCTGGGCAATGACTGGACGCCGGTGCGCGCCCTCGGCGCCCACATCAAGGGCACCAACGGCAAGTCGCAGGGCGTCGTGCCGTTCCTGAAAGTGGTCAATGACACGGCCGTGGCCGTCAACCAGGGCGGCAAGCGCAAGGGCGCGGTCTGCGCCTACCTGGAAACCTGGCACATGGACATCGAGGAGTTCCTCGACCTGCGCAAGAACACTGGCGACGACCGCCGCCGCACCCACGACATGAACACCGCGAACTGGATCCCGGACATGTTCATGAAGCGCGTGATGGAAAAAGGCGAGTGGACACTGTTCTCGCCATCCGAAACGCCGGACCTGCACGACAAGGTCGGCAAGGCGTTTGAAGCAGCTTACCTGGGCTACGAAGCCAAGGCTGCCGCTGGCGAAATGCGCGTGTTCAAGAAAGTCCAGGCGCTCGACCTGTGGCGCAAGATGCTGTCGATGCTGTTTGAAACCGGCCACCCATGGATCACGTTCAAGGATCCATGCAACATCCGTTCGCCGCAGCAACACGTTGGCGTGGTGCACAGCTCGAACCTGTGCACCGAGATCACGCTCAATACCAGCGCCGACGAAATCGCCGTCTGCAACCTGGGCTCGATCAACATGCCTGCCCATATGAAAGAGGGCAAGCTGGATGCGGTCAAACTGCAAAAGACCGTCCGCACGGCGATGCGCATGCTCGACAACGTCATCGACATCAATTACTACGCGGTCGACAAGGCACGCAATTCGAACATGCGCCACCGTCCGGTCGGCATGGGCATCATGGGCTTCCAGGATTGCCTGCACATGATGCGCATTCCGTACTCGTCGATGGACGCGGTGCAGTTTGCCGACACCTCGATGGAAGCCGTCTGCTATTACGCCTACCTGGCCTCGACCGAGCTGGCCGAAGAGCGCGGCCGCTACGAGTCGTATGCCGGTTCGCTGTGGGACCGTGGCATCCTGCCGCAAGACTCCGTGCAATTGCTGGCGGACGAGCGCGGCGGCTACCTCGAGCAGGACACGTCGTCGACGATGGACTGGAGCCTGGTGCGCAACCGCATCAAGCAGCACGGCATGCGCAACTCGAACTGCGTGGCCATCGCCCCGACCGCGACGATTTCGAACATCATCGGCGTGTCGGCTTGCATCGAGCCGACGTTCCAGAACCTGTACGTGAAATCGAACCTGTCCGGCGAATTCACCGACATCAATGCCTACCTGGTGCGCGATCTGAAGGCGCGCGACCTGTGGGATGAGGTCATGATTTCCGACCTGAAGTATTTCGACGGTTCACTGGCCAAGATCGACCGCATCCCGCAAGACCTGCGCGATCTGTATGCGACCGCGTTTGAAGTCGAGCCGAAGTGGCTGGTGGAAGCTGCCTCGCGCCGCCAGAAATGGATCGACCAGGCCCAGTCGCTGAACATCTACATGGCTGGCGCTTCGGGCAAGAAACTGGACGAAACGTATAAATTGGCATGGCTGCGCGGCCTGAAAACCACGTACTACCTGCGCACCATCGCTGCAACGCACATGGAAAAATCGACGTCCCGTACCGGCGCGTTGAACGCGGTGGGCGTGGATGGCGGCGCGTCGGGTCCGCTGATGAATGCACCGGCAGCCGTCGCACAGGTTGTGAACAGCTCACCAGCCGCCGCACCTGTCATGGCCGCCCAGGCGGAAGAGGATGGCGAAGCGTGCTATCTGCGTCCAGGTGACGATGGGTTCGAGGAATGCGAAGCCTGCCAGTAACCCAATCACGTCACCCCCGCCGACGCGGGGGTGACGGTTTAAGTCAAACGTATTGAATCGATGTCGCCTGTGCGCGCGCATCAAGAAGGAAAAAATTATGCTGTCATGGGATGAAGAACCAACCACCGCCGCGCCAGCGCCGGTAGCACCGGGTAATATCGATGGCGCCCCCGTCGCCGCCGAACTGATCGCCAAGCGCGTCAACGCCGACGACAAGCGCATCATCAACGGCCAGACCGACGTCAACCAGCTGGTCCCGTTCAAATACAAATGGGCATGGGACAAGTACCTGGCCGGCTGTGCCAACCACTGGATGCCGCAGGAAGTGAACATGCAGCGCGACATCGAGCTGTGGAAGAACCCGAACGGCCTGACCGACGACGAACGCCGCCTGGTCAAGCGTAATCTCGGCTTTTTCGTCACCGCCGATTCGCTGGCCGCCAACAACATCGTGCTGGGCACCTACCGCCACATCACGGCGCCGGAATGCCGCCAGTACTTGCTGCGCCAGGCGTTTGAAGAAGCGATCCACACGCACGCTTACCAGTACATCGTCGAGTCGCTCGGCCTGGATGAGCAGGAAATCTTCAACGCCTACAACGAGATTCCATCGATCCGCGACAAGGACCAGTTCCTGATTCCGTTCATCGAGGTCATCAACGATCCCGAATTCAAGACCGGCACGCTGGAAAACGACCAGAAACTCCTGAAATCGATCATCGTGTTTGCATGCCTGATGGAAGGCCTGTTCTTCTACGTGGGCTTTACCCAGATCCTGGCGCTGGGCCGCCAGAACAAGATGATGGGCGCCGCCGAGCAGTACCAGTACATCCTGCGCGACGAATCGATGCACTGCAATTTCGGCATCGACCTGATCAACACGATCAAGATGGAAAACCCGCAGCTGTGGACGCCTGCGTTCCGCGAGGAGATCAAGGCGCTGTTCATGAAGGCCGTGGAACTGGAATACGCGTACGCCGAAGACACCATGCCGCGCGGCGTGCTGGGCCTGAACGCCACCATGTTCAAGGG
>Ga0265780_10009853_pt1 | contig 11422 bp, 8 predicted proteins | sample P1T30metagenome_FD_192432 | JGI IMG/M metagenome (GOLD analysis project Ga0265780, IMG submission 192432) | Plant litter microbial communities from East Loma Ridge, Irvine, California - P1 T30 | ecosystem: Environmental > Terrestrial > Plant litter > Unclassified | place: USA: California... | reverse complement strand
TGCAGGCCATTGGCGATGTCGGGCAGGATGCCCATCATGACGAATTCGGTCATGCCGATGCCGAAGCCGCCAAGGGCAAGTGGAAGTAGGTTTTTCTTGATCACGGGGATTGTTGTTGTTCGGGGTGGAAAGAGGAAAGCCGGCCGAAGCGTATGCGCGGCCGGGTCTGGAACTATACCGGGAGCAGGCGGGCGCGTCCGCTTTCGTGTCGTGATGACGGGTATAGGGCGCCGGAATGGCTTCAGGCCTGGGCGCCGTCCTCGTCGTCGGACGGCCAGCCGATACGGCCATGGCCGGCTTCGTCGAGGCGGGCGCGCAGTGCGTCGGCGGCGCTGGCAGGCAGGCTGAAGGTGAACCGCACGTCGTCGCCGTGCTCGACCGCATCGAGGCTGGCGCCGGCGGTATCCAGCTCACGCCGCAGCATGCCTTCCATGGCGTACGGGGCGGTGCAGCGCAGCTGGCGCAGCTTGACGATCGGAACCTTGGTGGCCGTCAGCAGGGCCTGGGCCACGCTGTCGGTATAGGCGCGCACCAGTCCGCCCGCGCCGAGCTTGACGCCGCCGAAATAGCGCACCACGGTGGCCAGCACGCCTTCCAGGTCCTGGTGGCGCAATACGTCGAGCATGGGACGGCCCGCGGTGCCGCTGGGTTCGCCGTCATCGACCGCGGCGGACTGGCCGCCGGCCAGCAGGGCCCAGCATACATGGGCCGCGCCCGGATGCTGGGCACGCAGCTCGGCCACGATCTTGACGGCCCCGGCGCGGTCCGCCATCGGCTGCACGCAGGCGATGAAGCGGCTTTTCTTGATGACCAGTTCGTGGTGAACGGCGCTGGCGATCGTCTGGGGCATGGCGTTCGGAAAGTGAAAACAACAACGCCAACCCGAAGGCTGGCGTTGTTGTTTGAATCTTTGGTAGGCCGTGCGTGGCTCGAACACGCGACCAACGGATTAAAAGTCCGCTGCTCTACCAACTGAGCTAACGACCCGAAGAAGACGAGATTATAGCGGCACTTGACCGATTTACCAAGTGCTTCGAATCACTTTTTATAGATTCAGGCGTGCGCAGCGCATCTTGTTTTCATTTCTTGGACGAGGGCGCAGGGGCTGGGTAGGGCTGTCCCGGCACATGGTGGGGCGGTATCTCGTTGGCGTGGACGGGCTGGGGGGAAGCGTCGCCGCTGTCCTCGCCTTCGACTTCGTCGTCCTCGGCCTTGACCTCGGCCATGGCTTCCGGCTCGAGCTTCTCGGCTTCGGTATTCATGCGCACGAACAGGCCCCAGGTCGCCAGGATCGCCGCGGCGGCCAGGCCGACCGAGGCCGCATGCGGCAGGAATTCGGGTTTGCTATGTACGAACTGGAATACGCCGATCAGGGTTTCCACCGACAGCGAGACCACCACCACGATCAGGAAGCGCGACAGGAAACGCCGCACGCGGGTAGGCGAGCTGATATTCGCGGAGCGCTGGATTTCTTCTTCCAGCACCGTCTGGCCGAGCTCGAGCGAAGCGACGGCAATGGTCAGCAGGCCGATGCATTCCAACAGGATTTCAAAACGGGCGCGTACGGGAGCGTCGACGCCCGGGTTGAGTGCATTCCACGCTTCGACCGCGGACAGGACGATCAATCCGATGCCGCAGGTAAAGAACAGGGCGACGATCAGCAGGTATCCAACGAGAAAAATTCTGGAAATAAGATGCATGGTGCAATAGTAGAGATAGTTGTAATTACTTTAACATCAAATCCTTGCGGCGTTACGTTCGGCTCGCGCTGTCGCGCGTACGGTCTCTTCGCTCCACGATTTTCCGGTTATGGCTTGTGCTGCTGACGATGCGCAATTCTCTGTTGGCTAGCTGCTTATATCGTGTGCCTGATCAGTTGATTGGGAGCACGTATTGCCATGGCAAATGCATTGACCGAAGTGCTGAGCGTTGCGCTGGCGGAGTTTTCCGGAGCGACCAGGCTGATCGACCTCAAGATCGGCGAACGCGATGAATACGGGCTGCTGGTCGAGGCGTTCGCAGCCGAAGACGCGGTGCAGGAGATCGGTCTGCGGGAGGTGATCGCCTTGTCGACCAGCGCCTGTATCCCTGTGACGGCATTGCTGGGACGGCCGGCCACGCTCGAGCTCAGTCTGGCCAATGGCACGCGGACACTGTTTTCGGGGGAGGTCTGCGAAGCCGCCATGCTGGGCAGCGATGGCGGGCTGGCCCGTTACCGGATTCGCATCGCTCCCTGGATCTGGCGCCTGGCCCATGTGCGCAACTGCCGGGTGTGGCAAGACAAGCGCGTGATCGCCATTGTCGACGCTGTCTTCGCGGATTACCGCCCGGCGGCGCGCTGGCGCTGGAGCGACGAGGTCAATTCCTTCATGGCTGACGTGCTGCCTCGCAGCTATTGCTGCCAGTACCGCGAGTCCGATCTGGACTTCGTGCAGCGCCTGCTGGCCGAGGAGGGTTTGTCCTTTCGCGTGGAGGATATCGACGACGGACACAGCCTGGTGTTGTTCGCCGATAGCAGCCAGCCGAGTGGGGTGCCGGAGGACGCGAGCAGCGCCCTTGAGGGCAGCATTCGCTACCACGGCGTGAGCTCGGTCGAGCAATGCGATTCCGTGCAATCCCTGCACGCCCAACAGCGGCTGCATGCCTCGCTCATGACGGTGCTCAGCAGCGATTACAAGGGCAGGCGCAGCGTCAGCGCCAACTCTCCCTCTCACGTGCGCCACAACAAGCTGCCGGAACTCGAGTCGTATGACGTGCCTGGGCAGTATGCCTACGCCAATAGCGGGCAGGCACGGCGTTATGTGGATTTGCAAATGCAGGGAAAGGAGGCGCGCGGCCTGGTCTGGTCGGGACGTTCGACCGTACGTACCTTGCGTGCCGGCACGCGAATGGGCGTGACCGGCGCGCCGCTGCAGCAACTGGGCGCGGCCGGCGCTTTTACTGTCCTGCGGGTGAGCAGCATCGGTATCAATAATCTGCCGCCGCCGGCCCGGGATGCGCTGGCGGAGTTGTTCGGGCCGATTCCCGAGCTGCTGGAGCAGGCGCTGCGCGTGGTGCCGGCGGATTTTGGGCAGACGATCGCGCAGGCGTGCCGCACTGGCTATGCCAATTGCTTTGAGGCGATTCCTTCCGCGGCGCCCTGGCGTCCGGAACTGCCGGGTAGCGACGGGCGCACGCACGCCAAACCGACGGCGCGGGGCGCGCAGAGCGCGATCGTGGTCGGGGTGAGCGGCAACGACAGCGCGCAGGGCGCCGATGAACTGTGCTGCGATCGGCTGGGGCGTGTGCGGATCCGGTTTCACTGGCAGGACGGCGGCAGCGCGAGCTGCTGGGTGCGCGTGGCGCAGCGTTCGGTGGGGTTCCAGTTCTTGCCGCGCATCGGGCAGGAAGTCCTGGTCCAGTTTTTGGAGAACGATATCGATCGGCCGGTAATCGTTGGAGCTTTGTATAACGGGCAGGGCGAGGGCGGCATCGTGCCGACGCCCGGTGGAGAGCGGGTTGCGCAAGGCAAGGTGTCGCCTTTCGAGAAGGCGAACGATCATGCGCGGTCGGGGCAGGGCAATCTGGCGGGCGGTAATAGTCCGGTGTGGCATGGGGCGTCGCCGGAGAGCGAAGGGCATCGGAATGGGGCGGCGCAGTGGGGGATTCGGAGCAAGGAGTTTGGTGGGCCGGGGTATAGCCAGTTGCTGTTCGACGATACCGATGGGCAGGGGAGGGTGCAGCTCAAGTGTAGTCATGCGGCGACCGAGTTGAATCTGGGGCATTTGGTTCATTCGGCGGATAACTATCGGGGAAGTTTTCGCGGGCTGGGGGCGGAGTTGCGGACGGATGCGTTTGGGGCGGTGAGGGCGGGTGGCGGGCTGCTGGTGTCGAGCTACAGGATCGAGCATCGGGCGTCGGTACGGGATCCTGTTGGCGAAAATGAGGCCGGGGTTGGGCTGGTTCGGCAGGCGGTGAAGATTGCCGAGCTGTTTCATCAAGCGGCGACTACTCATCAGACAGTCGGGTTGGCGGCGCACGCGGGAGCAAGCAAGGCCAATTCGAGTGTGCTGGATGAGAATCGAGCGCCGTTCGAGGCAATGTTTGGCGCATTGACAGGCAGCACCAATAAGCAGGATGCCGGCACAGCGGCGATGAGCACTGGAGGAGGAGCAAGCGAGACTTCGTCACAGATGACCGAGCCGCTCATCGCAATAGCCGCCATGGGCGGCTTTGGCGTAAATGCAGGCCAAAGTGTTCAGTTGGGCAGCGGAGAGACTATTTCACTGGTAGGTGCGGGTAACGCGCAGCTTATCGGCGGAGGCATGGTTCATATCCATTCTCATCAATCCATCGGACTTTTGGCAGGAGTGATCGAGGCTGTCGATGTTGGCTTGGGACTACAACTTATCGCGTCCGAGGACGCAATCGATGTTCAGGCGCAGTCGGATGAAGTAAAGATTCAGTCTCGTGACGAAATCAATATTGTAAGTGCTAATTCGCACATTGATTGGGCAGCGGCAAGAAATATCAGCTTATCCACTTCCGGTGGCGCAAAAATTTCCATCAATGGCGGAAATATCACGATCCTGTGCCCTGGCGCCCTTAAGGTTCACGCAGGAAAGAAAAGTCTTTGTGGTGCTGAGAATGCGAAATTTGACTTCCCTGTTATGCCGAGCAGTTCGACTCAATATGACGAGCGATTTGAGTTGCTAAGTGAGGCAGGCGATCCGGTTCCAAATATGAGGTATCGAATTGAAAAAGGAGATGGAGGGTATGTTGAAGGTGTGACAGATGATCAGGGGAGACTCATTGTTCAGCAAGGATTTTCGCCAGATAAGATGTTGATAACGATACTTGGGAGGGCTGAAAAATGAGTGATATGAAAAATGTTACCAATACTGCCGGCATGATCAGGTTTTCAGAACTCAGGCCTGCAAAAAATGGGAGATTACAGACAAAATGGACACTAACCGACCCTAAGCAGTTAGACACGGTGAAGCTGGTTATCCCACCAACACACGCTCTTCCAATAATATTTGTTCCAGGGATTATGGGATCAAATCTCTGTAACAAGAACAATGTCCCTGTCTGGTTACTAGACTCCCTCGGGGGTGTGCCGAAGGATCTCGTGGCTGCTTGGGTGGGGAGACGGGCGGGAGTCAGGCAGAAAATTCTGCATCCAGAAAGAACACAAGTCTACCAATACGGCGCAGTCCCCGCTCCCAATCCAACGTTGGGGATCGATAGCGAAGAATATACTCGACGCGGATGGGGAGAGATTTCGCAACTAAGCTATCACGAATTTCTTCTATGGCTGGAGAGGAAAATGAATCATGAAAGAAATCCATTGAAATGGTCGGATTTTAAGAACTCCGCGATTGATGATGGATCTTCCCGCAATATTGAGCCTAGCGCAAAAATTCCTCCCGGGCTCGCTATGCGGATGGAAGGCGTTCCTGAATTGGCGGAAAGTGGATATCCAGTAAAGCCTGTAACATCTGATGAATTATTAAGAAGGGCAAAGTTCTCTTACCCAGTTTATGCGTTTGGATACAACTGGTTATGCTCGAACGAAGATGGCGCTGATGATCTGAGAAAAAGAATAAAAGAAATAATTTCCGAAAATAATACGACTCATGTTAAGTGCAGTCAAGTGATGATTATTACTCACTCTATGGGCGGCTTGGTTGCGCGAGCGTGTGCTCAATTGCCGGATATGGTGGACAGTATTGTGGGTGTAGTGCATGGAGTTATGCCCGCGGTTGGGGCCGCAGTTGCATATCGCCGATGTAAGGTTGGTATGGCCGATGAAGACTATGTTGCGGGCTTAGTGATTGGTTCCGATGGTAAGGAAGTATCTGCAGTGTTTGCACAGGCTCCTGGTGCCCTTCAATTATTGCCGTCAGAAGAGTATGGATCAGGGTGGCTGGAAATAGAGGATCCATCTACAGGACATGGAGCAGCGTTACCTCGATGTGATCCTTATGAAGAAATTTATCTAGAAAAGAGCAAGTGGTGGGGCTTGATTAATGAAGATTGGCTAAGTCCCATCGGTGGGAAGGCGATTAGATGGAATAAGTATGCTTTAAATATAAAGCATGCAAAGACCTTCCATAGAAAAATCGCGGGATATTTTCATCCTAATACATTTGTGTTTTTCGGCGGCGGATCGGAAAAAAAGAGTTTCTCAAAGATAAAATGGACAGTCGAAAAAGGCATTTCCCCAAGTAGGGTGAATCTTTCACACAAGATCTCGGAACTGTCTCACCTTTCGGTAAGGGCTGATGGGACAAACAATCTTTATGTCGGTGGTGGGAGAGTCTCACGTACAACAGAGCGTGGGGACTCTTCTACCTTTCTCACGCGAGAACTTAGCGATTGGGAAATACGCTGCGCCCTTCACGACAGCACTGGAGATGGTACGGTTCCCTTGATATCCGGTGGATTTCCCAGATGGAGGGCAGGGAATTGCATATTGCAGCAATTTGAGTTGCCTGGTGTGGCACATGAGCCAGCTTATCGAGACTATTCATCGGTCCGACAAGTGACGTATTACGCTATAACAAAACTAACCGCGTTGGCGAAAATTTCATGAAGTCATTAATTATTTTTCTGATCTGGGTTGCATGTATTTCAGGATGTCAAGATAAAAAGGAAAGCCTTATGGTTCGCAATGAAGATCTTGAAGTAACTAGACAGTGCATGGGTCGGGTAGTTGTTAAGCTCCCAACTTCTTTGGCATCGAGCGCGTTGGCTTTAGGAATCATTAAAGAAAAAGGTCTAGGCCAAAAGGAGTCGCCTATTGATATTAATATTTCAACTTCTCAGATATCTAACTCGACATATTTTTGGCAAACCGAAAAGCGTGAGAACGAGATAAGAGAGATGGCGAGTGACGATATTAACCTCTTGCGAACGGTAAGAAAAATTGGAGAGAATATTTCTATTTTCAGGATTCAGGAGATGGATGACGCTTACGTGAGCGAAGTGAGCGCATTGATTGGTGGGGCGATGGTCGTTGCAAGGCTGGATTCTTATAACAACCAATTCGAACAGGCGGAAGAACGGCTTATTAGCCTTCTCTCTCGCCTGAGGTATCCGAAAACTGAAGCAGAGAAGAGTTTCGACGGATTCTGTCTCGGACGTCTTATCCTTGTCGGAGATTTTGAAATGGAAACCGGACAATACTCATTTTTAGACAAAAAAGGAACACGTCTAAGCTTTGATATTGATACGTATGCGCCCAATGAAAATGTCGATCTTCTTTCGAGGGTTTCAGGCCCGAAATCCTTGCTCACTATATTTAAAGTCGATCACACCGTATTGCGTGCACGTGAATTAAACGTTGCTGGCATGCGAGCACAGGAATGGCTTTCATGGGCAATTCTTCAAGATAACAGCGATGTCCGAACGCATACTTTTGAATTAGAAACGATGCGGTTAACGCCAGATAAGACTAAACCACTAATTTCGGTAACACTGAGGACAGCTCAGCCGCAGGGTAGTGGCGTATATGCGAAGACATCCGCATCGGACGAAGAGACGGTCAGGTTGTGGGACAGTATCGTGACATCAATACAGGCGTTTGACGCTGACTTCTGACTTTATGTCAATATGACTGATGTTCATAATTTAACTGAAAACAAAAAAGGCGTCACGATCACTCGTAACGCCTTCATTGCTACAACTAATTCTGGTAGGCCGTGCGTGGCTCGAACACGCGACCAACGGATTAAAAGTCCGCTGCTCTACCAACTGAGCTAACGACCCGAAGAGGCAGCATTATAGCGGGCGATTCTGGGGCCGTCCAGCATTCTCGACACAAACGCCGTTCACGCCAGCGCCGACGTCACCTTCAGCACCTCATCCGCCGTCGTCACGCCCTCGACCACTTTCATGGCCCCGGCAATGCGCAGCGGCTTCATCCCATCCTTCACGCTTTGCTCACGCAAGGTCCGCATCTCACCCGATTCGCGGATCAAGCGCCCGAACCCTTCGCTCACCGTCAGCAGTTCATAGATCCCGGTCCGCCCCCGATACCCGGTCTGCCTGCATTCCGGACATCCCACCGCCCGATACACGGTCGCAGGCTTCGCGATCTTCCACGCCCCGCCAATGCCGTCCCATACCTCGTCGCTCAATTCACCGCCCGGCGCCTTGCACACGGGGCAGAGGGTACGCACCAGCCGCTGCGCCATCACGCCGATCAGGGTCGCCTCCAGCAGATAATCCGGCACGCCCAATTCCAGCAGGCGCACCACCGCGGATGGCGCGTCGTTGGTATGCAGGGTCGAAAACACCAGGTGTCCCGTCAGCGCCGCCTGGATCGCCATCTCGGCCGTTTCCAGGTCGCGGATCTCCCCTACCATGATGATGTCTGGATCCTGCCGCATGAGCGAACGCACGCCGTCGGCAAACGACAGGTCGATTCCCGGCTGCACCTGCATCTGGTTGAATGCCGGTTCGACCATCTCGATCGGATCCTCGACCGTGCACACATTCACTTCGCTGGTCGCCAGCGCCTTGAGCGTCGTGTACAGCGTCGTGGTCTTGCCCGACCCCGTCGGTCCGGTCACGAGAATGATCCCGTGCGGGCGGCGCGTCAGCCCATCCCAGCGCTGCGCATCGTCAGGCGGGAATCCGAGTTCCGGCAGCGTTTTGACGACCACGTCCGGATCGAAGATACGCATCACCAGCTTTTCGCCGAAGGCGGTCGGCATCGTCGACAGCCGCAACTCGACTTCCTGGCCGCCCGCGGTGCGCGTCTTGATGCGGCCATCTTGCGGCCGGCGTTTTTCGATTACGTCCATTCGCCCCAGCAGCTTGATGCGCGCGGTCATCGCGATCATCACCGCCGCCGGCACCTGATAGACCTGGTGCAGCACGCCATCGATGCGAAAACGCACGGTCGCGAATTCGCGTTTGGGTTCGAGGTGGATATCCGATGCGCGCTGTTCGAAGGCATAGCCCCATAGCCAGTCGACGATATTGACGATGTGCTGGTCGTTGGCGTCGAACTGCTTGTTCGATTTTCCCAGCTCGACCAGCTGCTCGAAGTTGTTGCGCATCGCGACGTCTTGGCCGCTGCTGCGGCTGGCGTCGCGGATCGACTTGGCCAGCGCGAAGAACTGCGAAATGTATTGGGCAATGTCGAGCGGATTGGCCAATACGAGCTCGATGCGGCGCCGCGAGACCTTGGCGATCTCGGCTTCCCATTCGGTCAGCGCCGGATCGGCCGTCGCTACCACCAGCGTGGTCGCCGTCATTTCCACTGGCAGGATATTGAAGCGCGCCGCATAGCTGGCCGACATCACGTCCGCCACTTTCGTAAAATCGATCTTGAGCGGGTCGATGCGAATGAACGGCAGGCCGACCTTGGCTGCGCACCATTCGGTCAGCACATCCAGCGTCAGCAGCCGGTGCGGCGGCAGGTGTGATACCAGTTTGCACTGCGCCACCGCCGTCAGCGGATGCATGATGCCCGGCGCATTTTTCAGTATCCCCTGGGCCTGGGCGAAATCGGCTTTGACTTTATCCTTGGTGACGATCCCGTCGGCCAGCAGCCACGAGAAAATCGATTGCAGGTCGAGCTTGCGCAGGCTGGCGGGTTTTTGCGGGATGGCGTTCACGGTGGCCCTGGCTGAATGGTCAATCGGTGGCGAACAATCCCTTGACCCAGGATTTCGCAGGCAGCTTGGTCTGCGCCACGATCTGCGCGGCGCGCGCCGCGAGCGCGTCCTTGTCGAGCGTGGGGCGGGTCTTGAAGCACAGCGCCACCACATTCCCGTCGTGCACTTCGGGCAGGCAGATCACGTGGCCGAAGGCAAACTTCATCGCCTTCAGGTTCTTGGCGAAGCTCGGGTGGTCGCCGAACAGGTTGACGGTCATGATGCCATCCTGCGTCAGGCAGGCGGCGCAGGCCTGGTAGAACTCGGGCGTGTCGAGCACCGGGCCGCGCGCGGTGGCGTCGTACAGGTCGCACTGCAGCGCGTCATAGGCCTCGTGGTTGGCCGCGTCCTCGACGAAGTCGAGCGCATCCATCTCCAGCACGCGCAGGCGCTCGTCCTCGGGCGGCAGCTTGAACATCGAGTTGCAGATGGCGATCACGGATTCGTTGAGTTCGACGGCGGTCACGCTCGCCTCGGGGAACTGGCGATAGCAGAACTTGGTCAGGGCGGCCGTCCCCAGGCCGAGCTGGGCAATGGCTTGCGGCGCCTCGATGAACAGCATCCACGCCATCATCTGCTGCGCATATTCGAGCTCGGGCCAGTCGGGCTTGCGGATGCGCATGGCGCCTTGCACCCATTCGGTGCCGAAGTGGAGGTAGCGGACACCGTCCTGTTCGGACAGCGTGACGGGGGCGAATTTCGGTTTGCGCGCAGGACGGCGCGAGGATTCGACTTGTTCGATGGATTTGCGTTTGATGAGCATAAAGAAGCCTGATGGAATCGCCCTATTATCGGGGGATGGGTTCCCCCAGCGCAAGCTCGGGCCAATGCAACAACGCGGCCTCTTGGGCCGCGTTGCTTGATTTCCAACTGTACGCTGATCAGTACTGGCTGTATGCCTGGCCCTGGCCGTTGTAGCTGTCCAGCGGCTCGACCGAGACGCGCAGGCGCACGCGGTTGCCCGGATCGCGGCTCATCAGCGACGTGTAGTTCTGGCCCCGGTATTCATAGGTCACGTTGTAGCCGGCGGTGCGCGATTCGATCGCTTCCACGGTGCGGCATTGCTGCACGGCCTGTTCTTGCACACCACTGCCTTGCGGACGGCCATTGTTCTGGACACGGTCGCCTACCATCGCGCCGGCAATCGCGCCAGCTGCCGATGCGGCCACTTTACCGTTGCCGCTGCCGACCTGGCTGCCCAGCAGGGCGCCCGCGATACCGCCGATGATCGTGCCGCCGGCGCCGCGCTCCTGCTGCACGGGTACCTGCACGTATTCGGTACGGCATTCCTGGCGCGGGGTACGGACCTGCTCGAGACGCGGCTCGACGCGCACCACGCGACCGAAGTCTTCGAAGTCGGCGGCCTGGGCCAGTGGCAGGGTGGCGATGCCGAGTGCCGAGATGATCAGTTTGGCTTGCAAGTTCATGGTAGTACCTCGTTGAGTGGTGCGACTTGGTTCGTCGATTCGTTACAGACTTGATGGTACGCCTATCGCAAAAAACCATCGAATCCGCGTGGCAACAAAATGTAACAGCCAATAAAGCGCGCAACAACTCGCGCCAGAATGAAACCGGCCCCCAAAGCGGCGTTTCTGAGTCACATATGTACCTACCGATTCTTACAAATAGGCATCTGAAACTCACAATTGGGTTGCTTCCAATACCACAAAACGTTACCCTTACACAAATCATGGACTTATTGGCGTATAGCAACGACAGCGAGGTAAGAAGTAGCAGCGCTACCCAGCGCCGCGAGGGGTGGCGCCATGGCG
>Ga0265780_10009852_pt1 | contig 11423 bp, 10 predicted proteins | sample P1T30metagenome_FD_192432 | JGI IMG/M metagenome (GOLD analysis project Ga0265780, IMG submission 192432) | Plant litter microbial communities from East Loma Ridge, Irvine, California - P1 T30 | ecosystem: Environmental > Terrestrial > Plant litter > Unclassified | place: USA: California... | reverse complement strand
GCACCCGCTGCGCGAGCGGGCGGTCGCTGCTCAGTTCGAGCTGGTGCGACATGCGCGCGCGGTAGCCCGGCACCGCGGGGACGTGGCCGGGCATCTCGAGCGCGAACAGCCAGCGCGCGTCGGACGGCTCCTGCGTGATCTCGTAGCGCTGCGCCTGGCCGCGCACGCGCAGCGAGGTGCCCGACCCGGTCGGGATCGAACCGCCGCGGGTCCAGGCGGTACCGTCGAAAGCGTCCAGCACCAGGCCGCGCCAGTACAGCTGCTCGCGCGGCGGCGGTGTGCCTTCGAAATGCACGCGGAAGGCCGGCTCGCTGGACAGCGCCAGGTTCGACATCTGGCCCGGCGCCATGCGTTCGGACAGGCCGGACTTGCCGCCGCCCGCGCCGCCCGGCATGCCCCACAGCGGGCCGCCCAGGCGCGGGAAGATGAAGAACAGCGCGACCGCGACCGGCGCCGCGAACAGCAGCATGCGCGCGCCCATCGCCAGGCGCGCGCGCAAGGGCGGCACGGCGCCGGTGAACTGGAACGACAACTGGGTGGTGAGCAGGGCCAGCACCGCCGCCACCATCAGGAGCGCGGTGCCGATGCCCTGGGCGTAGAAGAAGTTGGTGAGCACCAGGAAGAAGCACAGGAAGATCACCACGTACAGGTCGCGCCGGGCGTGCATCTCGAGCATCTTGAAGGCCACCAGCAGCACCAGCATCGCGACCCCGGCGTCGCGCCCGAGCAGGGTGCCGTAGCTGAACTGGATGCCGGCCATCGCGGCGGCGGCCACCGGCAGCAGCACCAGGGTCGAGGGCATGCGCTTGCCGCGCAGCGTGATCAGGGCGCGCCAGGCCAGGGTGGCCGCGCACAGCAGCGACACCCAGGGCGGCAGGTGAGAAACATGCGGCGCCAGCACCAGGAGCGCGCTGCCGAGCAGGAGCAGGGTGTCGGCCTTGTCGCGCGGCAGGCGCGCCAGCATGGACGCCGGCTTCATGCCGCCTCCTCCAGGCCGTACAGGGCCAGCGCGCGCAGGCAGGCCGCCTGGTGGGCGGCGCCGTGGCCGGCGTCGTAGCGCAGCGCGCCGAGGCGGAAGGCGTAGGGCAGGGCGCGCTGCTCGGCATCGAGCACCCAGCGCGTCATGCGCGACAGCCGCAGTTCCAGGTCGAGATGGGCGGGCAGCAGGGCGAAGTCGAGCACCAGCTCGTTGCCGGCGCCGCCTTCGAAATGCTTGGTGACGAGCTGGCCGCCGAGCGCCGGGTCGAGGCGCGCGATCTGGCGCCAGGCCAGCTGGCGCAGCGAGTCGCCGGCCTGGTAGCTGCGCGCGCCGGCGAAGTCGTCGCTGCCGGCCACGCGTCCGCTGCCGACGGCATTGCCGCTGGCCGGCAGCGGCGGCGCCGCTTCTTCCGGCCGCGGATAGACCAGGGCGCGGGTGGCGGGGCGCCAGTAGCTCCAGGCGCGGAACAGGCCGAGCGGGAAGCGGGTGGACAGCACCACCCGCTCCGGCTGCAGCCAGCCGCGCGCGCTGGTGGCCACGCCCAGCAGCACGCTGGCGCTGCCGTGGGCCTGCACGTCGGTCACGTGGCGCGGCTCCGGCACGCCCTGGAAGTCGATCCAGACCGCATAGCGCGCCAGTCCCGTGCGGTTGGCCAGGTGCAGCTCGAATTGCGCCTCCTGGCCGGCGAATACGTTGGGCGCGCGGCCCTGCTGCAGCGCCAGGTGGGCCAAATTACGGTAGGTGAAGACCATGTCGACCAGGGCGCAGGACAGCGCCAGGAAGGTCAGCGCGAAACCGAGGCCGAGCGTGTAGTTGATGGAGCCGATCAGGAGCACCAGCAGCAGCACGGCGTAGCCGATGCCGGCGCGGGTGGGCAGGATGAACACGCGGCGCTGGCTCAGCACCACCTCGCCGGTGTCGAGGGTGCCGCGCCGAGGCAGCCACTTGCCGGTGGTGCGCCGCAGCCAGCTCCGGAATCCGCCTGACACGCCTGGCATCTACACCGCGACCGATTTCTGCAGCTGCAGCACGAGGTCGCGGCTGGCCAGGGCCTGGCCGTGCGCCGCCTTGAGCGGGCGCAGGCGGTGGGCGCAGACCGGCACCAGCACGGCCTGGATGTCTTCCGGGATCACGTGGTCGCGCCCTTCGAGCGCAGCCCAGGCGCGTGCGGCCTGCAGCAGCGCGATCGCGGCGCGCGGCGACAGGCCTTCGGCGAACAGGCCGTTCTGGCGCGAAGCCTGGGCCAGCGCCTGCACGTAGGTGACCAGCGCCGGCGCGGCGTGGATCCCGCGCAGGGCGCGCTGGGCCTGGGCCAGCTGCTCCGGCTGCATCGCCGGCTGCAACTCGCGCAGCATGGCGCGCCGGTCCTCGCCCATCAGCAGCGCGCGCTCGGCGGCGGCGTCCGGATAGCCCAGCGAGAGGCACATCAGGAAGCGGTCGAGCTGGGACTCGGGCAGCGGGAAGGTGCCGACCTGGTTGGCCGGGTTCTGGGTCGCGATCACGAAAAAGGGTTCGGGCAGGGCGCGGGTGACGCCGTCGGCGCTCACCTGGCGCTCTTCCATCGCCTCCAACAGGCCGGACTGGGTCTTGGGCGTGGCGCGGTTGATCTCGTCGGCCAGCAGCACCTGGGTGAAGATCGGCCCCGGGTGGAACACGAAGCCGCCGGTCTCGCGCTCGTAGATCGAGATGCCGGCCACGTCGGCCGGCAGCAGGTCGCTGGTGAACTGGACCCGGTTGAACTTCAGGCCGAGCGAGATCGCGAGCGCGTGCGCCAGGGTGGTCTTGCCCACGCCGGGGAGGTCTTCGAGCAGCAGGTGGCCGCCGGCCAGCAAGCAGGTCAGGGCCAGGCGGACCTGCTGGTCCTTGCCGACCACGACCTGGGTGACCTGGCGCGCGGCGGCATGCAATTGATTGAACATGGTTGGCTTCCGGTGATTTCTTGCGCGTGCGGAGCTGGACGCTGGCATGGTAGATTAGCGCCATTGGCAACCTTCATACTCCGTCGGCAACAAGCTTTTGCACCGATTCTATGCGAGATCGGGCGCGAGGGTGGTTTATGGATGAGCACGAACGGACGAGCGCACGATGAGCACAGCAATCTACAGCCACCCCGACTGCCTGCGGCACGAGATGGGCGACTGGCACCCCGAATGTCCCGAGCGCCTGCGCGCGATCGACGACCAGCTGATCCTGGCGCGCCTCGACGGCCTGCTCGAGCAGCGCAGCGCTCCGCTGGCCGACCTTGCCGACGTGCTGCGCAACCACACCCCTGGCGCGGTGGCGCTGGTGCGCGACCAGGTGCCGGCCGCCGGCGACTATTATCCGCTCGACGGCGACACCATCCTGTGCCACCACAGCTACCAGGCGGCCCTGCGCGCGGCCGGGGCGGCGGTGGCGGCGACCGACGCCGTGATCGCCGGCGAGATCGACAACGCATTCTGCTCGGTGCGCCCGCCCGGCCACCATGCGACCCCGAGCGAGCCGATGGGGTTCTGCTTCTTCAATAACGTCGCCATCGCCGCGCGCCACGCGATGGAGGTGCACGGGCTGGAGCGCGTGGCCATCGTCGACTTCGATGTCCACCACGGCAACGGCACCGCCGACGCCTTCCGCCACGACCCGCGCGTGCTGATGGTCAGCCTGTTCCAGCATCCGTTCTACCCGTACTCCGAGCCGGAACCGATCACGGCCACCAGCGTCAACATCCCGGTGCCGGCCCTGAGCGACGGCGAGGCGGTGCGCAAGCTGGTGCAGGACTACTGGCTGCCGGCCCTGCACGCGCACAAGCCGCAGATGATCTTCGTCTCGGCCGGCTTCGACGGCCACCGCGAGGACGACATGGGCGGCATCGGCCTGGTCGAAAGCGACTATGCCTGGATCACGCGCCAGATCATGGAGATCGCCCGCCTGTACGCGCGCGGGCGCATCGTCAGCTGCCTGGAAGGCGGCTATGCGCTGTCGGCGCTGGGGCGCAGCGTGGTGGCGCACCTGAAGGTGCTGGCCGACCTAGAATAGGAGCGCCTGACAAAACCTTCAGAGCAAGGCGCAGCGACGAAGACAGTACGCCTGTACGGCGAGGAGCTGCAACGCAGCTATGAAGGTCTTGTTAGGCGCGACAAGGCGGGCTCGGCGCGGAACGGAGCGCGGGATTATGCATCTAAGCTCTCACTACTCATCCTTGACAGGAGACGACCGTGAGACCGATCCGCACCCTGATTGCGCTGTTCCTGCTGCTTGCCTCCGGCATGGCCGCCGCCACCAACTACACGCTCTGGATCAACGGCCGCGCCGGCAACGGCCTTGAGGGCACGCCCGGCAATTACGAGGACTTCCGGTACTGGGGCCCGGCCGGGGTGTCCGCCGGCGTCAACAAGAAGGCCGTCAACTGGGATGGCCGCAGCAGCATCGCGTCGCAGAGCGGCAGGGTGCGCGCCGCGCTCGACTGCTTCTGCACCGGCGACAACTGGTGCTACGTCGTCACCTACAGCGCCGGCGACCCGCTGCTGGGCTACACCCTGGCCAACTACGGCGGCACCATCCGCCAGAAGAAGAATGCGAGCCCGAACGGCTCCGGCGTGTGCGGCAACGGCGGCGCCGGCACCCAGGCCGGCTGGAACATCAAGTGGGTGCGCGTCGCGGCCGGCGCGGGCGGCGGCACCGAGCTGTCGGACATCGGCGCCTGGACCACGTCCGAGCCGCTGGTGCAGGACCTCAAGACCTCGACCGCACGCGCCATGTACAACCACAATGTCACCCGCAATGTCTGGTTCTACATGTATGCGGGCGCCCGCGGCACCTTGTATTCCTTCGTGTTGCCGGGACAGGACGACGAGGTGGTCGCCTACCACAGTGCCGGCGGCGTCGCCGGCAATGCCGGCCGCTCGCTGTGCAACCCGGGCGACTGGTTCTGCGACGACCTGCGGCTCGGCGTCGAACCCAACCAGGGCGGCAGCGTCAAGTGGAGCCACCACTCGGTGGCCTTCCGCGACGACCGCGAGGATTATGACCACTACACGCGCGGCAGCTGGGCCGGCATCGTCGGGCGGGTTCTCGGCGACGTGATCGCTACCGCGCAGTAGTGCGTTGCGTTCTCCTGACGGGTCGGTTTGACACGTATGCATGTCAAGCGTAGTGTCGAACTCAGCCGTAACACCTACGGCGCATAACAACCATCAAGGAGATCATGGTGAGAGCAATCCGCATGCTGTGCGCGCTGTGCCTGATGTTGGTGACGGGATGGGCGTCCGCCGCCAACTATACCCTCTGGATCAACGGCCGCACCGGCGGCGGGGCGATCGGCAACTACAACGACTTCACCTACTGGGGCCCGGCGTCGACGGCGGCGGGCGTCAACAAGAAGGCGGTCAACTGGGACGGGCGCAGCAGCATTGCCTCGCAGAGCGGCCGGGTGCGCGACGCCCTCGACTGCTTCTGCACCGGCAGCAACTGGTGCTATGTCGTGACCCACAGCGCGGGCGACCTCATGATGGGCTACACCCTGGCCAACTACGGCGGTTCGGCGCGCCTCAAGAAGAACGCCAGCCCGAACACGAGCGGCGTGTGCGGCAACAGCGACGGCGCCTCGCAGACCGGCTGGAACATCAAGTGGGTGCGCGCCGCCTCGGGCGCGGGCGGCGGCTCGGAACTGTCGGACGCCGGCTCCTGGACCACCTCGGAACCGCTGGTGCAAGACCTCAAAACCACCACCGCGCGCGCCATGTACAACCACAACACCACCCGCAACGTCTGGTTCTACATGTACGCGGGCGCAAAGGGCACGGCCTATTCCGGCATCCTGCCGGGCCAGGACGACGAGGCGGTGGCCTACCACAGCACCGGCGGCGTGGCCGGCAGTTCCGGTGGCTCCTACTGCAACCCGAGCGACTGGTTCTGCAACGACCTGACCCTGGGCACGGCCGCCAACGAGGGCGGCAGCGCCAAGTGGAGCTACCACTCGGTGGTCTTCCGCGACGACAGCGAAGCCTACAACCATTACGCCAACGGCAACTGGGGCGGCATCGTCGGCGTGGTGCGCAGCGCGGTGGTAGGCAGTGCCCTCTAGGTTCCACAGGCCGCTGATCGGGGCCGGCGTCGCGATATGCGCCGCGCTGGCCCTATGGCTGGCGCGCGGCGGCGACGACGCGCCGCCGCCGGCCAGCGCCGCCGCGCAGCCGCCGTCCGGCCCGCGCTTCTTCGGCCCGGTGGCAGCTAGCGGCAGCCTGGCGGTCCCCGACGGCCGCGCCGAACGGCGCCGCCAGCTGGTCGAGAACGTCCAGCTCACCGACCACACCTATTGCAGCTACCTCGAGGCCAGCAAGTACCCGATGGAGTCGCGCCCGGCGGCGCAGAACCCGGACCAGATGCAGCCCAACCAGCCGGTCGCCGAGATGAACCCGATGCGCATGGAGGGCGGCGGCACCAATACCAATGTTTACCTGCAGACCTCGCAGTCGCGCGTGTATCTCGCCGCCGGCGAAGCCGCGGCCTTTTCGCTGCGCGCGGTGACGCCGCAGGGCGAGACCGTGCCGCTGGTGATCACGCGCGCGGTGGCCCAGGGCATGACCTACGGCGGCAGCCGTCCGACGCAGCAGGTGGCGCTATCCTTCCAGGACGATGGCGGCGGCGCCGATCCGGTCGCCGGCGACAACGCGTATGCCGCCATCCTGTCACCCGGCCAGACCGGCCTGGCGGGCTTCCACGGCACCATCCGCACCGAGGTCCGCTACACGGCGGGCGGGCGCAGCGGCTTCGCCCTGTTCGACGTGATCTACACCCCGGTGCTGCCCGCCACCTGGACCGGCAAGGTGCATGAGGGCCTGGACAGCGGCTCGCTCGCCTTCTACCTGGGCCTCGAGGTGCGCCAGCCGGGACGCTACGTGATCACCGGCCGCATCGACGATGCGCGCGGCAAGCCCTTCGCGCTGGCCACCTTCAACGAGGAGCTGGGCGCCGGCACGCGCGAGGTCAAGCTCACGGTGTTCGGCAAGCTCCTGATGGACGAGGCGCCGGCGCTGCCGCTCAGCCTGCGCGACGTCGACGGCTATCTGCTGCGCGAGAACGTCGATCCGGACCGCCTGCTGGTGCCGCGCCTGGAAGGGCGGGTGCTGGCCAGCCGCACGCAGAGCCTGAAGGGCGTGTCGAACGCGGAGTGGGAGAGCGAGGAGCGCAGCCGCTACCTGGCGGAATACGCGAAGGACCGCAAGGCCGCGCGCGCGCAGCTGGCCGAATTCGATCCTGGCCAGCCGCTGCCCGCCAGTGCTTGCGGACGGGCAGAGTAAGCTGCGACAATCGGCGCGTGTCCCGCCACGCGTCCCGACCATGCTATACGACCCCCTGCGCCACGAGCCTTTGCAGACCCTTCCCTGGAATGAGGAGCGGGTGCGCGCCGCGATCCGCGCTATCGCGGCGCAGGCCGAGGCGAACTGCCGCGGCCGGCGCTACTGGCCGGTGCACCCGCTCGACCGCGAAGGCATTGATTCCGATCCGGTCGAGACGCCGCTGTACCACGGCGCGGCCGGCGTGATCTGGGCCCTGCATTACCTGGAAGACTGCGGCGCAGTAAGCCTGGCGCGCGACTGGCTGCACGACTGGCCGGCGCTGCTCGACGCCAACCGCGCCTGGCTCGCGTCCAACGCGCCCGGCGAAGCGGCATCGTATTTGATGGGCGAGGTGCCGATCCTGATGCTGGCCTTGAGGCGCAACCCGCAGCTCGCCCCGGAGCTGGAGCGCCTGCTTGCGGCCAACCGCCTGCATCCGGCGCGCGAACTGATGTGGGGCGCGCCCGGCAGCCTGCTGGCCGCCTCCTTCCTGCACGAAGCCACCGGCGAGGAACGCTGGGCCGACGCGTTTCGCGCCGCCGCGGCCACCTTGTGGTCGCAGCTCGCCTGGTCGGAAGAGCACGGCTGCGCCTACTGGACCCAGGAGCTGTATGGCCGCCAGAGCACTTACCTGGACGCGGTACACGGCTTCGTGGCCACGGCGCTGCCGCTGATCCGCAGCCGCCACCTGCTCGGCCAGCAAGCATGGGCCCGCTGGCGCGACTGCATTGCCAACACCGTGCGCAAGACGGCGCTGCGGGAAGGCGGCCAGGTCAACTGGCACCCGCAACTGGCGGGTACCGAGCGCGAGAATGCGAAAAAACTGCTGCAGTTCTGCCACGGCGCCCCGGGTTTCGCGATCGGCCTGGCCGGGTTTCCGGGAGCGGAGCTGGACGACCTGCTGCTGGCGGCCGGCGAGACCACCTGGGCCGCCGGTCCCCTGGCCAAGGGATCGAACCTGTGCCACGGTACCGCCGGCAACGGTTATGCCTTCCTGGCCTTGTACGGGCGCACCGGCGACCCGCTGTGGCTGGCGCGGGCGCGCGCCTTTGCGATGCACGCCCTGGTGCAGTGCGAGCGCGACGCCAACACGTATGGACAGTGGCGCTATTCGCTGTGGACGGGCGACCTCGGCCTGGCGGTCTACCTGTGGGACTGCCTGCGCGCGCGGGCGCAGTTTCCGACGCTGGACGTGTTCTACGGGGACGGCGCGGGCTAGCCCGGCAGCAGCGGGAAGCGCTCGATGAAGCAGGCGGCGCCGACCATGGCGCACAGGGTAGCGAACGCGAACCAGCGCGCCAGCGATGTTTTCGGGGGGACGTGGGTGGCAACACGCATGATGCGACTCCTCATTGCAGCAGCTACAGAAGCATCCAGTGTGCGCCGATCCCCGCTCAATGCGTTGCAGAGGATCAACAGACTAGGCCTTGCGGCTGCACCGTTTTTGTACGTCCGGGCCGGCAGCGTAAAATAGCGGCCTGATTGAAGTCCAAGAAAGCACAGCATGTCGATACAATGGTTCCCGGGGCACATGAATGCGGCCAAGAAGGAAGCGGCCGAGCAGATGGAGAACACCGACCTGGTGATCGAAGTCCTCGACGCCCGCCTGCCCGAGGCGAGCTGCAACCCGCTGGTGGAGGAACTGCGCAAGTTCCGCCAGCGTCCCTGCCTGAAAATCCTGAACAAGACCGACCTGGCCGATCCAGGCGCCACGGCGGCCTGGAAGGCCTTCTACGACGCCCAGGAAGGCGTGACCGCCTATCCCTTGAGCACCAAGAAGCCGGCGGAGGTCGCGCGCATTCCCGAGATCTGCCAGTCGCTGGCGCCGCACCGCGGCGTGCCGACCAAGCCGCTGCGCATCATGATCATGGGCATTCCGAACGTCGGCAAGTCGACCCTGATGAACGCCCTGCTCAAGAAGCGGGTGGCGAAGGTGGGCGACGAGCCGGCCGTGACCAAGACCCAGCAAAAGCTCTACCTCGGCAAGCACGTCGTGCTGGTCGACACCCCGGGCATGCTGTGGCCAAAGATCGCGATGGCGAGCGACGGCCTGATGCTGGCCGCCAGCCACGCCGTCGGCTCCAACGCGCTGATCGAGGAAGAAGTGGCCGAGTTCCTGGCCAACCTGCTGCTCGAGCGCTATCCGCAACTGCTCAGCGCCCGCTACGGCTTCAAGACCGAGGGCCTGGACGGCATCGCCGTGATCGAGAACGTGGCCCAGCGCCGGGGTTTTCGCGTGCGCGGCGGCGAGTTCGACTACGAGAAAGCGGCGCACGTGCTGCTGCACGACTACCGCACCGGCGCGCTGGGACGGATCAGCCTCGAGACGCCGGAAACCCGCGCCGCGGCGCTGGCGCGCCATGCGGCCGAGATGGCGGAGAAGGCGCGCATCGCCGAAGAGAAGGCGGCGTTGAAGGCGGAAGAGGCGATGCGCGGCAAGCGCGGGACCTAATGTTGTTTTGTAGGGTGGTCGGCTCTGCCGACCGCGCGTCCAACGAATGCCGGCGTCGTCGCGACTCAAGCCGGAGCTGAACGCGCGGTCGGCAAGCCGACCACCCTACAATGATCCGAACCGGAAGCTGGACACCGTCAACGCCCCGAAGAAATCCTCTTCGTGATACACGCACGCCGCCGGCTCCTGCTCGGCGGCGCCCAGCGCCACCATCAAGGGCAGCAGGTGCTCCTCGCGCGGATGCGCCACCCGCGCCATCGGCGCTTCTTCCCAGCGCAGCAGCGCCGCCGTGCGCTCGCTCGGCGCCAATGCCATGACCTGCTGCAGCCAGCCGTCGAAGGCCTTCGAGGCCGCCGCGCCGGTCGCGCCGAACTGGCGCAGGTTGTGGAAGGACAGCCCGCTTCCCAGGATCAGGACCCCTTCGCGGCGCAGCGGCGCCAGCGCGCGGCCGGCCTCCACGTGGGCCTGCGGATCGAGGTCGCGCCGCAAGGACAGCTGCACCACCGGCACGCTCGCCTCCGGGTAGACCGGATACAGCATCGAGAAAGTGCCGTGGTCGAAGCCGCGCTGCGGGTCTAGCCCGGCCGGGTGGCCGGCCTCGGCGAGCAGGGCGGCGACGCGTCCGGCCAGCGCCGGCTCGCCCGGCGCCGGGTAGCTGATCCGGTAGGTGTGGGGCGGGAAGCCGCCGTAGTCGTAGATCATGCCGGGCGCGATGCCGGAGGACACCATGAAGCCTTGTGTCTCCCAGTGGCTGGTGACGACCAGCACGGCGCGCACCGCGGCCTCATGGGCCTGGCGGATCGCGGCCAGCGAGGCTTCCAGCTGCGCATATACGGGACCATACTGGTCCTTCATCCACGGCCACGGTCCGCCGCCGTGCGACACGAAATAAGTGGGTAGGGTCATGGGTGCTCCGCTCGCAGGGACAAGCACCCATGGTAGCCGATCACGGAGACGGGCGTGCGGCCCGGCGCGCCAGCTCCATCAGGCCGAACAGGCGCGCGCAGCGCATCCAGGCCAGGGCCAGCACCGCCAGCTGGGCCAGCACCAGCCCGCCCAGGAAGCTGGCGGGACCCAGTGCCGGGAAGTGGATGCGGGCGATGCCGATCGCCGCCGCCAGCGCCAGCCCGAGCACGGAGATGCCGAGATAGACACCCAGCAGCGCGAACGGCCGGCGCGCGAACAGGCCAAGGCCGTCGCACCAGGCCAGCACCGCCGAGCTGCGCCGGCGATCCAGCGCCAGCACCGCGCGCCCGGCGTCCAGCGTCGCATGCGCCAGCAGCAGGAGCAGGGCGGCCAGCAGGCCGGCGGCAAGCGTCGCGTGATCGGCCGAGGCGGGCAGCACGGCGCTGGCCGCGTGCTGGTCGGCCCTGTCGAGCGCAACACCGCCCAGCACGGCCGCCAGGCCCAGCGGCACGATGGCCCACACCAGCATGCGCGCCAGGCGCCCGTACTCGCGCACGCCGCCGGCGGCCAGCGCCGCAAAGCCGAGCGGCGCCGGCGCGCGCGCCGCCGTGATCGCCGCGCCGGTCAACAGCGGCGACAGCAGCAGGGTCATCGCCAGCGCGACCAGGCTGCCGCCGCCCAGGGCCGAGGCATGCTGGGTGTGCAGGCCCAGCACGTCGGTGATGGCGACCAGGTCGAGGCGCCGCGCCAGCGCGGGCGCGCTCACGGT
>Ga0265780_10009851_pt1 | contig 11423 bp, 6 predicted proteins | sample P1T30metagenome_FD_192432 | JGI IMG/M metagenome (GOLD analysis project Ga0265780, IMG submission 192432) | Plant litter microbial communities from East Loma Ridge, Irvine, California - P1 T30 | ecosystem: Environmental > Terrestrial > Plant litter > Unclassified | place: USA: California... | reverse complement strand
TCGCCGCTTGCAGGGCGTCGCGCGTTTTGCGGCGCGCGTCGAAATCGGCGCGCGCCCGGGCCAGCGCCAGCGCATCGGGCGAACTGGCCTCGAGCAGGGCCAGGTGGCCGGCCAGGCCGTCGGCCAGCAGGGCAGCGCTGCCCTGTGCGATCGCGCAGGCCTCGTCGAGCGTCGCCGCGCTGCCGATCAGCGCGCCGGGCGCGTCCAGCGCCGGCGCCAGCGTGTCGAGCAGCGCGTCGGCCTGGCGGCACAGCGACTCGGCGCGCGCATAGGCGCGTTCATCGGCCACCAGCGCTGCCGACAGCGCGGCAAACGGGTGATCGGCCAGGCTGTCGATGCCAAAACGTTCGCGCAGCGCGGCGTGCAGGCGCTGCACCAGCTCGCGCTGGCGGTCCCATTGCGCCAGCGCCGGCAACTGCTCGCGCACGGTGGGGCTGGCCGGGCTGGCCAGCGGCTGCGCCGCCACACGGCGCAGCAGTGCGCGGGTGCTGCTTGCCCCCTCTTCCTGTACGGCCGCCATGGCCTGCTCGAAACGGTCGATGCGGCCTTGCTGCAGGGCCAGCGCATCGACCAGCGCCGCGCGCTGCGTGCGCAGTGCGTCGCTGTCATGCGGCGTGGCGATCCACTCTTCATAGCAGCTCTTCAGGTCGGCGATGAACGCCTTCTTGTCGCTCTGCGAATCGTGGATCAGCGAGCACAAGGGCGCCAGGCCGCTCTGTTTCAGGCGGCTGAACACGACGTCGAGCGCGGCCCGCTTTTCGCAGACGAACAGCACGCGCTTGCCCTGGCCGGCGTAATCGGCGATCAGGTTGGTGATGGTTTGCGATTTGCCGGTGCCGGGCGGGCCCTGGATGATGAAGCTGCGCGCGCTGCGCTCCAGCGCCACGGCGGCGTTCTGGGTGGCGTCGGCCGCGACGACGCTCCATTGTTCCCCGGGCTGCAGCGGCGCCGGCAGCGTGGCCTCGATTTCGCGCGGCTCGATCGAAAAGACGCGGTCGAACGCCGGGTTGGTCGCCGGGTCCTGCAGCAGCTGGGCGTAGTCGCGCACCAGCGACATCTTTTTGTAGTTGAAATTGGCCAGTGTGACCTGGGTCAGGTCCATGTCCCAGGCGTAGCGGTGGCCTTCCTGCTCGCGCAGGACGTAACCGTGGCGCTCATCCTGTTCAGCAACGGGAGCCATGTGCGGCCGGCGCAGGCCGGCGTCGGGCGCAGCGCCGGCTTCGAAGCGCTGAGGCAGCGCGCTCGGTCGCACCCACTGTTCGAACAGGGCGCGCCCGAGGGGCCGGTAATCGTCCCGGTCATAACTGTAAGGCGGCAGGCCGGCCGCCGGCCGTGCCGTGCCGGGACGCTGGCGGCGCTGGTATTGCTGCATGCGCAGCAGCGCCTTCTGGCGCACCATCTGCACCGACGCCTGCTCGACCAGGCGCAGCGCCACGGCCGGCTCGCTGCGCTGGATCTGCGCCAGGATGTCGGCGTGAATGGCCGCGATCGACCCCGCATCCAGCGTGATTTTTTCCGGCAGGCGGATGTCGTAGAGCTGGGCCAGCTGATGGCGCAGCACCGGGTTGAATTCGGCATCCGCGTCGCTGCACTGGAGCAGGTACTGGTCGCGCACGCCCTTGCGTTTGGCCAGTTCCACGGGCAGCCACAGGAGCGGGGTGACAATGCGCTCGTCCGGCGCTTCCTTCAAGTTGTGCCAGCGCAGGAAGGCCACCACCAGGCGCAGGTTGCTGGACCCGAACTCGGCGCGGTCGCGGCGCGTTTCCGCGATCAGCTGGTCGAGCGCCGCCGGCAGCCAGGGCTGGTCCTCGAAACGTAGCCAGCGGTGCAGCGATACCGGTTTTCCGCCCAAAACATCGGCGGCGAAAGGGCCGCCCCAGGTGCAGATCTGCTCGGCGCGGATGACGTCGACCTGCAGCACCAGCGGCACGCTCGCCACTGTCAGGTTGACCGTGGCGGCATTCGGGCGGAAATGCAGCAGGCGGTTGCGGCGCGACAGGTCGAACAGGCGGTCGCGCAAGTGTGCCAGCACGGCGCTGCGGCGCGGCATGGCGCCGGTCGCGCCGAGCAGGGCGCGTTCGACGTCGAGCGCGGCCGGCTGGTCGCGCCAGGTGCGCAGGCGCAGGGCCAGGGCCGCTACATCGGTGGCGCGCTGGTGGCGATTGAGCTCCGTCATTTCGACGATCACGGCTGCCACGATCGGATGCAGGCGTTCCTGCAGCGTGAACAGGTTATTGCGGTGGCGGGCAAAGCTGCGCAGGTCGGCGCAGTCGGCAAAATCGAGGCCGCACGCCAGCGCGGCCAGCGCCATGCCCAGCACGAACACGTCGGTGATTTCGTCGTGGTGGCCGATGCGCTGCTCCCAGCTGGCCGGCCCAGGCAGGTACACCGGATGCGTCAGCGGCGTGGCGGCGTCGGCCTGGACGGTATCGTCGGATTCGGTTGTGCGGCCGCTGGCGTCGCGCTCGCGGCGCAGGGTGCCAAGGATGTTCAGCTGCGACGCCGGCAGCGGCTGCATCCGTTCGACGGCGCCGGTGTCGCGGGTGGGGCCTTGTCCTTCGGGACGGCGCAGGCCGAGCGTGCCGGCGCTGTCCAGGATGACGCTGTTCGGCCCCAGCGCCGCCACCTTGCCGGCGGCGTGCAGGGTGGCGACCTGCCCGAACAGCGGCAGGATCAGCAGCAGCACATCGTCGGTCGACAGCGGCATGCCGGCTTGCGCGGCAATCAGTTCGCGCAGGGTGCGCGGTGCGGCGGCTTCTTGCGGGGTCAGGTCGATGGCGTCGCTCATGCCAGCGTCTCCTTGTTGTTTTCCTTGTCGTTTTCCTTGCCCAGCTGGCGTTTGAACCGATCCAGTTCACGCTTGTTCATGCCCGCATCGCGGCGCAGGCTCGCTTCGAAACCATCGAAGCTGCCGATGGCGCGCGCGCCGATGGCGGCGCGGCGCAGTGCGGCGTCCTGCTGGTCGGGGTCGGCCAGCGCCAGGTCGACCAGCATGGCGTTCCAGTAGTCGTCCAGGCCGTCGCCGGCAAGCGTCAGCGGATCGCGCGGAGCGTCGGCGCCGGACCAATCGGGGAACAGCAGGCGTACCTGCGCCAGCAGCGCGTCGCTGGCCAGTGCGGTATCGGCGAGGAACCAGGCCACCAGGCCGCGCGTACACTCCTGCACGTGCAGCTGGCCCGGCAGGTCGAGGCGCTCGAGGGCCAGCCGCCCGTGCAGGCGCGCTTCCAGCCAGGTGGGCAGGCTGTCGCTGCGCTGCCACCACAAAGCCAGCGCGCGGGCGCGCAAAAAGGTTTCGGGATGGGTTTGGGCGCTGCTGGCCGCTTCTTCGGTGGCTTCGATTTCTTCGGCCTGGCGCAGGTAGGCGGCCGCGTCGACATGGTGCATGCCGGTCTGGACCTTCACCAGCGCGGCAATCGCGGGGGCGAGCGCACCCGCCGCCACAGCGGCGCCGCGGTCGGCGAACAGTTCGGTATGCAGTGCGTAGCGGCGGCCGGTCTCGAGGTGGCTGGCGCTGGCGCCCGGGCTGCCTGCAGCCTGGTCGAGGATGCGGTCGGCCACCAGCAATTGGCCGTCGTCGTGTGCCCACAGCAGATAGTGCGCCAGCTCGTGCCCCAGCACCGCCAGCAGTTCGTCCGGGGCCAGCCGTTCCAGCAGCGGGCCCTGGACGAGGATGTGGACTTCGCCCGGTACGTACAGCAGCGACGCGTTCATGTCGGCGCCGGGCGACTGGTACAAGGTGGCGGGGACATCGATGCCGAGCCGCCCGAGCGCCAGCGCCAGCGCGGCGTGCACGTCGGGATGCGCGTCGCGCTCGATGCGGTAGGTCCCGCGCAGCAGGGCCGCGCGCAGCGCCTCACGCTGTTCCGGCCCGGTGGTGCGCGCAGCCGCCCAGCGCCACACGTCGGCTTCGTGCTGGCGCAGGTAGTCGACAACGGTGAAATGGTAGGGCAGCGGCGTGAGCGCGCTCCGGTCCTGGGCAACAATTTCCATGCGCGGCATCCTGATGACGATACTGCCGAGTTTACTAGGAAAAGCCGGGGTCGGGGTCAGCTGACTGCTGAGTTGTTTCAAGTGGAACCTGCTGCCGCCAGCGGGCAGAAACACGATGTCCGCGAAACGTGCGCAGCGGATTCTCTCGGACATCAAGTTCTGCGGCGTCTGCCACTCCGATTGCCACCAGGCCCGCGACGACTGCGGTGGCAGCCGTTCCCGATACCTGATCGACATGAGTCGCTCGACAGCCAGGCGCCCTGAAAGAAGTTGCGTGAAAGAAGGCAGCGGCCGTGCGGCTTATGCCTGCGTGGAGGCCACCGTGAAACGCGCTTTCACATGGCGCGGCTGTTCGATCTCGTCGACGATCGCCACGGCCAGGTCGGCCACCGAAATGCCTGCCGGCGCCGCGCCGTCCATCAGCAGATCGTCGCCGCCGACGCGATAAGCACCGCTGCGTTCGCCCGGCGCGAGCATCGCGGCAGGGCTGAGGAACGTCCAGTCGAGCGCCGTGTTGGCGCGCAGGCGGGTGAGCGCGTCGCGGGCAGCGAGGGCGCCCGGCACGATATTGGCCGGCACGTGGTCGGTGAAGTTCGGTGTATCGACCAGTTGCACGCCGGGCGCGACGAACAGGCTGCCGGCGCCGCCGACCACCAGCAGGCGCTTGACGCCGGACGCTGCCACGCCGCGCTCGATGGCGCCGCTGCCGCTGAGGAATTTGTCGTACAGGTCGTCGGCATTCCAGCCTGGATTGAAGGCCGAGATGACCGCGTCCGTGCCGCGCACGGCGCTGGCGACGCTGCTTTCATCGTAGGCGTCCGCCACCAGTTTGGTGACGCCTGGCGGCAAGGCCTTGGCCTGGTCGCGCACCAGCGCGGTGACGGTGTGGCCGCGTTGCAGCAGTTCGGCCAGGACGGCCGCGCCGACGAATCCCGTGGCGCCAATCAGGGCGATATGCATGTGAATCCTCGTGGTAGTGAAGTAAAACCATACGATAACTTGTCCGCTGCGCCCCGATAAGCCGGGTAAAATCGCTATCACTTTCAAGCCAGGCTTCACAATGGATGCATTCAAACCTTTTGCGGTGTTTGCCGAAACCGTGTCGGCGGGCTCGATGAGCGCGGCCGCGCGCCGCCTCGGCATGACCGCCTCGGCCGTCAGCCAGACGATCCGCGCGCTCGAACAGCAGGCCGGTGTCACGCTGCTGCACCGCTCGACGCGCAAGCTGACGCTGACCGAGGCCGGCGAGCGCTGCTATCCCCACTGCCTGCGCCTGCTGCAGGCCGCCGGTGCCGCGACCGACGCGCTTGCGCTGGCGCGCGATGCGCCGTCGGGCGAGTTGCGCATTGCCGCGCCGGTGGGCTTTGCCGTCCACATCGCGTATGCGCTGGCGCCCCTGCTGGCCGAGTCGCCCCAGCTGCGCCTGTGCCTGCTGGTCGACGACGCGTTGATCGACCTGATCGACGCGCGCATCGATATCGCCATCCGTGTCGGCCACCCGGCCGATTCGAACGCCATTGCCCGTCCGCTCGGCGATTTCGAGATGATCGTCTGCGCCGCGCCCGGCTACCTGGAGCGCCACGGCGTGCCCGCCATGCCGGCCGACCTGGCCCGGCATCACTGGCTGGCAAACGTGCACAGCACCGTCGATGCCGCAATGACGCTGCACCTTCTTGACGCGCAGGGCGCTGCGCAGCGCTTGCAGGTCGGCGTGCGCATCGCCAGCAATAACCAGCTGTCGCTGCAGCAGATGTGCGAACAGGGCCTGGGGCTGGCGCGCCTCGGCCACGCCGACGTGCTGCCGCTGCTGGCGCGCGGCGTGCTGGTGCAGGTACTGCCGCAATGGCATTTCGGGTCGATGCCGGTGAACGCCATCACGCAGCGGCGCGAGGGCGAGCCGGTCAAGGTGGGCGCCGCCCTCGATGCGTTCAAACGCTATTTTGCAACCCTCGGCCAGGATGGCGCCGCGCGCGCCGGAAAAATGCTGCGTTGACGCGCGATTCATCGTATCTTCTGCCCACACCTTGTTGCCCACCTCCGTGTCCCCTTATCCCATGCAAAAACTGATCCTCGAACTGCTGCGCCTTTACCTCGCACCGGGAACATCGCCAGAACTGCTGGCCCGGCGCATTGCCGGCGAGAGTACCGCCGCCATCGACCTGGCGGATGGCGCCGGCCGCGTGCGCGCCATCGTCTTGGCCTTCCGTAAGCAGCGCGACAGCGACGAAGCGCGCCACTGGACGCTGCTGTGCGAGGTGGCACATGCCCTGCAGGCCGAGCTGGACTTGCCGGCGCCGGCAGTGAGCGTGTCCGGCATCGACGGTTACGGGCTGTGGCTGTCGCTGGCCGCGCCGGTTCCGACGGCACAGGCGCAGGAGTTCGCGGCATTGCTGCACCAGGCATATTTTCCCGAGGTAAAAAGTACAGCCGACGATGCGGGGACGCTGGTGGCGCTGCCGCCCTGTATCCATCCGGTATCGGGCAAATGGGCAGCGTTCATTCATCCCGGCATGGGCGCGTCGTTTGCCGACGAGTCCGGGCTGGAGATGGCGCCGCCGCCGGGCGGGCAGGTGGCTTTCCTGGACGGATTGCACAGCATCGATGCAGCGCAGTTCGACGCGGCGCTGGCCGTGTTACGCGGCAAGCAGGCGGCACTGCCGTCCGCGCCGCTGCTGCCACCGCTGCCGCCGCCCGTCGCGGCCGGGACCGCTGTGGCGGACGGCTTGCTGCTCAAGGATGCGACGCTGGAAGACATCGTCGCCTTCTTGCATTCAAAAAATATCGAACCGACGTTTCGCCATCTCCTGCGCCGCAGCTAGCGCATCTGCCTCGTTTTTCGTGCGCGGATTTCTGTTAGTCAGCGCACAGTCACCCCGCCCAGTTCGTTGTATTTTTTGTATCACGATGCAAATGCAGTTTGCGATCGGTACGTGTCTTGATGCAGCGCAGGTCTGTGACGTGCGCGCGTTTTGTTTCGATCGGAATCAGTGAAAAATCGGGGTGATCGCTGGTTCAGCCATCATCCCTCAGCCAAAAAATCTTACAAGGAATACATCATGGACAGCCAAAAACCAAACGAAGGCAGCGGACGCGACGTGGGCCGTGAAGGGTCGGGATCGAACCTGGGCAAGGATCAGAACAAGGGCGGCGCCAGCAATCCCGGCAACGGCGCTGGCGCTACCGGTGGCAATTTCTCAAACAGCTCGGGCAATGTCGAAGGCGTGACCGGCTCGGGCAGCAACACCGGCGCGGTGGGCAATGCCGCCAAGGACCTGTCGAAAGATGCGGGCAAAGCGGCCGACAACGTCAAGGATGGCGCCAAGGACCTGGCCGCCAACGCTGGCAAAGTCATCGACAACGCCAAGGACAGCGCCAAGGATGCCGTCAACAACCTGACGAAGGACCTGCCGAAAAGCGCGGACGACGTGCACCAGACCATCGACAAGGCTGCCAGCGCAGCCCAGCCGCTGGTCGACAAGCTGGCGTCGAGCGCCCACGCTGGCGTCGACCGGCTGTCCGGCGTACTGAGCGGAGCAGGTGGTTCGCTGAGCGACAAGACCGCGCAACTGCGCGATGCATACGGCAACCTCACGGTGTCGGGCCGCGAATACGTGCGCACCAGCCCAGGCACCGCCGTGGCGCTGGCAGTGGGCGCGGGGTTCATCCTGGCCAAGCTGCTGGGTGGCCGCAAGTAATTAAGCGACCGCAACACTATTAGCAATCGGCAACGAGCGCCGGCCTGCGAGCAGCGGGCCGGTGTTCCGCACGCCAGAATAAAAACAATTCAAGGACAAGGAAATTACATGAATACACCAGTTGCCAATGGCACCGGCTACCCCTCCGCGCTGGGCGCGGACGGCGCGGGCGAAACCAACCGCTCGGGCGTCTCCTGGGCCGCCATTTTTGCCGGCGCCGTCTCGGCTGCCGTGCTGTCGCTGATCATGGCGCTGCTCGGCAGCGGCCTCGGCTTTTCAACATTGTCGCCGTATGAAGACCACAGCGCTGCCGTGATCGGCGTATCGGCCATCCTGTGGATTTCACTGACCCAGCTGGTCGCCTCAGGCATCGGTGGCTACATGGCCGGCCGCCTGCGCGTGAAATGGGCCACGGTCCATAACGATGAAGTCTTTTTCCGCGATACCGCCCATGGCATGCTGGCGTGGGCCGTGGCCACACTGGTGACCGCCGCCCTGTTCGGCAGCGCGTTGACCTCGGCCATTTCGGGCGCCACCAGCGCCGGCGCCGGCGTCGCTAAAACCGCCGTCACCGCTGGTGCGGCTGCCGGTGGCGTTGCCGCAAAAGGCGCGGACATGCCGAATGTGAACCCGGGCGAGTACTTTACCGACATGCTGATGCGCAGCGACAAGCCATTGGCTGAAGCCAATGCCAACCCGCGTGCCGAAGTCGCCCGTATCTTCGCCACCAGCATGCACAACGGCAGCCTGGCCCCGGATGATCGCACCTACCTGGCACAAACTGTTGCCGCCCGTACCGGCCTGGCCCCTGCCGATGCTGAAAAGCGCGTCGACGACGTGTATGCCCGCATGAACGCTGCTGCTGAAAAAGCCAAGGCCGCGGCCAAGGATGCAGCCGACAAGGCACGCAAAGCGGCAGCCACTGCCGCGCTGTGGCTGACCGTGTCCCTGCTGCTGGGCGCGTTTGTTGCCAGCCTGTTTGCAACGTTCGGCGGCCGCCTGCGCGACGGCGTCGCCCACGTGCATTCGCCCCTTCACCGTTAATTCAAGGAGATTATGATGCGTTCGATTTTATTGTGGATGGTCGGTGTACCGATTCCAATCATCATCCTGATCGCGCTGTTCGTGCATTGATGGCACGGGAGTGAGATACAAGAACGCCGGCGGATGCCGGCGTTTTTGTTTCAGATCGTTTTTTTAAGCACTAACATCATCATCACCCACAGTTGCCCTCACCACCGGGTAACAATGAAACCTACTCCACCAGCACCGGCTTCGTCACCGATACCGCCGGCGAATGCTTCTTGCCGCGCAGCTTGTCCATCCCGCGCTTGAACAGGTGCTCCAGGTCGTCGATATACGTGAACACCGCCGGCACCACCAGCAAACTGAGCAGGGTCGATGTGATCAGCCCGCCGATCACGGCAATCGCCATCGGCGAGCGGAAGCTCGGGTCGCCGGCGATGCCCAGCGCCAGCGGCAGCATGCCGGCACCCATGGCGATCGTCGTCATCAGGATCGGGCGGCTGCGCTTGTGGCAGGCGTCGACCAGCGCATCGAAGCGGCTCATGCCTTCCTTGCGCGCCAAAATCGCGTAATCGACCAGCAGGATCGAATTTTTCGTCACGATCCCCATCAGCATGATCAGGCCGATCATCGACGGCATCGACAGCGCCCGTCCCGTCACCAGCAGCGCCACGAACGCGCCGCCGATCGACAGCGGCAGCGCCGCGAGAATGGTGATCGGCTGCATGAAGTCGGTAAACAGCAGCACCAGTACGCCATAGATGCACAACACGCCGATCAGCATCGCGATGCCGAAGCTGACGAAGAGACCTGCCATTTCCTGTGCATCGCCCAGCTCGGCGATTTTTACCGACGCCGGCAGATTCGCCACCGACGGCAGGGCGCGCGCTTCGGCGTTGACTTCGCCGAGCGAACGTCCCGACAACTCGACGTCGAACGTGACATTGCGCGAACGGTTCAGGCGGTTGATCTCGGCCGGGCCGCTTTCCATCGTGACCGACGCGACATTCGCCAGCATCACCGGGCCGTTGCGGCCCGGTACCGTCAGGCGGCCGATGGCGTCCAGGTCGGCGCGCACCGCATCCGGCAGCTTGACGCGGATCGGCACTTGCCGCTCGGTCATGTTCATCTTGGTCAGCGCGAGGTCGTAGTCGCCGGCCGTGGCCACGCGCACGGTTTCACCGATCGACGCGGCCGTCACGCCCAGCTCGGCGGCCCGCGCGAAATCGGGCCGCACGATGATCTCCGGGCGCACCAGCGCGGCAGTGGAATTGACGTTGCCGACGCCCTTGAGCGTGCGCAGGTCGCGCAGCACTGCTTGCGCCGCCCCATCGAGTGCGGCGGGATCTTCGCTGCGCAGCACCAGCTGCATCTTGACGCCGGTGTCGGCCGGGCCAACCGAGAACCGTGCGCCGGGCACCTGGTCGAGGCGCGCGCGGATGGACGATTCGATCGCTTCGAGCGATTCGTGGCGCTTGCTGCGGTGCAGGGTGGTGACCGTCATGACGGCGCGGCGGGCTTCGGCGGCAGCGCCGGGCGCAAAGGCGTCGCCGGATGAACCGCCGCCGATCGAACTGAAGACGCTCGTGACGCCCGGTACCTGCATCGCCACGCGGCGCGCCTGCTCGGCCACCGCGTGGGTTTCGGCCAGGGTCGAGCCCGGCGGCAGCTCGGCCGTGACCTGGGTCTGGCCGCGGTCGTTGGCCGGCACGAAGCCGGTCGGCAGCAGGAACACCAGGCCGATCGAGGCGACGAAGAATACGCCGGCCGAAATGACGGTGATCAGGCGGTGTTTCAGGCACCAGCGCATGGCGGTCATGTAGCGCAGCATCAGCCAGCCGTCTTTTTCCTCGCCATGTTTGGCGGGCTTCAGGATATACGCGGCCATCATCGGCGTCAGCAGCCGGGCCACCAGCAGCGACGCGAGAATCGCCAGCACCGCCGTCCAGCCGAACTGCTTGAAGAACTTGCCGGGAATGCCGCCCATAAAGGCCGTTGGCAGGAATACGGCCACCAGCGAAAACGTGGTCGCGATCACGGCCATGCCGATCTCGTCGGCGGCTTCCAGCGCCGCCTGCATCGGCGACTTGCCCATGCGCAGGTGGCGCGAAATGTTTTCGATTTCAACGATGGCGTCATCGACCAGCACGCCCACCACCAGCGCGAGCGACAGCAAGGTCACCATGTTCAGGGTGTAGCCGAACAGGTACTGGCCCAGGAAGGCGGGAATGGCGGACAGGGGCAGGGCGGCCGCGGCCACCAGCGTGGCGCGCCAGTCGCGCAGGAACCAGAACACCACCAGCACGGCCAGGATCGCGCCTTCGTAGAGCATTTCCATCGACACGTCGAAGTTTTCCTGCACTGGCGCCGCATTGTCGATGACTTCCTTGAGCACGACATTCGGCTGCGATTGCTGCAAATCTGCAATTGCCGCGCGTGCGCCGTCAGCCACCTTCAGTTCACTGGCGCCGCGGGTACGAAATACCTCGAATGCCACCACGCGCTTGCCATCCTGCTCGGCAATGGCGCGCGGCTCGGCGACCGTATCGGTCACGGTGGCCACCTGGTCCAGGCGCACGTGGCGCCCGTCGGTCAGGGGAATATCCAGGCGCGCCAGTTCCTGCGCGGTCTGCACGGTGGCGATGGTGCGCACGGATTGTTCGGCACCGCTGACGTCGCCGCGTCCGCCCGGTTCCTCGCGCTGCACATTGC
>Ga0265780_10009849_pt1 | contig 11427 bp, 14 predicted proteins | sample P1T30metagenome_FD_192432 | JGI IMG/M metagenome (GOLD analysis project Ga0265780, IMG submission 192432) | Plant litter microbial communities from East Loma Ridge, Irvine, California - P1 T30 | ecosystem: Environmental > Terrestrial > Plant litter > Unclassified | place: USA: California... | reverse complement strand
AGTCGTGAGCGAGTTTCCATTGCCGCCGAAGCATCTATTCGGGAAGGCAATCGCGAACGCAACGGCAACGGAAATGGTCGATGTACCGTTAGGCTGGATCGTCACCGTTCCGGACTGCTCGATGATACCGTTAGGCCTCTTCTCCCACGAGACCGTCGCATTGGCGGCGAACCCGAAGTCTGCCGACTTGGCAAAGCCGGTCGAGTCGAGACCATCGAGCGTGTCGGCGTCGAGGCCGGAGCCGGAGCCGTCATTATCCGGCCCCCAAAGCGTGAGACCTTTGCGCGCCATACCCGTGCCGTTCACGTAGGCCTGTCCAGCCGCCAAGGTGGCATCCGTCGCCACATATCCTTGGTCGGTGGTATCAACCGTGACTTTCAGCCGGCTTCCGCTCCAACCGATCTTGATAGTGTTTCGACCCTGCCCGATGCCGGTTCCCTGCTGGATCGGGGTGAACCCAAGCCATTTAAGGATGGCCGCCCTGGCCTTAGCCGGCGTCAGAAATCGTTTGTCATCCGATCCGGTGTTGGCCTCTTCTTGCGTCGCGATCTCCGCGACGCCCTGCACGGTTTCGGTTGCTGGCGGGTTGAAAAAGTTGGTGGCGCCGAAGGTGACATTGCTGGCGTCGATATCGGTGAACTGAATGTCGGTAGCGAGCAGCGCATTGGAGCTGGCCGTCTTGATCAGGATCGGGTCAACCTGCCCGTAGACCGCAAACAGGGTTCCATCGCTCAGATACAGACCGAAAGCGCGCATTGAATATGCGTCGTCGCCCAGATCCTGCAAAACGACATGGATCGTATCGGGGGCCACGATACCGCCCGATACGCTGTCGATGCGCTTTAGCTCATTTGGCAACACGGTAAGATCAGGTGTCGGCGCGACCGCAACCTGCGAAATCCCGTAAGCCGTGATCGCGATGGCATCGGTCCCGGTCGCCTTGGCATTGATCAGCGCCCCATATCCGGCGGTTGTGATGGTGATTTCGATCGTCATGCTATCTTCTCGGGTTCGCGAGGTGGATGAGGTCTGCCGTTGCAGAGGCTTGGGGCGCTAGTTAAGCGCGACGAGAGTGGCGTTTTTGCTGGTGATGGTGTTGCCGGCGTTGGCGGTCGACCACGTCGCCTGCACGTCGAAGGCGAGCGCCGCTGTCGTGTCTACGGTCGCGGTGTTGCCCCCGGGATTAAGTGATGCGCCGCCCCGGCCGGTGCCGCTGTCATGCGCTACAGCACCGGTGGCGATGACTGTCGCGGCAGAGCCGGCGCTCCGAAACGTCACGTCAAATTCGGCCTGCCAGCCGGCACCCGACGCGCTCGCTGGCAACGCAGCAAGGGTCGCCGCGGCGATCGTCGTCGTACCGAGCTTCAGCGCCAACGTCAGGTTGCCCGGCGTTGCCGCTGTCCCGATGGTGCCGCTCAATCGAAGCCGGAACGTACGGCCTGCCGCCGCAGCGTTGGCGGGGATGGTTGGGGAGCCATTGCCGGTGCCGAGCAGCGAGGTGGCCGATGCGGTATTCGTCACCGCCTTGTCGGCGGTCTGCGTGAACGTCAGGCCGGATGTAATCGCGTTCCTGGTAGAGCTATAGGTGGCGGTGCCGCCCGGCAGCGCCGCTGGTACGCCCCCGTCGATGAACGTGGCAACCGTTTGCGACGCCGATGGGAAGGAGATCGACGGCGTGACCCGCATTCTCGCGTAGGCATCGAGACCGATGTTCACCAGAACTTGCACGGTCACGGTCGTGCCGTCGCCTGTTACTACAGCTACGAACGACGCGGAATTCAGCGTCCGGAATGGCAGCAGAGGAATGATGTCGAGGCTGCAATTTGTCAGCCCGGTCAGACCGGGGTTCGGATCGAACTGAAGCCTGAGATACCCGGCACCGCCTGCGTTGGCGTCGCTATCCGCGCCCGTCATATAGGCGAGCAAACCATCATAGCGCGCAGACGCATTTGTGATGGTGACCGTCAACACGGGCGCCCAGAGCGTTGCGTCCATCGCGGTCGTGTTGCCGGTGGTGTAGGACACCGGAAGGGATGCGGTACTGCCGGCCGTCTGCACCCAGTCCGTCACGAACCCATTCCCATACGCGGTATAGGTGCGCTTGTTCGTGAGATCGTTATAAACCTGCCCGATGCGCGTCGGGATCATGGTTGGCGCGCCGCTGCCCTGAAGCGGACGAAGCGCCGGAGCGAAGTTCGTCAGCGAACTGTAGGTCACTGATCCTGCGGGCAGGCTTGTCAGGAGCGTCGCACGATCAAGAAAGGCGTAGCTCACGTACTGGTCGCTGGTGACGCTGACCCGTGTGGGGCCGAACTGCATCTTGAGGAAGTCATCCAGGCCAATGTTGACGAACAGCTGCACCGTAACGGTCGTGCCGTCGCCGTTGACCACCACAGCAAAGGAAGCGTTTGTGAGGGTCAGGAAATACAGATCGGGAAGTAGATCGACACCGCAGGACGCAAGGCCGGTCAAACTGGCGTTAGCGACGAATTGAAGATTGAGGCGACCGACGCCACCACGGTTCGCGGTCTGGTCGCCGCACGTCATATAGTTCAGCACCGCGTCGAAGCGTGCGACCTGATTTGTCAAATTGACCGTAAGTAGCGGTGCCCAAGTGTTCGCGTTGGCTACGTTCACACTGAGCGTCTCAAAGCTGGTCGCGGCAGTGCGACTAGCGACGTCTGCGACATGCTCCGCCTGCAACGCGGAGCCGGCCGCTGCCGATGCAGCGCCGAAGCCGGCTTGATTGCCACTGGCGAGGGAACCGGTCGCGGCCGACAGAACGTTTATGGCTTCTGCCACCCCCGCCGTCGCGGTCGCTTTGCTCCCGACCAGCGGCGCGCAGCCTTGACCCGCGCCGGTCGCGGTCTGGAAAGCATTCCAGTCGGCCGGCTTGTAGGGAAGCTGGTGGTGGATCGGCTGATCCGGGTTGTCGAAAACAACCGTGTTGTCCTCGATCGTCGTGCCCGGCGCGATGAGCGGAAAGCCGTCAGCGGTATAGATCAGGGCGCCCGGAAAGCCGTGGAAGCGGTTTCGCCGAAACGCGATGTCGTTGACCGGCGCCTCCATCGCGTAGTTAAGGAGCGGCGCATGGCTTGCCGTGCCGGGGCGGACTTGCGAACCCCACCCGTAACCACAATCGACAACCTCGTTATCTTCCACAGCGACACGACGGAAGCCAGCCCCAGCCGGGATTGGGCCAGCGTTCAGCGCGTCCCCGTATTGCGCCCAGGTCTCGAAAAATTGAGAGCATCGCACAACGCGATTGCCGCGCACGGCGATGTCCTCCCACCCGTCGGTCGCGAGGAGAATGGGCTTGCCCTGCATGGTGAAGGCGACGTCGAACACGTCCTGAATGAGGTTTCCAACGACGTTTACGCGCGCGCCGCCCGGGCCATAGAACTCAATGCCGTTGCCGAACCGCGTCGTGCCGTTTCCGCCAAAGCAGCCGCCGATCTCGCGGATAGTGCAGCCGGCAATGGAAAGGTCGGTATTCTTACTAAACCCGAACCCGTGACCGCCAAAGCCCAAGATATCGAGGCTGGCGAAATTGATCCCGGATCGACCGCCGCCCCCTGATATGCCGTTTGTCGCCGGCGCAGCCGCGATCGAGGTCGCGCGACTGCCAGGGTTTGTTGCGGAACAGACGTAAAGCCAATCGGCTCCGTCCGAGTAGAAGTCCCAGTCGTTGACCGCGAGATCAAGCAACGTGCGCTTTTGACCCTTGATCGCGCGATCGACTTTCAGGAACCCGATGTTTGCGCCGGCAAGGCCAACCAACGTGTTGTAGCCGCCCACCTTGCCGGCGTCGTTGATCGCCACCTTCCACACATTTGCGCGTGCCTTGGCAGGATCGGGATCAACGTGCTGAACCCAGCTTGCCAGTGGGATCGACTTGTAACCGGAGATCTTCGGCTTCCGCCCGGAGCCATACGCGCCGATCAGCAGACGGGCGTTGCCCAGCTTCCACGGCGTGTAGCGCTGTATATTCAGGGAGCCGATGAAAGTGTCATTGCGGCGGAACAGCACCTGATCACCGTCCCGGAGCAACGTCGTCATGGCTCGCGCTGCCGTCGCCCAAGGCGTGCTCGGTGAGGTTCCGGCTGCGGTATCGTCACCGGCATTGCTGACGTAATAGACCGTCATGTTCTAGCTCCGGCCAAAAGCGAGGTTGAGGTTCAGGTTCGGCAGAGAGACGGCCGGGCTCGCAGCATTGGCGTTGGCATTGATGCGCGCGAGACACGGCGTGTAGACCGTCTCGCCAGCTGCATTGACCACGGGGTAATACCCGAGAGGTCCAGTCTTGCCGCCTTGCTCATCGAAGCTATCGAGATCGTCTATTGCCCCTCCCAGAAACAGGCTTTGCGTGTTCGATTGCGCGTCGACCGTTTCGGCCAACGTATCGGTCCTCTTGATCACGCCTGCGATCTGTTCCCGTGCCGCCTTGTCGCCGCCCGCCGCCTCGATATCGTCGGACGTCATCGCGCTAGGAAGTTCCATTATGCAGGTCTTTCAAGGATGCGCCCGTTAATCGGGCTGAGAAGGACACGGGAGGCACCTCGAGAAAGTAGCGCCTTGGGTGGGATTGGAGCCGCAGCCGTTGCGGTGATTCGCCGGTAGGTGGCGGGTCGAGCCACGCTGATTTTGCCGATGCGCCCCCGCGTGGACACTGCGAGGGTAAAGGTGAAGTGTGACCGCACCGGTTTGGCGCGGGTCACCTCGTCCATCATCTGATCAATGAACGCAGCGCTCGCCGCCGCTCCGTTTGCGCCGGATAAGCTGAGGATCAGTGCAAACGTGTGGGGCGTGCCGCGTGGAGACTGCTGCCACCACTCGCGTATCGCAACGTCGCCGCCGAACGAAGCAACCACATCCCGTACGGACTGCGCCGTGCCCTTGCGACGCTGGATCGGAATTGCCGTGCGTACCCGCGCGCGCTTGACATACTCGGGCCAGTCGCTCGACCAGGTGTCGATCGACAGCGCCCAGGCGAGGTACGGCAGCAGTTCGATCGGGCAGGTATCGGGATTATAGAGCGCGCGCAGCGGCACCGGCACCTCGCCGACCCGCGCCATCGCCGCCTCAAGCGCATATTCGAGCGCTGTGCTGGAGGGCGGCAGCAGCGAAGTCATTCAGCCACGCCGCCCGAAGTGATGGCGATACCGGTGCAGAACGCAGCCTGCGTGCTATCGATAACGACGTCCGCTGCCGGCGAGGTGAGCAGCACGTTTTGCACGCCCTCGACGCCGCCCAGAGCGGCGATGACACCGGCGCGCGTGACGTCGCGGCCGAGGCGACGGCTTCGCGCGACGTAGTCATCGAGTCGCGCGCGTGAGGCGGCGAGGACGATGGCGGGATCCGGACCGCTGAAGGTCAACACCATCGCCTCGATGGCATAGGGCACGATAGAGACCGACTGAACTGTGACGAAATCCGTCATCGGCCGCCGCATTTCGTCCGACAGATACGCCGCCACGACGGCGACCAGGTCCGCAGGTGCTGCGCCGTCTCCGGTCCGCGAAAGGATAGTGACGAGAACCTCGCCGGGGTTCGGACTGATCGCACTGGCGTCGAGCACACGGGCATCAGACGAGAGGGCGTGGAAAATATACGCGCCTTCGGGACCGGCGACGGAGTATCCCTCGGGCGCCAGGACAAGGCGGCGCCGCAGATCGTCGTCGCTTTCGAAGACGTCTGCGATGTTGTTCAGCGGATCCGCTGCGGTGATGAGCAGGCGCGCGACGCCAAGTAGCGCGGCGAGCTGGTCGAGGTCGGCGCCGGTCGCGAAGGCGGGCATGACGGCACGCGCGGCATCGTTGACGCGCTGGCGCAGCATCAGCTCGCGGTACGCGGCGACCTCGAGGGCAACGAGCGCCGGATCGGATTCGACCGTCGCATCAAACGTCGGGAGCCGCACCAGCAGATCCGCCAGCATCGAGGCGAAGATCGTCTCGAAGTCGAGCGCCTCAACTACCTGCGGGGCAGGCAGGCGCGATAAATCCACGCTGTTCGAGATTGAGGACTGTGGCATTCGGCCAAGTCGCCGGGAAACGCTCGCGTGCGCTACGCTGCTCTATTGTGCAGACGGTCTCTACCAGCGCACCCTAGGCTTCGCTGATATGGCGCAGCAGCGTGTCGATGATCGAGCTGCGTTCCGCGTTGGTGAGACCGAGCAGTTTCCGTTGGGCGTATTTCACTGGCTTTGCCTTAGCAGCCGGGCGATCGCGCAGTCCCTCCTGGCTGACCAGCGCGATCTCGGCCGCGCGGCCGGTGAAGCCGATCCAGGCTTCCTGATCGGTCGCGTCAGAACGCAGGTTGCGGGCGTTGTGGAGCTTGCGGAACATCGCCTTGTTGCGGATGCGCCCCTTGCGCCGGAACTTGCCCGCGCCCTTGTTCTGCTCCTCGGGTTTGACCGGCAGCCATTTGTCGACCTTGTCCCAGAAGAAGCTGCGGATCCCGCCGACCTCGATATCGTAGCCGGTGAGCAGCGGGCCTTCGTGGACCCAGCTTTTCATCAGCACCAGGCGCGGGTTGGCGGCGCCCTTGGGATAGAGGAACTTGGCGGTGTGGTTGCCCGGTTTGGGGTCGCGCTTGGGTCGGCGCGCGGCGAACGCCTCGCCGTCGGGGGATACCTGCCGCGCGATTCGCGCCGACTGGCTTTTCTGGATCTCGCGCGCGATTCCGCGGAGCAGCTTGCGGCGTTCGCCCGAGCTGATCCGGCGCAGCAGCGCGCCGGCGATTGCCTCGATCTGGCTGAGATCGTCGCTCATTCCGGAATGGCGGTGACGGTCGGCTGCACCATGTCCTCGAGCAGCAGCAACCGCCACAGGTTGACGCCGCACACGCCATCGAAGGCATCGTCGCGGCCGGGTTCGTCGAGGTGGGTGGCGGTGAAGCCGCCCTCGGGCTTGCGCACGACGCGCACGGCTTCGGTCAGCTCGAGGTCGATCGACACGTCCGCCGCGTCGCTGTCGAGGATCTCGGATTCGAACGTGAACGGCTCGCGCGGATCCCGCTCGAGCAGGTCGGGCTGCTGTTCAGAGATCCAGGCGAGCAGCGGCACCATGAGATCGTCGATTTCGCCCGAATAGTCCTGCACGACGATGTTGAGCGTGTAGCTATATTCGAACGACAGGGAGCCGTTCGCGCGGGTGGCGAGCTTACCCTTGTCGATGAACATCGCGAGGCGCGTGGGATCTGCCGCGAGACCTGGCACTGCGGCGAGCAGCAATCGCTTAAGGCCCTCGGGCTTCTTCACTTCGCGGGGGCCTTGCCGGCCGGGCACGTGCCGGGTGCTCCCCAATCGATCAGGCGGTCGAGCTGCGCCGCGTTGGCCGCGAAGGCGCGTGCGATGCGGATGATCGCGGCGCGCACCGGTGTCGGGATCTGAGCCAGCATGGCTTTGCTTTCGGGGAGGCCTTGCGGGCGCTCGGCGCAACGGGTCAGCTCGGCCGGTGCCGGATCCTTGACCGGCACCGCGACGGGTACCGGCTTCACGACCGGCACCTCAACGATCCGATGCGCGCAGCCCGGCAACGCCGTTGACAGCAGCAAACCACTCATGATCGACAATGTTCGTCCGGTCAGCCTTGGCATCTGCAATCTCCATGCGTTCTGCGGCCGCGCGTGCCGCGTCGGCAGCCGCACGTGCGGCTGCGCTGTCTTTGTTCTGGCGGGCGTCGTGTTCCTTCAGCGCTTGAGCGAGCAGCGCGGCCGTGGCTTCATCGGTGCGCGCCTTGAAGTCGGCGAGGTCGGCGACCTTACGCTGGCACAGCACGCCGCGTGCGTGCGCGACCAGGACGATCTTGCCATTGGTGCTGGTTTCCTGCGAAACCGAGGGCGCAAAGCCGGTGCCGACGCCGGCACAGATCACGTCGGCGACGTGGATCGCGTTGTCGCGGTCGGCGCGGACCTGGGCGAACTGGACGTAGAGCCACGCGCCGACACCGGCGACGGCGAGCAGCACGAGCCAGCCGGTCTCGCTGGCGATCCACCGGGCAATCGCGGTGAGTGCTGTCTTGATCACGATGCGTCCTTTCGCGGGAGGTTGCGCAGGCATAGTGCGCGTTCGTCACTGCGCCGGTTGGCGAGCCCGGCGACCACCTTGCCGCCAGCCCTATTCCAAGCGAGGAAGGCATCACATGCCCCCGACCAGTCGCGCGCGTTGAAGCGTTTCGCCACGGTCGAGCCGCAATAGGCGTTGCCGCCGATGTTGTACGCCAGGCTGATCGCGGCCGAGAGCTGCTCGGGATGATCGCGCAGGCCGGGCGTGCAGCGCAGGACCGGCTCGGCATGCCCGGCTAGCTGCCGATCCGTGCTCTCGGCACATTCCGCCTTTGTGTAGATCCGGCCGACGACGACGTCGTTTGTGTCGCCGCTGCATTTGGTCGGCACATTCACGATGTCGCGATAGCCACGGTACACCGTGCCTTCCTTGGCTGTAACGAACGGCACCGCGATCGCGCAGCACGCCGCGCCGACCATCGCGAGGAAGGCACCAGGCGGCTTGGGTTTGGTGTTGTCGGGCATCACTCGTCTTTCTTGGGGAAGAAGCGCGCGCGCAGATCGGAGGGAAGGCCCACGACCACGTCGGTGCAGCTTGAGATGAAGCGCGGCACAGCCTTGAAGGCGATCATGCCGAAGGTGAACGACACCGCCTGGAGCACGAAGGGGCTGAGCGAGAACAGCGCGCCGATCGCGCGGCTGGCGAACCAGCTGACGATGATGCCGACTGCCCACTGCACCAGGCGCTCGCGCCAGGTGAGGCCCTTCTCGTAGACGAGGCTTACCGCTGCGCCGAGTGCTGCCGGGGACAGGCCAACGAGCAGCTCGAGCAGGGCTTCGATGACCTGGTGCAATTGCTTATCCATCATCAATCCCAGAGCTGGACGAGGGGGAGCGTGCGCGGCGCGGGCGCGGCGATCGCGGGCACTGTGACGGGCGTGGCGAGCGGCAGGATGACACCAAGGTCGGCAAGGCCCGGGTTGGCTTCGAACACCTTCACGGCATCGGTCGCGGTGAGGCCGCGCTCGCGCCAGAGCAGCGCGTCGAGCGTGTCGCCCTGCTGCGCGCGGATCACGTCGGGCATCAGATCAGCTCAACGAACGTGCGGGTGACGCCCTTGATGTCCCGCACCGCGTGCAATCCGTCGCGGCGCAGCTCCTCGACCGAGCTGTCCAGTTCGCCAACGCTGCGCTGGCCGGCTGCGGTCTGGTCGACGTCGCGGTAGCGCTCGACCAGATCGGCCTTGGTGTAGGCGCCGATCGCGCGGGCATAGAGCTGCACCAGGCGGCTTTTGCCGTCGAGCGTGGGGGCGGGCACGGTACCGAGGCTGGCGTACCCCGCTGCGGCTTGCTTGCCCTGCCATGCGACGAGCTGGTCGCCGACGGTGATGATCGCATTGAGCGCGGCGTTCCGCAGTCGCGTCGGTGTCACCGAATCGCGCAGGCGCATGGCTTCGCGCAGCGAGGCGAGATCCACGTCGGGAAACCAACCGTCGTTGGCGATCGGCGTCTCGGTCTCGGCCGAGGCGGGCGGGATGATGGAGGGTGTGCAGTTGAAGCTGCTCACCCGAGCACCCGCGCGATCATGGCGACGCCAACGATGAAGATCAGCAGGCCGAATAGCGCGAGGAACGCGCCGAGCAGTGCTTGCGTGGGGCGGGTGAGCACATGGTCGATAGGTTTGAGGTCGACCATGCCGAGGATCACACCGGCCATTGCCAGCCAGGCGCCGATCCCGCAGGCGGTGAAAGCGGCGACAAGCCAGATGAGCAGGTGCAGCGACATGGGGGTTCCTTCGAGCCCGCCTCCGGTTTCGGGGGTGGGGATCGGATCAGCGACGGCCCTCAGCCTTGCGGCCCTCCCGTCGTGTGCGATCCGCCCCCGAGCGCCGGGGGCGAGCTGGTAGACCGCGCGTGGGCGCGGTTAGGGCGTGGGTGGCGTCTGAGGTGCGGCCGGCGCGGCTGGCGCGGCGCTGGCTTCCTTCTTCAGCTTGTCGAGCTTCTGCTTGAGACCGATGCGCGAGTTGAGCTGGATGGCGCGCGTGAAGTGCATGATCGCCTCGAGGCGGCTGGCGTCGCGGTGCTCATCCGTTGCCTCGGGGTAGAGCGCGGGATTGAGGACGGCGAGATAGTCCAGGCCCAGCGCCTTATGCAGCTTGGCGCGGACTTCATCGGGCATGTCTTCGGCGCGCGTCAGCTCGTACAGGTCGGACAGCACGTCGTGGGGGAACAGTTCGTCGCGCTCGAGCACGAAGATCGCGGCGTCCGAAAACTCCTCGGCGATCAGCGTGGCGGGCTGGCGCGCGTAGCGCGCGGGCAGCGTCAGATCATGGTCGAGCACGTAGCGTGCGAGATCGAGGCCGTAGGCCCATTCACCGGTGTCGATCGCCCAGACCATGATGGTGGGCAGAACCTCGTCCTGCACGCCCATGCCGGTTTCCTCGGCTGTGCGCAGCAGGCCATCGATCCACGGCCGGTATTCGGGCAGCATGTCGCGCTTGGCGTCGACCTTGCGCTCGATCGACTGGATTTCCTTCAGCCGGCGCAGGTCATGGGTGAGGCGAAGCACGATCTGCGCCTGCGCCTGGTTGGCAGCGAAGGCGGCGACCGTGCCGAGCGAAGGTGCGGAGCCGGTGATCACGTCCGCAACCGCGTCTGCGGACGCTGCGGCGATGCCGGCCTGCTTGAGGCGGTGCAGGCGAGCCGGCGTCATCGGGCCGTCAATGACGGCCACGATGGTTTCGCCGGGTTGCCCGCCTCCCTCCGAAGAAGCGACCGTTGCGGACGGGTCGGCGTCGAGTGCCTTAGCGGCGAGACGGTCCCGATGTTGGCGAGCTGGGCTCATGGTCGTTCCTGATCGAAGAGAGGCGGGCGTGGCGGGTTACGAAGGCGGTTAAGCCTTCGGCCCGAGCTGGATATTTTCGACGAGGCAGGCTTTGCCGTATTCCTCGACCATGAAAGCGTCGTTGATGCTCTCGTAGTTCTCGATCTGGTCGAGGGCGGGCTCGTCCTTCACCGCGCGGCGCGCGCTGCCGACCTGCCAGTAGTAGGACAGGTTCTTAAGGCTGGTGATCATCAGCGCGTTGGACGGGAAGAACGGCACCTGCATGGTCGGCAGACCACCGAGCTGGCGGCTCGACAGGATCACGTCGCGCGCGACCTGCTCGGTTGCCTTGTCACCGGCGTCCGAGACGATCTTGAAATACTTGTCGTGGACGAGGTCACTGCCGACGATCACGACCAGGTCGGTCGCGGTCTGATACTGCTGCGCGAGCAGGTTGTGCTTCACGTCGAAGACCAGCGCGTCGAGGTTGGCGTAATCGGCCGGGCCGGTGTCGTCGACGTACACCTTCACCGCGTCCAAGCTGCCGTGCGACATGACGCGGGTCGGCGCATAGGTGCGCATCTTGTAGAGCCAGCCCCAG